>Ga0137796_10002092_pt1 | contig 10910 bp, 5 predicted proteins | sample OV2TP3_FD_97704 | JGI IMG/M metagenome (GOLD analysis project Ga0137796, IMG submission 97704)
CGTCCTCGATCGCCGTCACGACGCGCTCGCCGATGCGGATGCGGCCGGCGGTGGGCCGCTCGAGCCCCGCGACGGAGCGCAGGCAGGTGGTCTTGCCGCAGCCGGAGGGACCGACGAGCACCAGCATTTCGCCTTCGCGAACCTGCAGCGAGACGCCGTCGACGGCGCGCACGCCGCCGAAGGTTTTGCTCAGGCCTTCTACCGAGAGCGATGACATGGTTTCAGCGGTAGGCGGGAACGACGTCCACCCGGAAGCCCCATTTGAACAGCGCGATGACCGCGAGCATGATGAGGCTGAGCAGCAGCGCGCCCGCGCTCATCACGTTCAGATAGCCCTCCGTCCACTGCTCGAAGATGAGCACCGGGAAAAGCCGCGTGTCGATGGACGTCAACAGGACCGCGGCGCTGATCTCGCGGATGAAAATGATGAACAGCAGGATCCACGTCGAGTAGATTCCGGGCCGCAGCAGGGGCAGCACCACGCGGACGAAAGTGCGCAGCCACGATCCGCGGTGCACGCGGCTCGACTCCTCGAGCTCGGGGTGGATCTGCACGATGGTCGCGCCGAGCGCCCGCACGCCGTAGGGCATGAACAGCGTCATGTAGGCGATCACCAGCACCCACAGGCTGCCCCAGATCGGCCACACGATGTACGCCCAGATCATCGCCAGGCCCATGACGATGCCGGGAATGCCGATCGGCAGCACGGCGGCCTGCTCGAGCAGGCGCCGTCCCGGCGCGTTGCTGCGGTGGATGATGTAGGCAATCACGGCCGTCAGCACCACGCAGAAGGTGGCGCCGAAGGTGGAGAGGTACAGCGAGCGCAGCAGCGTCTGCAGCAGGTCCGCTTTTTCGAAGAACGCAGTCCAGTTGTCGAGCGTCCAGGGAGCGAAGCGCGGCGTGGGGTAGGGCTGGAAGCTGGTCTTGACGAGCACCAGCCCGGGCAGCACCACCGCGAGCAGCGCATACAGGCCGCAGCCGGCGAGCGCGACCGGCGTCCAGCCGCCGAGCGGGTAGAGCTTGGTGCGGAAGCCGCGTCCGCCGACCAGGGCATAGGAGCCGCCGCGCAGGATGCGGCGCTGAAGCATGATGCAGCCCGCGGTGATGGCCATCAGCGTCAGCCCGGCCACGGTCGCGGCGCCGAAATTGGGCGGCACCAGCACGGTCCTGGCGTAGATCTCGGTGGCAAGCAGGACGATCCTGGCGGGAAAGCCGAGGATCGCCGCGACCCCGAAGATGCCCATCGAGATGACCAGAACCAGGCTCATCCCGGAGAGCAGCGCCGGCAGGATCAGCGGGAAGGTCACCCGGAACAGCGTGCGCGGCAGGCTCGCGCCGCACATGAACGAGGCCTCCTCGTAGGAGGTGTCCATGTTGCGCAGCGCGGCCGCGGTGAAGAGGAACATGTACGGCGCCATGTAGATGCCGGTGACCCAGATGATCCCGGAGATGGAGTAGACGTTGACCGGCAGGCCGAACCACAGCTTGAGCAGGCCGTTGGTCGGGTTGCCGAGGAAAATCCAGGCAAGCCCGCCGATGAAGGTGCTGGTGAAGAAAGGCAGGATGGCCGAGAGCTCGACCAGCCGCTTGCAGGGCATGTCGGTCTTCACGGTGAGCCAGGCGAGCGGCACGCCGATCAGCGCAGCGACCAGCGTGATGCCGATGCCGACCAGCAGCGACCTGCCGACCAGCTGCCAGTAGCCGAGATCGAGGAGCACGCTGGTGAAGTTCTCGAGCGTCCAGGGGCCGGTTGCGCCCGGGGCGCCTCTGTGGAACGCGGCCCACACCAGCCAACCCGTCGGGTACAGCACCAGCCAGAGCACCAGCGCCATCACCGCGCCGATCACCACCAGCTCGAGCGGCGTCGCTCCCGTGGCGCGCAGTGATCTGATGCTCATTCAACCCATGACGCGGCTGATGACGCGCTCGACTTCCTCGTCGGTCGCGAACTTCTTCGATTCGATCAGGTTGCGCACCCCGGACACGATGCGCTCCATCTGGGCGCTGTCGGGCTTGGCTCCGAGGGTCGCCGCAACCTTCGCCTCGAGCGGGCTGTCGGCGCCGCGCTGCAGCGCGGTAGGGCCGTACACGATGTGCCGTTTGCTGCCGACCGTCTCGGCGCGCAGGTTTTCCCACAGGAACCAGTCGCCGCGCAGGATGCCGCTGATGTGCAGGCCGCCATAGCTGAACATGTTGTGCCCGACGATCGGCGCGTTCTCGGCCACCGGCACCTCGTAGAGCTCGGCAACCATCCGGCTCACGGCGGCGATGGCTGAGAGGTCGATGCCGGTGTCGTAGCCGTAGAAGTACTCCAGGCCGACGGCGACCTGCTCGAACGCCGCGTTGCCGCAGCGGTGGCCGGTGCGGTTGATGGTGACGTCGCAGCCCATGGCGCCGGCGCGTATGGCCTCGAAGGTGTTGATGGTCGCCAGGCCGAAGTCGTCGTGCGCGTGGACGGTGACCTCGATCCTGTCCTCGCTCGCCGCGCGTACCAGCGAGACGATCATCGCCATGGTCTGCGGCAGGAACCAGCCGCGCGCATCGTAGACGACCCAGCGGTCGACGCCGGCGGCCAATGCCCGGCGCACGGTCTCGGGCACCAGGTCGGGCCGCGGATGGTCGGTGCCGAAGGCCGCCTTGAGCCCGCGCCCCTTGGCATAGGCGATGCACTCTTCCATGCGCTGCAGGAAGGCCTCGCCGCTCAGCCCGGGGTGCAGGGCGTGAACCGACGTGTAGCCCTGCATGCCGACGAAGTTCGCGAGCTGCCCGCCGCAATCGACGATGGCGTCGACGTCGGACTTCCAGGTCGGCAGCCACGAGCGCGCGTGCATGCCGAGCATCATGCGCGTGCCGCGCTTGCGCAACTCCTGCGTGAAGCGCAGGTCGTCGGCGAGCGAGCCGTAGCCGACTTCGGCTTCGCTCACCCCCGTCGCCTCGATCGCCGCGGCGAGGCGCAGCTTCTTCTCGAGGCTGGCGTACACCCCCGGCGTGTTCGCGCCCGAGCGCAGCGTGTCGTCGCGCAGCACGATGCGCCGCGGCGGCGCGTCGCCTGCCGGCCGCGGCACCGCGATCTCGTTTACGGGGGAACAGACCCAGCGGCCGCGCGCGTCGAGCCGCGTGTCGCGCGCCATGTCCTCGTGCCTGACCCAGCTCGGCAGATCGCCCATGATCCAGTTTACGCCATTATGAAAGGGCTTACGGAATTACGAAAGCCTAATATAATTCCGGCGGACAGGCAAGGAGGCTCATGGCGAAGGGCAAGGGCGGTCCGGCGTTCCGCGGCAACGGCGGCAGGCGCCCCACCGGGCAGGCGGACGCGGTGGCGCTCGAGGTGTTCTCGAACGCGCTGCTGTCCATTTCCGAGGAGATGGGCGCGCTGCTCATCCGCACGGCGTACTCGACCAACATCAAGGAGCGCCACGACGCCTCGACCGCGATCTTCGATGCCGAGGGCCGGCTGATCGCGCAGGCCGAGCACATCCCGATGCACCTCGGCGCCATGCTGAGCGCCGTGCGCCACATCCTCAAGCGCTACCCGCGCGCGGAGCTGCGCGCGGGCGACGCCTTCATCGCCAACGACCCCTACAACGGCGGCGGCACGCACCTCGCCGACGTCACCATCGCCTCGCCGGTGTTCTTCGGCCGCGAGCTGATCGGCTTCGTCGCCAACATGGGCCACTGGCCCGACGTCGGCGGCATCAAGCCCGGCGCCGCCATGACCGAAGGCTGCACCGAGATCTACCAGGAAGGCTTGCGCATGCCGCCGATGCGCATCCTGTGCGCCGGCAAGCTGCAGGAGGATCTCTTCTCCTTCATCCTGCTCAACATGCGCTTCGCCGAGGACCGGCCGGCCGACCTGCGCGCGCAGGTCGCCACCAACCAGGTCGGCACCCGGCGGCTGCAGGAGCTGTGCGGGAAGTACGGCGTGCAGCGCTTCCACTCGCTCATCACGGGGGTGCTCGACTACAACGAGCGCTGGATCCGCAGCCGCATCCGCGAGCTGCCCGAAGGCAGCTGGAGCTTCGAGGACCAGCTCGACGACGATTCGCACACTCCGGAGCCGGTGCCGCTCAAGGTGGCCCTTGCCATCCATCACCGGCCAAAGCCGCACATGGTGTTCGACTTCGCCGGCTCGAGCGCGCAGCGCACCGGCGGGGTGAACGTGGTGTACGAGGCGCTGTTCGCCACCGTCGCCTACGCCCTCAAGGCGACGCTCGATCCTGACCTTTGGTCGAACGCCGCGTTCGAGCGCGTGGTGCGCATCGAGGCGCCCGAGGGCTCGATCGTGAATCCCCTGCCGCCGGCTGCCGTCGGCGGCAGGGGAACGACCTGCCAGCGGCTTGCCGACCTGCTGCTCGGCGCGCTTTCCAAGGTGGTGCCGGACCGCGTGACGGCCTGCGGCCACGGCACCACGTCGATCAACATTCACGGCCATGACCCGGTTCGGCGCCGGCGCTTCATCTGCATCGACGGCCTGGGCGGCGGCATGGGCGGGCGCGAGGGCCACGACGGCATGGACGCGGTGCAGATCAACACCAACAACATCCCCAACCTGCCGACCGAGGTGCTGGAAAGCGAGTACCCGATCCGCATCGAGCGCTACGAGCTGGTTCCCGACAGCGGTGGCGCCGGCGAATTCCGCGGCGGCATGGCGACGCGCAAGGATTTCCGCATGCTCGCCGATACCGCGTTCATCGCGCACGCGGACAGGCATCTATTCAAGCCCTGGCCGCTGGCGGGCGGAAAATCCGGCGCGTCGGGCCTGCATGCGAGGAATCCGGCCACGCCGCAGGCAGCGAAGCTGCCCAGCAAGGGCGGCCCGTTCGAATTCAGGCCGGGCGAAGTGCTGCGCTGCCAGACCGCGGGTGCCGGCGGCTTCGGCGATCCGGCGCGCCGCGCGCTCGAGCGCCTGGCGGTCGATCTGGCTGACGGCAAGGTGAGCGAGAAGGCCGCGCGGCTCGACTATCCGGCGCAGCTCGTGGACGACGCCCTGCGGCTGGCAGGTACGCTATGAGCGCGGCACGCTTCAGCGTCGGCATAGACATCGGCGGCACGTTCACCGACGTGGTGCTGATGGACGCGCGCGGCGCGATCGTCGCCAAGCACAAGGTCGATACCACGCCTGCGGCGCTGCAGAGCTGCTTCGTGAACGGCCTCGCCCGCGCCACCCAGGCGCTTCCCGCCGACGCGGTGGCGCGCATCCTGCACGCCACGACCGTGGCGACCAATACGGTGCTCGAGGGCAAGGGCGCGCGCACCGCGCTGCTCGTCACCGAGGGCTTCCGCGACATCCTGGAGATCGCACGCCAGCGCCGGCCGTCGCTCTACGACCTGAAGGCCGAGAAGGCGAAGCCGCTCGTGCCGCGGCGCCTTTGCATCGAGGTGCGCGAGCGCCTCGGCGCAGACGGTGCGGTGGCGAGCGCGCTCGACGACGCCGAGCTCGAGCGGCTGGCCGGCGTGCTCGCGGCGAGCCGCGCCGAGTCCGTGGTGATCGCGCTGCTCTTCTCGTACCTCAACCCGGTTCACGAGCAGCGCCTGAGCGAGTTCCTCGCGGCGAGGTTCCCGGACCGTCTGATCGTGGCCTCGTCGGACGTGATCCCCGAGTTTCGCGAGTTCGAGCGCGCGAGCACCGCCGTGCTGGTCGGGTACCTGAAGCCGGTCTTCGAGACCTACACGCGGCGCCTCGCGCACGAGCTCGAGGCCCGTGGCCACGCCGCCGGAAAGCTGCTCATCATGAATTCCGCCGGCGGCGTGATGTCGCCCGAGGCAGCGCGCATGCGGCCGCACACCGTGGTGGAATCGGGGCCGGCGGCGGGCGTGATCGCCGCCGCGACCCTCGCCGCCCAGCTCGGCGAGCGCAACGTCATCTCGTTCGACATGGGCGGCACCACCGCCAAGGCGAGCCTGATCGAGGGCGGCGTGTACCGCACCACCACCGAGTACGAGATCGGCGGCGGCGTGCACCAGTCGCTCGCGGTGCGCTTCACCGGCTACCCGATCAAGGCGCCCATGATCGAGCTCACCGAGTGCAGCGCCGGAGGCGGCTCGATCGCCTCGGTCGACGCGCTCGGCGTGCTCAAGGTCGGCCCGCGCAGCGCCGGCGCCGATCCCGGCCCCGCCTGCTACGCGCGCGGCGGCAGCGAGCCGACGGTCACCGATGCGAACCTGGTGCTGGGGAGGATCAACCCCGAGTACTTCGTCGGCGGCGAAGCGCGCCTCGACCGCGAGCGGGCGATCGCCGCCATCGGCGAGCGCATCGCGCGGCCGCTCGGCATGCTGGTGATGGAGGCGGCAGCCGGCATCATCGCGGTGGTCAATGCGCACATGGCGCGCATCCTGCGCGTCGTGTCGGTCGCGCGCGGCCTCGACCCGCGGGATTTCTCGCTGATCGCTTTCGGCGGCGCAGGGCCGCTGCACGCGGCGGATCTCGCCGCCGATCTGGGCATTCCGCGGGTGGTCGTGCCCGAGGCGCCGGGGCTTTTTTCCGCGCTCGGCCTGCTGTGGGCGGACCTGCGCGCGGATTTCAGCGGCACGGTGCGCCGCAACGTCACGCTCGAGAATGCCGCGGAGCTGCAGGCGGCGCTCGAGCGCGGCGAGCGGGAAGCGCAGGCCTGGCTCGAGCGGGAAAAGGTTCCGGCCGCGCGGCGCAGCCTCGTGCGCAGCGCCGAGATGCGGTATCCGCTGCAGAACTACGAGATCAACGTGCCGCTTCCCGCGGGCAGCGTCGATGCCGCCTGGATGCGGCGCGCCTGCGAGGCGTTTCATGCCGCGCACGAGCGGCTCTACAGCTACTGCGATCGCGACGCACCGGTGCAGCTCGTCAACATGCGCATCGCCGCCATCGGGCGCACCGACCGGCCGCGCGCGCGCGCGCTTGCGCGGCGCGGGCCGAGCCCGGCGGCCGCGCTGAAGGCGAGCCGCCAGGTGCATTTCCAGGAGACCGGCGATTTCGCAGCCTGCCCGGTGTTCGAGCGCGAGCGCCTGCGCCCGGGCAACCTGGTGCGCGGCCCGGCGGTCATCGAGCAGGCCGACTCGACGATCCTGGTGCCGCCGTCGTTCCAGGCCGAGGTGGACGTCCACGGCCGCATCGCGATGACGTCGGTTGCCTTGAGCAGGAGATCTTTCCTGAAAAAACCCGAATGGCAACGCGCCTAGATCCGGTCACCGCCTCGGTCGTCGAGCACGGGCTGCTCGGCGTGACCGACGAGATGGCGACGGTGGTCGTGGCCACGGCGTACTCGCCGCTGGTGCGCGACCTCTACGACTTCACCGTAGCGCTGTGCAATCCGCGCGGCGACATGGTGGTGCAGGGCGTCGGCATGGCGATCCACCTCGGCGCGCTGCCGAGCGCCGTCGAGGCGATCCTCGGCCGCTTCGGCGCCGGCATGCGGCCGGGCGACGTGGTCATCATGAACGACGCCTATTGCGGCGGCATGCACCTTCCCAACGTCATCCTGCTCGCACCGTGCTACGCCGCGGAGCAGCTGCTCGGCTACGCCGTCACCATGGCGCACCACACCGACGTCGGCGGCCACGTGCCAGGAAGCGTCCCGGTCAACAGCCGCGACGTCTTCGGCGAAGGCCTGCGCATCCCGCCGATGCTGCTCGAGCGCGACGGGGCGCGCGATCGCACGCTGCTCGCTCTCATCGAGACGAACACCCGGCTGCCGAGGGACTTCTTCGGCGACCTGGAATCCCAGGCGAGCGCCTGCCGCACCGCGGAGCGGCGCCTCGCGGCGATCGCCGCGCGCTACGGCAACGACGTGGTGCTCGCCGCGATGGACGGCCTGCTCGATCGCAGCGAGCGCATGGCGCGCGCCGAGATCGCGCGGCTTCCCGACGGCGACTACAGCTTCGAGGAGTTTCTCGACAACGACGGCATGGACGGGCCGCCGCAGCGCATCTTCGTGACGCTGCGCATCCGCGGCGAGGAGCTGGAGGCGGACTTCACGGGAACGGCGCCGCAGGTGCCCACCGCGATCAATTCGCCGCTCGCGTACTCGCGCTCGGCGTTCTACCTCACGGTGCGCTCGATCATGTCGCCGGAAATCCCGAACACGGCGGGGTTTTTTCGCCCGCTGCGGATGGTGGCGCCCGAGGGCACGCTGGTGAACCCGCGCTTTCCTGGCGCGGTCGGCGCGATGGGCGTCACCGGCTACCGGCTCACCGACTGCATCTACGGGGCGCTCGCCAAGGCCGCGCCGCATCTGGTGCGCGCCGCGAGCGAGGGCGGTACCACGCGCTACACCTTTGGCGCAACCGTCGAGGGGCGGCCGAGCATCCTGAGCGAGGCGCTGGTCGGCGCCTGGGGCGGCCATGTACGCCATGACGGCATCGACGGCGTCGCCAACATCGCGGCGAACATGGCCAACTCGCCGGTCGAGATGGTGGAAAGCACTTATCCGGTGATGGTGGAGGAATACGGCTTCGAGCCGGACTCCGAGGGCGCCGGCCGCCGCCGCGGCGGGCTGGGCGTTCGCCGCAAGGTGCGCCTGCTCGCGCCGGAGGGCGGCGTGCTGCAATTGCGCTCCGGCCGGGCGCAGCAGCGCCCTTGGGGGTTCGACGGCGGGCGCGAAGGCACCACCTGCCGCAACCTGCTCAATCCCGGGACGCCGCAGGAGCGCGCGCTGCGAGGCACCGAGACCATGCACGTTCCTGCCGGAACGGTGTACCTGCACGTGACGCCGGGCGCGGGCGGCTACGGCCCGCCGCAGGAGCGCGAGCCGGAGCTCGTCGCGCGCGACGTGCGCGACGGCAAGATCTCGGTCGCGCGTGCGCGGGATGTCTACCGCGTGGCGGTAGGTACTGACGGTGTCGTAGACGCGGCCGAGACCGCACGCCTGCGCAGCTGATGGGCTTCTCGATCGGCGTCGACATCGGCGGCACGTTCACGGACGTCGTCCTGATCCGGGAGGACGGGCAGGTGCATATCGCGAAAGGCATCTCGACCACGGCGGCGTACGAGCGCGGCATCCTGCACCTCGTGCGCCGGCTGCTCGAGGAGCTGGATCTCGACGCGGCCGACTGCCGCGCCATCGTGCACGGCACCACGGTCGCGACCAACGCCATCATCGAGCGCAAGGGCGCGCGTACCGGCCTCGTCACGACGCGCGGATTTCGCGACGTGCTCGAGCTGCGGCGCATCCGCATCCCCAAGCTCTACGACCTCAACTGGGAGAAGCCCGAGCCGCTGGTGCCACGCTATCTCAGGCTGGAGGTCGAGGAGCGGATGACCCATCGCGGCGAGAGGTATTTTCCACTGGACAGGGATTCCGTCAGACGCGCGGCAGGGGTGCTGAAGGAGCAGGGCGTCGAATCGGTGGCGGTGTGCCTCATCAACGCCTATGCCAACTCGGCGCACGAGCAGGCCGTGCGCGACCTGCTGCACCAGGCAGTGCCGGGCATGCACGTCACGCTTTCTTCCGAGGTGCTGCCCGAGATGCGCGAATACGAGCGCACCAGCACCACGGTGATCAACGCCTACGTGATGCCGGTCATGAAGCGCTATGTCGAGTCGCTCGAAGGCGGGCTGCGCGGCGCCGGGTTCCGCGTGCCGCTACTGCTGATGCAGTCGAACGGCGGCACCATGTCAGCCGAGCTCGCCTGCGAGACGCCGATGCACGTCATCGAGTCGGGCCCGGCGGCCGGCGTGATCGCCGCGCACCGCCTCGCGCGCAGCGCCGGCATCGCCAACGCCGTCGCCCTCGACATCGGCGGCACGACCGCGAAAGCCAGCCTGATCGAGGAGGGCAGGCTCACCTACGCCAAGGAATACGAGGTCGGCGCCGGCTTCACGCGCGCCGGTCGCATGTCGCGCGGCGGCGGCTATGTGCTGCGCGCGCCGACCATCGACATCGCGGAGATCGGCGCCGGCGGCGGCAGCATCGTGTGGATCGACGCCGGCGGCGCGCTCCGCGTCGGCCCGAGGAGCGCGGGCGCCAGCCCCGGCCCGGTGTGTTACGGCTTCGGCGGCACCGAGCCGACGCTGACCGACGCCTGCGCCGTGCTCGGCTACCTCGATCCCGCGGGACTCGCCGGCGGGGAAGTGCCTCTCGATCTTCCTTCCTCGAAAGAATCTCTCGGAAAGGTCGCAAAGCAGTTGAGCATGGAAATCGACGACCTCGCGCACGGCGTGTATCGCATAGCCGTGTCCAACATGTGCCGCGCCATCCGCGCGATATCGATCGAGCGGGGCAAGGACCCGCGCGATTTCGACCTGATCGCGTTCGGCGGTAATGGCCCGCTCTTCGGCGCGGAGGTTGCGCGCGAGCTCGAGCTGCCGCGGGTCGTCGTGCCGCCGGCCGCGGGCATCTTCTCGGCGTTCGGGCTGCTCTATTCCGACCTCGAGCACCATTTCACGCAGACGCTCCTCGGGCGCGTGGACCGCACGGAGCCCGCGGCGGCGGAAGGGCTCTGGGCGCGGCTCGAAGCGGAGGCGCTGCGCGCGCTGGAGCGCGAAGGCTACCCCCCCGAACGTTCGAAGCTGCAGCGCTTCGCAGAGCTCAGGTATCTCAGCCAGTCGCACGAGTTGTCGGTACCCTGGCAAAAAACCCTCGGCGAGCTTGCCGCCCGGTTCGAAGAGGAGCACGAGCGCACCTACGGCCATCGCGGGCACGACAGCATCGTCGAGCTGGTGAACCTGCACCTCGTCGCGAGCGGCGTCGCCGAGCGCCCGCGCGTGCCGGCCGCGCTGCAATACCGGCAACAGTTTTCAGGCGTCTCCGGCGAGCGCCGCTGCTACTTCGGGCCCGACGCGGGCTGGATGACGGCGCGCACCATGGCGCGCTCGGCCCTGGCCGGCAGGCCGCTCGCCGGGCCGATCGTGATTCGCGAGCTCGACACCACGTTGCTCGTGCCGCCGGGCTTTTCCGCCACCCTCGACCGCGATTCCAACATCGTCCTCACACCAC
>Ga0137796_10002095_pt1 | contig 10895 bp, 12 predicted proteins | sample OV2TP3_FD_97704 | JGI IMG/M metagenome (GOLD analysis project Ga0137796, IMG submission 97704)
CCGGGCCTTGACCTTGAGGTCGTTGACGACGGCGAAGACGTACGGGGGGAGCCGCTTGATCCGATGGAACTCTTCCACTCGCCCTCCTCAGGGAGCGCCTAGCCGTGCGGATCGGTGAGGGCATGTTAGCCGAACCGGCCGAGCGAGTCAAGTTTAGCAGGAAATTCAGGAGTTTCGCGCCCTTTCGCCTTCGGCGCGCAGGTCGAGGATCCGCTTGGCCTTCCCGACGCTGCAGAGGCCGTAGCCGTAGGCGTTGTGGACGACGTCGGCGCGGCCGACCCCGCCGGCGAGCAGGGTCCGCGCCATCACCTCCGTCCAGACGTCTAGGTCCCGCCGCGTGTACGCCACGACCGTCGGCTTGCCGGTGGTCCCCGAGGAGGCGTGGATCCGGACCACGTCCTCCAGCGGGGCCGCGAGCATGCCGAACGGGTACGTGTCGCGGAAGTCGGCCTTGGTCGTGAAGGGCAGGCCCCGGAGATCGGCGAGCGAGCGGACGTCCTCCGCCCGGACGCCCGCCCGGCCCAGGCGCTCGCGGTACAGCGGCACCCGCTCCGAGATCAGGGCGATGACGCGACGCAGCCGCTCGAGCTGGAGCTGCTCGACCCGGGCGCGCGGCGCTCGTTCGACGGCGACAGCGGTGGCGAGCGCGTCGTTCATGACCGCCTCCATGGGAAGTGCGGATCCTCGTCGCGCGACACGGGGTCTCCGTGCTCAGACCCGACCCAGGTAGGCGCGCTTGACCTCCTCGTCCTCGGCCAGGTCCCGGGCCTTCCCCTCCAGGGCGATCCGGCCGTTCTCCACGACGTACCCGTAGTCGGCGATCCGGAGGGCCGCCCGCGCGTTCTGCTCGACCAGGAGGACCGTGGTGCCCTCCCCGGCCAGCTGCCGGATCCGCCGCAGGATCTCCCGCGCCAGGACCGGGGCCAGCCCCATGGACGGCTCGTCCAGGAGCACGAGCCGCGGCCGGGCCATGAGCACCCGGCCGATGGCGAGCATCTGCTGCTCGCCCCCCGAGAGGCTGCCCGCGAGCTGGCGCTGGCGCTCCCGGAGGATCGGGAAGAGCTGGTAGACGCGCGCCATCGCGGCCTCGATCGCCCCGCGCCCCGCGCGCCGGTGGACCGGGTACGCGCCGACCAGCAGGTTGTCGCGCACGGTGAGCGCGGCGAAGTTCTGTCGGCCCTCCGGCACGTGCGAGATCCCGAGGCGGACGATCGTCTCGGCCGGGAGGCCGGTGATGTCCCGGCCCTCCAGCCGGATGCGCCCCCGCTGGATCGGCAGGAGCCCGGAGATCGCCCGGAGCATGGTGGTCTTGCCGGCCCCGTTGGCGCCGATGAGGCAGACCACGCTGCCCTCCCGCACCTTGAGGCTCACGCCCCGGAGGGCCTGGATCGCGCCGTAGGCCACGGCGAGGTCGGCCACCTCAAGCATCGTCGTCCTCGGCGCCGAGGTAGGCGGCGATGACCGCGGGGTCGTTCCGGACCGTCTCGGGCGTCCCCTCGGCCAGCACCTGCCCGTAGTTGAGGACGAGGATCGACTCGGCGGTCCCCATGACGAGGTCCATGTGGTGCTCGACGAGCAGGACGGTGGTCCCGCGCTGGCGGATGGCGCGGATCAGCCCCGACAGCCGGGCGACCTCCGCCGGGTTCAGGCCGGCCGCGGGCTCGTCCACGAGGAGCAGCGAGGGCTCCATCGCCAGGGCGCGCGCGATCTCGAGCAGGCGCTGCTGGGCGAAGGGGAGGCTCGAGGCGGGGTCGCCGCTCCGGTCGTCCAGGCCCACGAACGCCAGCGCGGCGTGCGCGGCGTCGATGATCTCCCGCTCCTCGCGGCACGCGCGCGGCGTCCGGAAGGCCGCGCCCCAGAACCCGGCCCGGCCCTTGAGGTGGCGGCCCACCATCACGTTCTCCAGCACCGTCATGTTGGCGAAGACCTGGAGGTTCTGGAAGGTCCGCCCGATGCCCAGACCGGCCCGGGCCGCGGGCGGGAGGCCGTTCAGGAGGCGCCCGCGGAAGCGGATCTCGCCGCCGTCCAGGGCGAGGAGCCCGCTGATCAGGTTGAAGAGGGTCGTCTTCCCGGCGCCGTTGGGGCCGATGATCGCCCGGATCTCCCCCGGGGAGACCCGGAGGCTGGCGCCGCCGACCGCGACGACGCCGCCGAACTCCTTCCGGACGTCGCGCGCCTCAAGGAGCGGCGGGGACACGGCGCCCCGCCCTCCCGAGCCGGCGGAGCGCGCGGAGCCCGCCGACCGTGAGTCCTTCGGGGACGAAGATCATGATCAGGATGAGCAGCAGCCCGTAGGCGATGACCTCGTGCTCCCCCGAGGCGTACGCGAGGAGCCGCGGCATCACGTCGCGGATCACCTCCGTCAGCAGGGTCACCGTGGCGGCGCCGAAGGGCGCGCCCCAGACGCTGGCCAGCCCGCCCACCGCCGCCATCACCACGAACTCCACCGAGGCGATGAAGCCGAAGGTCGGCGGGCTCACGAAGCTCAGGTAGTGGGCGTACAGGCTCCCGGCCAGCGCGGCGTAGACGGCGCTCAGGGTGAAGACCCTGAGCTTGTACGCCGCGGTGTCCACCCCGAGCGTCTCGGCCGCCACCTCGCTCCCGTGGATGGCGCGCAGGGCGCGCCCGACCCGCGAGTTGACGATGTTCAACGAGAGGGCCACGACCGCGATGACCCCGCCCCACGTGAGGTAGAAGAACTTCCGGTCGGTGTCGAACACGAAGCCCCCCACCCGGAGCCGGGGGATGCCCGCGAGTCCGGAGGGCCCGCCGGTCAGCTCCTTGAACTCGACGAAGGCCAGGTAGGCGATGATCCCGAACGCCAGGGTCGCCATGGCGAGGTAGTGGCCGCGGAGGCGCAGGATGGGCCGCCCGAGCGCGTAGGCGACCCCCGCGGTCAGCGCCATCGCCCCCGCCATGGCCGCCCACGGGTTCGCGCCGAGCTTGGTCGTGAGGAGCCCCGACGCGTACGCGCCGAGCCCGTAGAACGCGGCGTGGCCGAGCGAGATCTGGCCCGCGTAGCCCATGACGAGGCAGAGGCCGATGGTGACGATGGCGTGGATGCCGATGAAGACGCCGATGCTGAGGTGGTACTGGCTGGTGACGCCCAGCGGCACGAGCGCCACCCCCAGCCCGAGACCCGCGAGCGCGAGCGTGTCCCCGCCGGGCCTCACAGCCCCGCCTGGCGCGCGACGGCCCGGGTGAAGAGCCCCTGGGGCCGGAGCAGGAGGATCACGAAGAGGACGAGGAAGGCAGCCGCCTCCTTGTAGGCGGCCTTCCAGATCCCCGCGACGAGGGCCTCGAGGATCCCGAGGAGCAGCGCCCCGGCCACGGCCCCCGGCGCGCTCACCAGGCCTCCCATGACGGCTGCGACGAAGCCGCGAAGCCCGAGGTACAGCCCCATGTCATAGGAGACCAGCGTCAGGGGGGCGATGACCACCCCGCCGACCCCTCCCAGGGCGGCGGCGAGGCAGAAGGCCAGGAGCGACATGCGCTCGGGGGAGATCCCGCTGAGCCGGGCGGCGAGCCGGTTGATGGCGCAGGCGCGGACGATCTTGCCGGGGTAGGTGTACTCGAAGAAGGCGTAGAGCGCCGCCAGGGTGACGGCGGTCGTCCCCAGGATCCAGAGCGCCTGCCGGGTGATGAAGGCCCCGCCGAAGGTGAGCGGCGGCCCGGCCGAGAACGGGGCGAGCGGCAGGGGGTCGGTGCCCCACGCGAGCAGGGCCAGGCCGCGCAGGACGATGTCGGCCCCGATGGTGATGATGATCAGGGTGACGACGGAGGCCCGGCGGGCGGGGTGGATCGCCAGCCGCTCGACCCCCCCGCCCACCACCACCACCCCCGCCACCGCCAGGAAGAACGCCGCCGGCGTCGGCAACCCCAGCGGCGCCAGCGAGACCATGAGCATGGCCCCGAGCATGGCGAACTCGCCCTGGGCGAAGTTGATGACGCCCGTCACGTTGTAGATGGTGACGAAGCCCAGGGCGATCAGGGCGTAGATGGCCCCCTGGGTGAGCCCCACCAGGACCAGCTGGAGCAGCTGCTCGGGACCGACCACGTTACCACTTCTCGCGCGGGAAGTACTTCCACTTGCCGCCCTCGATGCGGACGAGCACCATGGAGCGCTCGTCCAGCCCGACGTGGTCCTCGGCGGACATGGTGAAGATCCCGCCGGTGCCCACGAAGTTCCGGGTCTGCTCCAGCCCGTCACGGATCCGGACCCGCGCCTGCTCCAGCGGGAGGTCGGGCGGGAGGCTGGCCAGGATGGGGAAGAGCATCTGGAGCGCGTCCCAGCCGTGGCCGGCGAAGGTGCTCCGCGGCTTGCCGGTGCCCTTCTCGTACCAGGCGATGAAGTCCAGCAGCGCCTTCTTCTGGGGATCGGCGGCCGGCAGCTCCTCGGCCACCAGCATCTTGCCGATGGGGAAGATCACCCCCTCGGCCGCGCCGCCCGCGAGGTCGATGAAGGGCTTGTTCCCGACGCCGTGGTTGTGGATGAGGGGGATCTGGAGCCCCAGGTCGCGGAAGTTCTTGGTGATGATGGACGCCGAGGGCGGGATCGCGTGGACGATCAGGACCTCGGCGCCGCTGGCGCGGACCCGGGTGAGCTGGGGCGTCATGTCCTTGTCGGCGTGCTCGAACTTGTCCTCGTAGACGGCCTCGATGCCCGTGCCCTTGAGCATCTCCGCGAGGCCGCGGCGCGAGTCCTCCCCGAAGGCGTCGTTGACGTACAGGCTGGCGATCTTCTTGACCCCCTTGGCCTTGAGGTACCCCACCTGGTGGACGGCCACGTGGATGTTCGACTGGGGCGTCTTGAAGACCCAGTAGCGGTCCTTGACGGGCGTGACGATGGCGTGGCTCGAGGCCATGGAGATCAGGGGCACCCGGGCCTCGGTGACGATGGGGATGACCGCGAGGCTCGTCGGGCTCTGGCTGGAGGCGATGACGGCGTGCACCTTGTCGTCGGCGATGAGCTTCTTGACGGCCTTGACGGTCTCGTCGGCCTTGGACTGGTCGTCGTGGATGATGATCTTGACGGTGCGCTTCCTGCCGTCGGGCCCCGGGAGCCCGCCCGCGGCGTCGAGCTCCTTCTGGAGCATCACCGCCACGTCCCGCTCCGGCCCCCCGAGACTCGAGGCCGGCCCGGTGATGGCGGCGACGAAGCCGATGCGGAACTCCTGGGCCCAGGCGGTGCGCACCCCTAGAGCCAGGATGCCGAGCAGCAGGGCGACCGGGACGAGCTTGCGGATGTCCATGGCGCCTCCTCTCCTTTCTGGCGGCACAGCGTGCCGGGCGCGCCCGCGTCAGCGGGGCACGCCGATGACGTCGTTGGCCGACGGGCCGGCGGCGGCGGTCCCGCGCCGGGCGGCGCGAACCGGCGCCCACGGGGTCCCGACGGCCGTCTGCATCAGCTCGCGGGGACGCGCGCCTCGGCCCGGTCCACGGCGGCCGGGCCGTTCACGCGCTCGCACCGCTCTACCAGGTCCTCCCACCGCCGCTCCACCTCGGCCTGGATCGCGGCCACCTGGTCGGCCGTCAGGTGGGCGTAGCGGGACTGGGCGCGGAGGTAGTCGCCCACTGGAATGCCGGCAGGCCGGTGCGTGATGCGATACCGCGTGCCGTCCTCGACCTCGTAGAGCGGCACGGCGCGGGACTCGACGCCCAGGCGGCCGACCCGCAGCGAGGCGTCCTCGCCGATCCCCCAGCCGGGCACGCAGGGGCACGTCACGTTCAGGAACCGGGTGCCGTGGAGCCCCAGGGCCCGCCTCACCTTGGCGAGGAGGTCGTCGCGGTAGGCCGGGGACGCGGTCGCGGCGTAGGGGATCCGGTGGGCGGCGAGGATCTCGACGATCTCCTTCTTCCGCGTGGTCTTCCCGCGGGGCGTCGACGTCGTCCGGGCGCCCCAGGGGGTGGCGGACGACTTCTGGTTTCCCGTGTTCTGGTACGCCTCGTTGTCGAAGCAGACGTACAGGAAGTCCTCGTCGCGCTCGGCCGCGCCGGACAGGGCCTGGAGGCCGATGTCGTAGGTGCCGCCGTCCCCGGCCAGGCAGACCACCGTGACGTCCTCGCCGAGGGCGCGATAGGCCCGCGCGAGGCCGGCGGCCGCCGCGGCGGCGGTCTCGAAGGCGGTCTGGAGCACGGGGAGCGTCGTCGAGCTGAGCGGGAGCGGCCCCATCAGCACGGCGATGCACGAGGGCGGGACGACCAGGACCGCGCGGTCGGGGAGGCCCTGCAGCACGTAGCGGACGGCCAGGGCCACGGCGCAGCCGGGGCAGGAGGCGTGGCCCGGGAGCAGGCGGTCGATCACAGGGCCTCCTCGAGGATCGGCCCGGGGCAGGGGAGCGGGCGCCGCAGGGCGTCGCGCCCGACCTGGATCACGCGCTCGACGGAGACGTTGATCCCGCCGAGCCCGAGGAGGTAGGAGAGCACGGGCGGGGGGCCGTCGAGGGCGACCTGGAGGGCGGCGCGGACCTCCTGGGCGAAGATGCCGCCGCTGCCGACCGAGCAGTTGCGGTCGAGCACGGCGATCCGCCGGGCGCCGCGCAGGCGCGCCGTCACCTCGCCGGCCGGGAACGGCCGGAAGAGGCGGAGCCGGACGAGCCCCGCCGGGATGCCCTCCTCCCGGAGCCGATCCACCGCCTCGCGGGCCGTCCCGGCGATCGAGCCGGCGGTCACCAGCAGGACCTCGGCGTCGGCGGCGCGGTACGCCTCCGCCGCGGCGGAAGCCCGTCCCGTCAGCCCTCCCCAGAGGCGCCCGGCCGTCTCGACCTCCTCGAGGGCGCGGTCCATGGCAGCCGTCATGGCCAGCCGGTTCCCCCGCCACTGCGCCGGCGTCGCCGTCCCGCCGACGCCCCGCGGCCGGGCGGGGTCGAGCCGCAGCGTCGGCGTGAACGGGGGCAGGAACCGGGCCACCAGCGCGGGCTCCGGCACCTCGACCGGCTCCAGGGTGTGGGAGACGTACACGGCCTCGATGACCACCATGGCCGGCAGCAGCACGGCCTCCGCCACGCGGAAGGCGTGGAGGACCGTGTCGAGCGCCTCCTGGGCCGACTCGCAGTAGAGCTGGATCCAGCCGGTGTCGCGCTGCGCGAGGCTGTCGGTCTGGTCCGCCCAGAAGCCCCACGGCGAGGCGAGGGTCCGGTTCACGTTGACCATCACGACCGGGGCGCGGGCGCCCGCCGCGTAGTGGAGCATCTCGTGCATGAGGGCCAGGCCCTGCGAGGCCGTCGCCGTGAACACCCGCGCGCCCGCCAGGGAGGCCGCGATGCACGCGGCCATCGCCGAGTGCTCGCTCTCCACCGTCATCAGGTCGCCGCGCAGCTCGCCCGCCTCGGCGAGCTCCACGAGCTTCTCAAGGACGGGCGTCTGCGGCGTGATGGGGTACACCGGGATCACGTGCGGCTGCGCCCGGAGGGCGCCGTACGCGACGGCGTGGTCGCCCGTCAGGAGCATGCGGGTCGGCCGGTGGCCCAGGGCCGCCTGCGCGGTCATCGCTCGGCTCCCATCTGGAGGGCGCCCCGCGGGCACTCCCGGGCGCAGAGCCCGCACCCCTTGCAGTACTCGCTCGCGACGGCGTAGCCGCCGTCCACCCGGCGGATCGCCATGTCGGGGCAGGCGAGGAGGCAGACGTCGCAGGCCACGCACCGGCCGCAGGTGAAGCAGCGGCGCGCCTCCTCCCGAGCGGCGGCCTCGTCGAGCCCGGGGACGACCTCGGTGAAGCCCGCCGGGCGGGCCGCCGCCCGGTGCGGGCGCGGGCAGCGGGGGGCGCGCGGGAAGGCGTCGAGGCGGATCTCGTCGAGCGTGACCACGTGCGCCGGCCGCGCGGCGACCCACCCCGGGAGATCGGCCGCCGCCTCCGGAGGGACTCCGGCGAGCCGGGCGTGGATCAGGCGGGCCGCGCCCGCCCCGGCGCCGATGGCGTGGCTCACCGTGCGGAAGCCCGAGGCCATGTCGCCGCCGGCTGCGCGAACGGGGCCCCCCGCCCCGCCGGCCTCCGCCGCGACGAGAGACGCCGGGTCGGGCCGCTGGCCGATCGCCAGCAGAGTGGTGTCGGTCTCGAGGATGCCGCTCGGGCCCGGGAGGAACACCGGGCGGACCGTCCCGTCCGGCGCCTGCTCGAGCGTCGCGGCGCTCACCTCCACCCCGCAGAGGCACCCGTCCTTCTCGACGAACGCCCGCACGCCGACCCCGTTCCGGATCTCGACCCCCTCGGCGAGCGCCTGCTCCACCTCGTCGGGCGCCGCCGGCATCGCCTCGCGGGCTTCCAGGGCGAGGACCGTCACCGAGCGGGCCCCGAGCCGCAGGGCGGTGCGGGCGACGTCCATCGCGGTGCTGCCGCCGCCGACCACCACCACGCGGCCGCCCGGGGCCGGGCGGGACCCGGTGTTGACCGCGCGGAGGAAGGCGAGGCCGTCGCCGACGGCCGGGTGGTGCTCCCCGGGGACCCCGAGCCGCAGCGGGATGCCGGCGCCGACCGCGAGGAACACGGCGTCGTAGCCGTCGAGGGCCTCCCAGGGGACGTCCCGGCCCACGGCCGTCCCCGTGCGCACCTCCAGGCCGAGCCCGAGGACCGAGTCGATCTCGCGGTCGAGGACCGCCCGGGGGAGGCGGTAGGCCGGGATCCCGTAGCGGAGGAGGCCGCCGAGCGCGGGCATGCGCTCGTAGACCGTGACCCGGTAGCCGAGCCGGCCCAGGTGATAGGCGCAGCTCAGGCCGGCCGGTCCGCCGCCGACCACCGCGACGCGCTCAGGCCGCCGCGCGGCCGGCGGCGCGGGACGCCCGTGGGCCAGGCCCCAGTCCCCCACGAACCGTTCGAGGGCGTGGACCGCCACGGCGCCGTCGTGGTCCCAGCGGTGGCAGGCGGCCTCGCAGGGGTGCGCGCAGACGCGTCCGGTGACGGCGGGGAAGGGGTTCGCCTCCCGGACGAGCGCCCAGGCGCCCGCGTAGTCGCCCTGCCGGGCGCGCTCCACCCAGCGGGGCACGGGCTCCCCCGCGGGGCAGGCGGCCGCGCACGGGGCTCGGGCCTCGACGTAGACCGGGCGGCGCGTGCGCCAGCCCCCCGTGGGGATCTCGAGCGTCGTGCGTCCCGGCTCCGACCAGCCGAGCGGGCGCGCGGGGCCGAGGTCGACCGACATCCCTACGCCCCCACCCGCGCGAGGCCGGCCGCCGCGAGGTACCCCTCGGCGCAGGCCTCGACGTTCTCGCGCCTTCGCGCCGGGCTCCCCTGCTCGACGGCGGCCCGGAGGTCCTCGAGGGCGACCAGCCCCGTGGCCCCGGCGAAGGCGCCCAGGACGGCGGTCGCCACGATCGCGCCGAGCCCGTGCGCCTGCGCGATCGCCGTGGCGTCCACCCTCACCACGCGCCCGGCCCAGGGCGGCCCGGGGAGCGGACCCTCGGGGCTGTTGACGACCAGGACGCCGCCGGGCCGAAGGGGTCCAGTCAGGGCCGGCTCGGCGAGCAGGGTCCGGTCGAGCACCAGGGCGTGGTGCGGCTGCTCGATGTCGCACCGGATGCGGATCGGCCGGTCGTCGACCCGGAGAAAGGCGGTCACGGGGGCCCCGCGACGCTCGCCGCCGTAGGCGGCGAAGGCCTGCACCCAGAGGCCGGCCCGGAAGAAGGCCTCGGCCAGGATCTGGCACCCGACCTGGGCGCCCTGGCCGCCCCGCCCGTGGATGCGGATCTCCAGCATCCCCGTCGCCGTCAGACGGGCCGACCCATCTGGACCGTCGGCCCGCGGCGGAAGCCGAGCCCGAGGAAGGATTCGCGGCGGTCCACCAGTCACAGTAGGCCGTGGGTTCGCGCGTTGTAAATGCATCGTCCGCATCATTTGTCTAGCGCATTCGTCCCAAATCGGGGGGAGCTGCGGGCCTTGCCGGACCGCGTCGTCCGCGCCGTGCGTCGTGTGCTCCAGCAAATTGATCCAGACGGCTCATGGACTTGAGCCGGCAACGACGCCCAAATGTAAAGGTGACGCCCCGTCCAGAGCGCCCCTCCGTGGGAGGACGCGAACCGGAAGCCGGAGGTCGTCCAGTGAGCAGTGACCGGCAGGTCCGCACCGACATCGCGGGCGACGTCGCCCGCATCACCCTGGCCCGCCCGCCCCTCAACATCCTCACCATCGCGATGATGGAGGAGCTGAACGCCGCCCTCGACGAGGTCGCCGGCCGGCCCACGCTCCGGGCGCTCGTCCTCGCCGCCGAGGGCCGCGCCTTCTCCGCCGGCGTCGCCGTCGAGGACCACATGGGAGACCGGGTGAAGCCGATGCTGACCGCCTTCCACCAGATCTTCCGCCGCCTGCACGCCCTCGACTGCCCCACGGTGGCGGCCGTGCAGGGGCCAGCCCTCGGAGGCGGGGCGGAGCTGGCGATCTTCTGCGATCTGGTCGTCGCCAGCGAGACCGCGACGGTGGGCCAGCCGGAGATCAAGGTGGGCGTCTTCCCCCCGATCGCGGCGCTCTGCTACCCGGCCCGGGTCGGACCGGCGCGGGCGCTCCAGCTCCTGTGCTCGGGCGACGTCATCCCGGCCCGGGAGGCGGAGCGGATCGGGCTCGTGGACCGGGTCGTGCCCTCGGCCGAGCTGGAGGCGGCCGTGGCCGCCGCGGTGGCCGGGTTCACCGGCAAGAGCGCCGTCGTCCTCCGGCTCACGAAGCGCGCGCTCCGCGCGGCGAGGCCGGACGACTTCGAGGCCTCGCTCGCCCGGCTAGAAGCGCTCTACCTGGACGAGCTGATGCAGACTGAGGACGCCGGGGAAGGCCTGCGCGCCTTCGTGGAGAAGCGCCCCCCGGCCTGGAAACACCGATAGCCGCGATCATTTATGAACGGCTTCCCGCGAGGCGGACGGGTCCTTATACTCTACCCGTCCCCGGCAGAGCTAGGGGAGGGTGAGGGTAAGGAGGCCAG
>Ga0137796_10002097_pt1 | contig 10888 bp, 11 predicted proteins | sample OV2TP3_FD_97704 | JGI IMG/M metagenome (GOLD analysis project Ga0137796, IMG submission 97704)
CCACTGGGATCCCTCGATTCCAGGCCACGAACAGCGGTGGCCTCAACCGCGAGGGGGCGGGCCTGTGTTAGGCAAATTCCCCTCTGTGGAAATCCAGGCTAGAACGTGAACAGATCCATGCCGCCCGTCACCGTCAGGACCGCGCCCGTGATGTACCGGGCACGCTCGGAGCAGAGGAATGCGATGGCGTCCGCGATGTCCTCCGGGGCGCCTTCGCGCTGCATGGCCACGCGCTTCACCATGCGGTCGTACATCGGCGAGAGCTTGACGTGCTCGCCGATGATCCCCGGCGCGATCACGTTGGCGGTGATGTTGTAGCGCGCCCCCTCGAGCGCCACCGAGCGCGCGAACCCGATGACGCCCATCTTGGTCGTCGCGTATGCCGTCTGGCCGAAGCCCCCGAGGAGGCCGGCGATGGACGCCATGCACACGACCCGGCCCCACCGGTGCTCCCGCATCCCGGGGAAGACCGCCCGGGTCACGTTGAACGTCCCGGTGAGGTTCACGTTCATGTTGAGGTCCCAGTCCTCGTCCTTCATGTCCTTCAGCTGCGCCAGCGTCCAGATGATCGAGGCGTTGTTGACCAGGATATCCACCGGCCCGAGCTCCCGCTCGATCCGGCCGACGGCGGCCGCGACGGCCGCCCGGTCCACGATGTCACACTCCACCGCGATCGCCTGGCCGCCGCGCTTGCGGATCTCGCCCGCCGTCTCCTCCGCGCCGTCCTTGTTGAGGTCCAGCACCGCCACGCGACAGCCCTCCTCGGCGAGCCGGAGACAGTCGGCCCGTCCGAGGTTCCGCGCTCCGCCCGTCACCAGCGCGACCTTGCCCGCGATCCCCAGGTCCATCCGCGTCCTCCCGGATTCGGATCGTTCGCCAGGCTGACCGTAACAGAACGCGCCCGAGCGCGCAACCGTTCAGCGCCCCTTGAACTCCGGCGGGCGCTTCATGAAGAAGGCCTGAATCCCCTCGGCCGCGTCTTCGGTGCGCAGCGTCTCGAGGAAGGCGGCCACCTCCGCCCGGATCCCCTCGTCGATGGTGGCGTTGAGCCCCCGGTCCACGCACTGGATGATGAGTCGCGTCGCGATCGGCGCGCGCTGCCCGATCGCCCGCGCGAGCGTCTTGGCCTCCGCCAGCGTCTCCCCCTCCTTGGCGAGCCGGTTCACGAGGCCGAGGGCGAGCGCCTCCGGCGCCGGGATCTGCGTGCCGAGGATCAGATACTCGAGCGCCTTCGTGCGCCCGATCAGGCGCGGGAGCCGCTGCGTGCCCCCGTAGCCGGGGATGATCCCGAGGTTCGACTCCGTCTGCCCGATCCGCGCCGTCTCCTTCATGACGCGCAGGTGGCAGGCCATCGCGATCTCGCATCCCCCGCCGGTCGCATGCCCCTGGATGGCGGCGATCACCGCCTTCGGGAACGTCTCGATCCTCCGGAGGAGGGCGTTGCCGCGGTGCAGGAAGGCCTCGAGGTCCGCGCTCGCGCCCCCACCGAAGGCGCTGGTGAGGTCCGCGCCGCCGCAGAAGATCCGGTCGCCCGCGCCCGTGATGATGACGGCGCGCACCGCCGCGTCGGCCTCGAGCTGCCCGATCGCGCCCTCGAGGTCGAGCACGAGCTGGGCCGAGATGGCGTTGGCCGGGGGCCGGTTCAGCGTCACGACCGCGAAGGTCTCCTCGCGCTCCACGAGCAGCGTCTCGTACGCCATGGGCCTCCCTCCTCGAGCCCGCGCCTCACCCCCGCGGCGCCGCCGGCCGCTCCCCGATCGCGCCCGCGGCGCGCAGCGCCGCGACCTCGGCGTCGGAGAGCCCGAGGACCCCGCGGAGGACCGCGTCCGTGTGCTCGCCGAGACGGGGCGGCGCCCCCTGGATCTGCGCCGGCGTGCCCGCGAACTTCACCGGGATCCCGGGGAGCCGGATCCGGCCTGCCGTCGGGTGCTCGACCTCGACCGCCATCTCCCGGTACTGGACCTGCGGGTCGGCGAACACCTCCCCGAGGTCGTTGATCGGCCCCGCGGGGAGGCCGGCCGCGCTGAACGCCGCGACCCACGCGTCGCGGGAGCGCGTCTCCAGCCGCGCCTCGATGAGGCGCACGAGCTCCGCGCGCCGCTCCACCCGTTTGGCGGGCGCGTCGTAGCGCGGGTCGTCGGCCCATTCGGGCGCCCCGAGGACCTCGCAGAACGCCTTCCAGAGCCGCTCGTTGCCGGCGCCAACCATCAGGTAGCCGTCGCGCGCCCGGAAGGCCTGATAGGGGACGAGCGAGGGGTGCGCGCTCCCCCAGCGGCCCTGGACCTCGCCGGCGACCAGGTAGGCCGTGGCGGCATTGATCAGGGCGGCGATGCCGCACTCCATCAGCGACAGCTCGAGATGCTGCCCCTCGCCGGTCCGGGTCCGCGCCTGGAGCGCGGCGAGGATCGCCCCGTGGGCGTAGAGCGCCGTGATGACGTCGATGAGGGCGACCCCGACCTTCACGGGCGGGCCGTCGGGCTCGCCGGTGATGGACATGAGCCCGGTGAACCCCTGCATGATGGCGTCGTACCCCGCGCGCTCGCGGTACGGGCCGGTGGCCCCGAAGCCGGAGATCGAGCAGTAGATCAGGCGCGGGTTCACGGCGCGGAGGGTCGCATAGCCGAGGCCGAGGTCGTCCATCGTGCCCGGTTTGAAGTTCTCGACGAGGACGTCGCCCCGGCGCGCGAGCTCGACGACCAGCGCCCGGCCGCGCGGGTGCTTGAGGTTGACGGTCACGCTCTTCTTTCCCCGGTTGACCGAGAAGAAGTACGAGGCCTGCCCATCCGGCGCCCGGGGCGGCGCCCAGTGGCGGCTGTCGTCGCCCACGCCCGGCTGCTCGATCTTGATGACCTCCGCCCCGTAGTCGCTGAAGATCTGCGTGGCGAGGGGGCCCGCGACGATACGCGAGAGGTCGATGATCCGGAGACCCGCGAGGGGCGCGGCCACGGTCGTCAGTGTAGCACCCCCTCCCTTCTCCCCCGGTTGGGGGAGAAGCGGATCCGAGTGCTATACTCCGGGCGAGCGACCATGACACGGCGCCTCGCCTGGCTCGCCCTCGCCGCCGCCTGGCTCGCCGGGTGCGGCGGCATCTCCCTCGACCTCACGCCGCGCGTCCGCCCCCTCCAGGAGACGACGCTCGAGGGCAAGGGGCGGGAGAAGATCCTCCTGGTCGAGCTGGGCGGCGTCCTCGCCGAGGAGCCGCTGATCACGCTCGAGACCCGGCCGCCCGTCCCGCTCCTCGCCCGCGTGCGGGAGGAGCTCGTGAAGGCCGCGGACGACGACCGCATCCGGGCCGTCGTCCTCCGCATCAACAGCCCGGGCGGCACGGTGACGGCGTCCGACATCCTCTACCACGAGCTGGCGCGGTTCAAGGCGCGCCGGAAGGTGCCCGTGGTCGCCTCGATCCTCGACGTCGGCGCCTCCGGGGGCTACTACGTCGCGCTGGCCGCGGACCGCATCCTGGTGCACCCCACGACGATCACCGGGTCCATCGGTGTCCTGATGCTGAACGTCGACTCGGGAGGCCTCCTCGAAAAGATCGGGGTGAGCGCCAACTACATCAAGTCCGGAGTGCACAAGGACATGGGGAGCCCGTTCCGCGGGCTCACATCCGAGGAGCGCGCCATCTTCCAGCAGATCATCGACCGCCTCTACGCGCGGTTCGTCGAGCTGGTGGCGCGCGAGCGGCGCCTCGACGAGGCGCGCGTCCGGCAGCTCGCCGACGGGCGCGTGTACACGGCCTCGGAAGCGCTCGCGGTGGGGCTCGTGGACCGGATCGGCTACCTGGAGGACGCGATCGCGCTCGCCCGCGAGGCCGCCGGGCTCACGGAGGCGCGCATCGTCACCTACCACCGGCCGCGGCAGTACCGCGCGACCGTCTACTCGGGCGGCCACCAGCCGGCGCCGGCGCCGAGCGTCGCGGACCTGGCGCGGCTCGTCACGTCGGGGCCGCGCTTCCTCTATCTCTGGTGGCCGTAAGGCGGCCGACCGAGCGCCGTGTGGCGGCCTGAACTCTGGCTGGCGCTCCTCCGGGTCGTCGTCGGCGCACTCGTGCTCCGCGCGGCCTGGCCCAAGTTCACCGTCCTGTGGTGGGCCGGCGCGGTCCCCTACCCGGTCGTCTCGGCCGCCGCCCTCACCCAGCAGACCCGCCGGTTGTCGGAGCTGGCCGCCGGGACGCCGTTCGCCTGGCACCGCGACTTCCTCCGCGACACGGTGCTGCCGCACGCCACGCTGGCGAGCGCGCTCCAGGCCTGGGGGGAGGTCGCCATCGGCGTCGGGCTGATCCTCGGGCTCCTGACGGGGCTCGCCGCGCTCCTGGGGCTCCTCCTGGCGGTCAACACCGCCCTGGCGGCGCACGTGGCCGGCACCGGGCCCGGCCCGATGCACGCGCTGCTCATCGCCGCGATGGTCGCGTTCCTGGGGAGCCGGGCCGGACGAGCGTGGGGCCTCGACGCTGCGATCCACCGGCGAGCGTCGCGCGGGGTCAGGGTCCTCCTCTCGCTCCTGACCTGAGCGCGCCGCCCCGCTCGCCGCGGGCGCCATCCGACGCCCGCCCGGCTCCCGGCCGACGTGAGCCGCCCTTGACACCGCTTTCCCGGGCGTGCTACGAGTGGAACTGGCCCTGCGGGAGTCGGACACCGACCCGAGCGCCGGACGCGGTCCCCGGAAAGGGACCGCAAACACGTCCCGAGGGCCTAGGCGCGTCGAGGGCGGCAGGCCCTGACGGACTCGGTCGGGGATCGCCTGCCGCCCTTCTCGGTTTCCTCTTCCGGGAATCGTATGGGATAGGCAGTAGCTCGATCTCTGCTCCGACTCGAGCGCTCCCGGACCAGCGTTCGCCGGCTCCTCCCATCCATGGTGGCCGGGGAGAGCCCCTGACACCGTCCCGGAAACGGGGTGCTCAGGGGAAGCGGCCGGCGAGCTGGGACGCGGCCGGTTGGGCCGCCGGATGCAGGACCCCGATCGCCCAGGCGAGGTCGAGCCGCTCGCCGAGCCAGCTCGGGCACCCCGTCCGCGCGCCGATCGCGAGCCCGCGCGCGCGATGCGCCGCCACGAGCGCGTCGGTCGGGTCGCGTGGCACTGCCGGCGCCCGCGGCACCTCGGGAATCGGCCGCCCATCCGGCCGGCTGAAGCGCAGCGTGCCGTCGGCGCCGCGCTCGACCCGGTACCCCTCCTCGTGCACGGCCCGGTGATGGCGCCGGCAGAGGAGCGCCAGGTTGTCGAGCCGGGTGGGGCCGCCGTTCACCCAATGATGGATGTGGTGCCCCTGGGCGTGGCGCACCCCGCAGCCCGGGAAGCGGCACCCGCGGTCCCGCGCCTGGAGCTCCCGCCGGAGCGCCGGCGGAATCGCCCGCGTCCGCCGCCCCACGTCGAGCACCTCGCCCTCGCCGGAGTGCCGCAGCACCACCCGGGTCGCGTCACAGGCCAGGCGGCGGGACGTTCCCGCGGAAACGCCGACGCCGTCCTCGAGGGCGGACTGCCCGGGCTGCTCGGGGTCGGCCAGCGCGGCGGCGTCCACGTGGACGACCACCTGGTACCGCTCGTGCCCCGGGTCGGGGTCGAGGCCGTGCTGAAGCGCCGTCTCCGCCACCAGCGCGAGGGCGTCGGCCTGCTGCTGGCCGGGCGTCGGCGGCTCCGCCTCGGCCTGGTCCGGCATCTGCGTGGCCTGCCGCCGCTGGTACAACGCCTCCCGCCCCGCCTCGAGCGCCCGCACCAGCATGGCTCCTGCCTCTGGCTCGAGCCGCCCCCGCACGACCCACATCCCGTCCTCGTCCGGATACACCTGCAGCGACCGCCGCGCGTGGCGCGCCTCGGCCTCTTGCGTCTCCGCCAGCCGGTCTACCCGCCGCCAGGCCCGCACGATCCGCTCCACGTGGGCCGCCGTCCCCGCCCGCCCCACGGCCAGGAGGCGCGCTTCCGTGTCCGGGGTGGCCACGCGCGTGAGGGCCCGGACCTTCGCGTAGGACAGCTCCCCCCGGGCCAGGGCCGCGGCCAGCTGCGGCAGGGCGCCCAGCGCCCGCGCCACCCGCACCCGCTCCCGGGCTGCCCCGGGGTCGAGCCCCACGCGCCAGCTCAGCCACTCCGCGCAGGAGCGGCAGCCGTGCGCCGCCCAGCCGCCCCGCGCGTCGAACTCGCGGAGCAAGCTCAGCAACTCGGCAGTGGCGGCGTCGAGGTGGGCCGAGAGCGTGGCGATCTCGTCGCCGAGCTGGTCGAGGTCCGCCGCGAGCGGCGATGGCACGAAAGCCGTGGCATGGGGCATGGTCGCTCCTCCTTGCGCGGACTCTACCACGCGATGTTCGGGCGACCTGGCAGGCCCCAGGATCGGAGATCGTGAGGGCGGGAACCGTTTTCGGTTCGGCGCTGGCCAAGCACGGCGCGACGGGCCGGGGGCGGGCCGCTGGGCGGGACTGGCGGTTGATGCCGCGACCGCGATCAGACCCCCGGCCGAAACCCTGTCAAGCGAAAAAGGCGGCCCTGGGCCCTGAGCGGACCGCACCGGCCTCCTTCGGGCCTCCGGGGACTGCGGCGATTGGAGCGTCGGCCAGTCTACCTCGTCGAACCCACACGAAGAGCCTCTTGATTTACCCTCCGACGGCGCGGCCCGCTCATCCTGCCCATTCCCTCCTGAGGGGGATCAGCGCCCCGTCCAGCGGGGCGGGCGCTTCTCGAGGAACGCGGCGATCCCCTCCTGGGCGTCTTCGGAGCCCGCGATGATCGTGAGGAGATCGCGGAGGTAGGGCAGGGCCTTCGTGTACTCGAGCTCGAGCGTCGTGTAGAAGGCCTCCTTCGCGATGGCGAGCGCGGCCGGGCTATACCCGGCCAGGGTCCGCGCGAGCCCCTGCACCGTCGCCTCGAGCTCCGCCCGCGGCACGACCTGGCTGACGAGCCCGATCTGGAGGGCCTCCCGCGCCGGCAGCTCCGCCCCCGAGAGGACCATCTGGAGGACGCGCTTCGGGGACGCCGCCCGGAGAATCGGGGCCATCACCATGAGCGGGAGCAGCCCGAGCTTGATCTCGGGGAGCCCGAAGACCGCGTCCTCGGCGGCGATGACGACGTCGCACGCCGCCGCCAGCCCGCAGCCGCCCGCCAGGGCGTAGCCGTGGACCTGGCCGATGACCGGCGTCCGCATGCGCGGGATCGCCTCGAGGATCCGCGCGAGTCCCGCGTACTGCTCCCGCGCCTCGAGGATCGGGCCGGGCTGGAACGAGCCCTTGAGGTCGGCGCCGGCGCAGAACGCCCGCTCCCCCGCGCCCCGCAGGACGAGGGCGCGGGCGCCCGGGTCCGCCTCGAGGGCGGCGAGCGCTTCCCCGAGCTCGCGGATGACCGTCCGGTTCAGGGCGTTCCGCGCCTCGGGGCGGTTCAGCGTGATCGTGCCGACGCCGTCGCGGACCTCCACGAGGAGCGCCTCGTACGTCATTCCACGTGGGGGGGGAGTCCCAACCACTCCGCCCCCCACACCCCCCCCACCTGGGTTGAGCTGAACGTGTGCCGATGGCGACGCGACTGGCTCATTCCGTCACCGTGCGGGGCTCCGGCGTGCCCAGGAGGTCGAGGAGACCCCGGAGGATCCGTGCCGTCACGCCCCACACGACGTCGTCACCGTAGGTGTAGAAGAGGACCGGGTGGAGGGCGCCGTCCCGCTCCCAGAGCTCCTGACGGAAGCTCGCGGGGTCCAGCAGGCGGCGGAGCGGGACCTCGAGGATCCGCTCGATCTCCCGGCCGTCCGCCCGGAGCGCCGGGGCCCCGCGGGCGAGCGCCACGACCGGGGTGATCACGAACCGGGAGGTGCCCGTCGGGACATCGTCGAGCATGCCCAGCACGTCCACGTTCCCGGCGTCGAGCCCGATCTCCTCGCCCGCCTCGCGGAGCGCCGTCTCGACGCGCGAGGCATCGGCGCGCTCCACGACCCCGCCGGGGAACGAGAACTGCCCCTGGTGGTGCGGGACGTCGCCCGTCTTCTTGGTGAAGACCAGCCGGGGCTCGCCGTCGCGGTACACGAAGAGGACCAGCACGGCCGCGGGCACGCATGTGCCCGGCTCGACTGCGCGCCGCCTCCGTCCCTCGAGCGCCGCGAGGAGCCGCGCCCGGAGGCTCTCGAGATCCAGCTCCACCACCGAAGCGCCTCAGCGCGCCTTGAAGACCGGCTTCCGCTTCTCGGCGAAGGCCTTCGGCCCCTCGATCGCGTCCTCCGTCCCGCGAAGCGTCCCCGACAGGAACGCCTCGAGCCTGAGCCCGTCGGCCAGCGGGAGCGACAGCCCGCGGATCACCGCCTCTTTCGCCGCGCGCACCGCCAGCGGCCCGCGCTCGCAGATCGTCTGGGCCCACCGGCGCGCCGTCGGCATCAGCTCCGCCAGGGGCACGACCGCGTTCACGAGCCCGAGCCGGTACGCCTCCTGGGCGGGGATGGTCTCGGCCATGAGGATCAGCTCCATCGCCTTCGCGAGCGGGACCGCGCGCGGCAGCCGTTGCGTTCCGCCCGCCCCCGGCATGATCGCCCACCGCACCTCGGTGAGCCCGAACACGGCGTGCTCGGCCGCCACCCGGAGGTCGCACGCCAGCACCTGCTCGAGGCCGCCGGCGAGCGCGTATCCGTTCACCGCCGCGATCATCGGCTTCCAGATCTCGAGCCCGCGCGTGATCCCCCCGAGGCCATAGTCGTTATGTCCCCGGCCCCGGCGCGGACCGGCGGCGGCAAACGCCTGGGGGATCATCTTCTTCAGGTCGGCGCCGGCGGAGAACGCCTTGTCCCCGGCGCCGGTGAGGATGGCGACCCACGCCTCCGGGTCGTCGCGGAAGCGGACCCAGGCGTCGATCAGCTCGCTGTGGGTTTCGGGGTCGATCGCGTTCATCGCCTCGGGGCGGTCGATGGTGATGGTCACGACGCGGTCCTGCTGCTCGTACCGGATCGGCATAATCCCTCCCGCGAGGCGGGTCCGGGGCGGTGCCCGGTCAGTGCTTGACGAGGCCCGTCTTGACGACGTGCGAGTTCAACTCGCGGCCCAGGATCTGCTCGGCGAAGCGGCCCAGGTCGAGGAGCCGGCCGAGGTCGATCCCGGTCCGGGCACCCATCTCCTCGAGCATGGCCACCAGATCCTCCGTGCAGGCGTTCCCCGTGAAGCCCAGGATCTTGGGATAGTTTCCCTCGGTGAACTTCGGCCGGCCGCCGACGCCCCCGACCGAGGCGTCGAACTGGGTCACCCCGGCCCGCCGCGCCGCGGCACAGTTCGCCAGCGCGGCCCCGCGCGTGTCGTGAAAGTGGGCGATCGGCGTGAGCTGCGGGGCGCGCTCCCGCAGCCGGCCGAAGAACGCCTCGACCTGCACCGGGTTCGCGACCCCGGTCGTGTCGCCGAAGAGCACCGCCTCGACGCCGAGGTCCGCGTACCACACGGCCAGCGCGGCCACGTCCTCCCACGGGACATCCCCCTGGATCGGGCAGCCGAACGATGTCGCGATACCGCCGATGACGCGGAGGCCCTCCTTCAGGGCCCGCCGGCAGATCGCCTCGATCTCGGCCCTGGACTCGGCGATCGTGCGCTTGACGTTCGCCTGGTTGTGCGGCTCGGACGCCGAGAGGATCGTGCTCACCGTGTCGGGCCCGTACCCCTTCGCGCAGTGCTCGAGGCACCGGTCGAGACCCCGCTCGTTCGGCACGAGCCCGAGGTAGGCGACACCGGGCTTCCGGCGGATCCGCCTCAGCACCTCTTCGGTGTCGGCGAACTGCGGGAGGTACTTCGGGTGGGCGTACGACACGGCCTCGATCTTCGGGAAGCCCGCCTCGGTCGCCGCGTCGAGGAAGCGGACCTTGAGATCGGTCGGCACGAACCGGTCTTCGTTCTGGAGGCCGTCGCGCGCGAAGCACTCGCAGATCACGACGTTGGCGGGCCCGCTCATGACGCCCTCAGGATAGCCTACTTCCCTCGCTCCCCCAACGGGGGAGAGGGTCGCGGTGAGGAGACGGGGCTCAGCGTCCTCCGACGAGCCAGAGTGCCTTGTCGAGCGTCCGGAGCGAGACGCGCCGCCGTCGCGCGAGCCGCCGGAGGCAGCGCGCGTACGCCATCCAGCCCGCCGTGGTCGGCGGGAACCGCTCGCGGCGCCCCAGCCGCCGCAGGGCGGCGCGGACCCGGACGTCCCAGACGGGGTAGCGGCCCGGCTCGGCGAAGTGGAGGACGACGGACGCCACGGCGAGGCCGACGCCGCGAAGCCCGAGCAGGAGGCGGAGCCGCCGCGCCTCGTCCCGGACGAGGAACGCCGCGGCCGTGACGCCGCGGACGCCGGCCGCCGTGTTCCGCGCGATCCACGGGCGGATCCGCGGCGTCTTCCACTCACCGACCCAGACCAGCTCGGCCCGCGTCAAGGCGAGCCGGCCCTGGCGCCGCCGGCGGGCGAGCCGCGCCTTCAGCCGCCGCTCCTCCCGAGCCCACGCGGAGCGCGCGTACCGGCGATCGTAGGCGCGGGCGAGGGCGAGGACGTCCCGGCGGGAGCGAATCAGCGCGTCCACCCGGCGTGCCACCGCAGGAGCGGGAGGAGGCTCGAGAAGTCGTCGGTCCAGACGACGGCACCGCGGCGGCTCCGCGGGGCGCGCCAGCGCGGGTCCGCCCTCAGCGCTCCGAGCGTCGCCGCGTCCGGCGCCATCGCGAGCCAGCGGGACGGCGTGCGGCCGCGCGCCCGATCCTCGGCGCCGACCTCGACGTCGTGCCGGACGAGCGCCGGAAGCCCGGCGGCGCGGGCGAGGTCGGCGAGCACCGGCTCGAGGTCGAGGTGACGGTTCGAGATGTTGAACAGGAGGAGCCCTCCCGGCGCGAGGCGATCCAGGTAGAGGGCGAGGGCTTCACGCGTGAGGAGGTGCACCGGTGGGGCATCGCCCGAGTAGGCGTCGAGCACGATCAGC
>Ga0137796_10002098_pt1 | contig 10886 bp, 10 predicted proteins | sample OV2TP3_FD_97704 | JGI IMG/M metagenome (GOLD analysis project Ga0137796, IMG submission 97704)
CTTGTTTGAATGATGCTCACATACTCGAACAAAGTTCGGCACCAACTTCGTTGGAATTGATGCTAACCTACATTTTGAACGGTGCCAATAATTACCAAAAAATATAAATACTCTACTCTTAAGATACTTAATAATCGTAGCAAAAAGGGTGTTGTCTGGTGAAGCTTTTTTAGTATTTATTATACTAAGGGGAAAATGAAGGAGCATTCAAATTCAGGCAAAGTAGCGTTCTTTTGTGCAGAATATGGAGTAGAGTCAAGGTTTCCAATATATTCAGGTGGTTTAGGTATTCATGGGGGAGATATTCTTAAGACATCAGCAGATCTAGAGTTGCCAGTTGTTGGAGTGGGATTATTATACGATAATGGGTATATGAGGCAAAAAATTGTTGATGGCAGACAAACACATTATCCAGAATATTATAATCCACATGATTTTGCTACATTATTAGAAGAAACAATAACTGTACCTTTAGAAGGCAGTGCTGTAAAAGTTAATATATGGAGATTTAATGTAATAGGACAGACTGGTTATTCAGTGCCACTTCTACTCTTGAATTCAAATCATCTTGATAATCGTCCAGAGGACAGATTTATAACTTTTAATCTCTATCCTACAGATGAAGCACAAAGAATTAAACAGTATGCAATTCTAGGCATTGGGGGAGTAAAAGCATTAGACAAACTGGGATATAATGTAGATACATATCATCTAAACGATGCCCATCCTTCTTTCATGACAGCAGAGATTATGGACCAGCAGGGTAATCTGGAAAGAGTAAGAGAGAAAACAGTATTTACTACACATACCCCTGTTCCTGAAGGAAATCAGTATTTTGATCCAGCTTTAGTGTGGAATATTCTTGGAGAGCAATATGCTAGACATATAGAGTTTCCTAGCCATGGTAAGCTAAATATGGCAGCTCATGCAGTAAGATTTGCTAGGTATATCAATGCTGTATCAAAAAAACATCGGGCTGTTGCACAGCATATGGGAGAATTTAGGGAAAGGGGCATAGATTTAGATTATATTACAAATGGGGTTCATTCCTTGACATGGACAGGTCCAGAGTTTAGGCAACTGTTTGATGCTAATGTTCCAGGTTGGAGATTAAATCCTATGTTATTAGCAAAATTTGATGCCCCCTATCATGAAATAGAAAAAGCTCACAGATCACAAAAAAATGTGCTTATAGACTATGTTGATGAAAAAACTGGAATAAAACTAGATCCAGATAGTATAACTCTCCGTTTCTCAAGAAGATTTACAGATTATAAAAGGCCTGATTTATTGCTGAGTGATATAGAAATGCTTAAAAAAGCTGCAGGAGGAGAGCTTTTACAGGTTACTTACGCAGGGAAAGCTCACCCAGCAGATCAAAGGGGCCAAGAATTAATTCATTTTATAAATCAAAGAGCTCGTGAAATTTCGCCTAGTAATATTAGAATAGTATTTATCCCTGATTATAATATGGATAATGCTGCTCTGCTTGTACAAGGTGTAGATTTAGGATTAAGTAATCCTCAGAGAACCCAAGAAGCTTCAGCTACGAGTTTGTTTAAAGAAGCCCACAATGCAGCACCACATTTAGGAATACCAGATGGGGCATTTATTGAAATGTTAGAACGCGCAAGTAAGTTTCCAGTAGGCTGGCCTATAGGAATAGAAAATGGTGATGATCCAAGAAGAAGAAATCCAGTTGAAGATGCAGAAGATGCAAGAACTTTATATGCTACATTGAGCGAAATTATAAAGGGTGAAATTCCTCCAGAATCTAGTCTAGGTGCAATAGTCCATACAGCATCGCACTTTAACAGCACAAGAATGGTTAGAGAATATGCTGAACGTGCATGGGGGCTAGGAAAGCAGGATAAAATACACTTTGAAGCAATGGTAAGTAGATAATTATAAAAAAAGGTGAAAATTATAGTCACTTACGTTCCTACCTTTTCCTACAGAAAAGTATAAATAATATATGAAAGAAAAATTAGTAGCTATTTTATTGCATTTCTATCAACCATATTGGCAATTTCCGGAATATGTTATAAGAGCAATAGAAAAAAGCTATATTCCTGTTTCCAGAGCAATACTTAAGAGTGAGATTAATTTAACTGTGAATATTACTAGTTGCCTTTTAGAAAGAGAAGATGAATTTCCTAGATTAAAAGAATTTAGAGAGAATATTGGAGAAGCTGCAAATAATGGAAAAATTGAATTTACTCATTCTTCAGCTTATCATGCATTTTTTCCAATGTTAGAGCAATATCCATGGGAGATTCAAAGACAAATAGAACTTAATGCAGAGAAAAGTAGAGAGATATTTGGAGGTACATGGAATGCTAGAGGATTATTTAGTCCTGAAATGGGCATTTCACCTAGTGTGTTGAAACTTGCAAGAGCTTTAGGGATTTCATGGACTATAGCAGATGCTCCTGTCTACGATTTTAGGCCAAAGTTAGGACAGACTATTCCCTATAACTTAATTTTAGGTGTAGAAGGATTGCCCTTATTTTTTAGATCTCAAGATTGGAGCGATAACCTGAGTCAAAGAGACAGAGCACATAAACTTCATGGACTAAATTTGGAAATGTATGCACATAAATTATATGAAGCAATTGACTTTTGGGTTAATAATTCTTCTGGCTATATAATTATTGCTATGGATGGTGAAACTTTTGGAGAACATATTAATGAATATACAGAAGACAACCTAAAAAGCCTCTTTCAGACATTATTCCATCTTAAAGATTTAAGATTAGCCACATTAAGTGAATTAGTAGAAACATTTCCCATTCATAACCTCGGAATAGAGTGGGAACACGATTTTAAAGGCTCATGGTCAACCTCTGTTGAAAATTTGAGAGAAGGTATAGCTTACCCTTTATGGTCCAATCCACATAACAATCTCCATAGCTTGCAGTGGGCGTTAACCTATAGTGCAATTGAAGCGACTAAACTTACAGAAGATTTTGTTCAGGAACATAAAGTGCCAGAAAATATGATGATTTCTTATCAAGAATCAAGAGTGATTCTCGATAGAGCTTTAAATAGCTGTCAATACTGGTGGGCTGCACGAGGGTTTCATGGAACATCCGAAGATAAAGCTAGGGTTGCAACTATAATCCATACTAATGCCTTTGATTTGTGGCAATTGCTAGTTAATAATTTCTTACTTCTTATTGCGTCTAATGCAAATCTAGAATCAAGGAGAAAGATATTTGAAATTAAAAATGATGCAGACAAAGCATTTAGTGCAATTGATGAAATAGTAAGTCCATATTTATAAGATAGGATCAATAGATTTTAAACCTCTTCCATCCCTTTCTCAGAGCTTACCACAAACCTAATTCCTAGCCCTAATTTAATTAGTGCAGAAATAATTGCCATATGCTCCTTTCCATCACCGGATATTAAATTAACTGCAACCTCTAAGTCATGTATCTTACCCTTTAGTTGCATCTGGATATCCTTACTTATCTCCTGAACTGATTTTGTGTTCTTTATAATCACAAATTCAGTGTTTTCTGCCTGAAACTTTGTGCCAAACTCTTCAGTTACTAAATATACTTTGTCCCATTTGTGGTCTTTAATTAGCCTAGATACATGACCCCATGTTCCTTTTCCTGTTGTTAGGCATGCTATAAGTGACGTCATTTTAGAGTCTCCATTAGCCAGTTTAAGATCGTAGTTTGAACTTCCTTGGTAGCAAGCATTTGTGTCCCATGCCCTAAGTCTTGGAAAATTTTGATTTGTTTCTTAGATTTAGCAGAAGAAAATAATGCCTCAGAAGAATCAGCAGAATAAGAATCTTCTCCACTAGCAATAATTAAGACAGTTCTGTCATAATCTTTAATAGTTGAATCAGTTTTAACACCTCTGTAATCTAGACCAGGTGACATTAAAACAATACTTTTAATACTGGAGTCTGAAACAGCATAGTTCAAAGCAGTATTTGCTCCAATGCTTGCTCCGATAATACCAAAAGTTGTAGCACCTTTGCCTGTTAAAAATTCTTTCGCAGCTTTAACATCTAATTTCATATTATTAAAGTCATTCTCACTAAAACTTTTAAAGTTACCTTGACTTTCCCCATGTCCTCTCATATCAATAGAAACAACAGAATAACCCTCTTTTTGAAGTATTAAAGCAAAATTATCCCAGTCATGCCTATTTCTGCCTAGCATATGAAGCAATATTATTCCTTTTCCATCAGTCTTTCCTTTATAATAACTTCCCACTATATTAAAACCATCTTCAGTTTTTAAGCTAATTTGTGACATATTATCAGCCTCTTGTATATCTTTATTTGTTACTTGAAGCGTGCAATTAGATAAAACAAAGGAAATAATCAAAACCAGTGATAGTTCTTTTACCATTTTATAAAATTGGTTTACCTTGAACTAAATTTTAAATTGAATAAATTTCAAGTGCCCAACAATCTTTTAATTTTTTAGATATCATTGGAACTTTTTTTCATCTAATATTTAGTCTTGAATCTTAACACCTGCAATTTCTTCATGAACCTTAATCAAAGCAGACATGTCTAGACTGCCATACCCCTTAGCTTTAGCAATACCGTACATCTCTCTGACTAGTGCAGTTATAGGCAGTGGCACACCAAGATTTTTTCCTGTTTGGGTCATTAGATCTAAATCTTTGTACATCAGTGCAAGAGCAAAATTCTGTCTAAAATCATTATTACCTATTATTTCACTTTTGAATTTGACAAAAGGGCATGCAAAACTTCCAGAATTAACAACATCTTTGATAATATTATACTCAATACCAGCCTTTCTTGCAAACAATATTCCTTCTGCGAACACTCCCATTAGTCCTGCTATTATCATATTATTAACCAGTTTAATGTAACTACCTTTTCCACTCTTTCCTAGGTATACTATTCTCTTACCCATTGCGTTAAATACATCTATGTGCTTATCTAAAATATCTTTATCTCCACCAACCATAAACATTAAAGTTCCATCTGCAGCACCTTGTTTACTTCCAGTAACAGGAGCATCTAAATAAGAAATACCCTTCTCCTTTAATCTTTTATAACACTTAATTGAACATTCTGGAGTAACAGTGCTAGAATCAATAATTACGCAGCCTTTCTTCATTCCATGAACTAAACCATTATCAGAGAAAATTACATCCTCAACAGCATCAGGATCTGTGACAATCATAACAACAACATCACAATCACCAAGCTCTTTTGGATTTTGTACTACTTTTGCTCCTCTATCAGCAAATTCTTTAGTCTTTTCAATGTTTCTATTATATACAGTTAAGTGAAAGCCTTTATTCAATAAGTTAAAGGCCATACCTCTGCCCATAATTCCAAGGCCTATAAATCCGATCTTCTTTACCATATTTACCATAATTACACCCCACTAATAGTTTCACTTATTCTAGCTATGAATCCATCTTATTATTTAAGGTTTTTCTATATCTCTTTATTGAAATGAAATACTGAATACAATAAGATTTAAATATAGGTTCTCTCATTATTTGAGTGTCATGCAGAAGAAAAATATTAAAGTAATGCTGTATTCAATTTTTATATTATCTTTATTTTCAATGGCTCTTTTGGCACTAGCTGATGACGATAATGTTGCTAATGTTCTTGAAGCTAAGAAGACAGCTCTTGAAAACTCTGCAAGAGACCATCTGCTTAAAATGGACGCTACAATCTCTGTTGCAGACAAACAGACATTAAACACCACAGAACTAGTTATCACAAGAGGAAACTTTAATGAGGTAATTGACAAGATAGACGCTGCTAAAAGTGAGGAAGAGTTGAAGTCAATTCGTGAGCAATTAGTTAATTTGGCAAAGGATTTAAAAAAACAGGCTAAGAGTGCAGCAGTAGATGTATACAAATCAGAGGTCAAGAAAGAAACAGAAAAGAAAATTGAGGAGAATAAGAATGCAACTAATAAATATAAGGAAGAGGCATTAGAAGCAAGGAGGACAGCAATTTTAAGGCTGTTTGATAATCACGTAGACAAAGCACAAGAAGCAATTGACAGGCTAAAACTACGAAATGTTAATACTGCAGAGGTGGAAGGGAAACTTTCAGAATTTAAAAACCTGAAACCAGAGATTGTATCAGCTTTGGCTTCTAATAATAAAGACCAAGTTAGGGAGACAATGAGGAAAGTCCAGCTTAACTGGAATCAGTTGAGAAAGGCATTTAGAGAAGCAACAAAAGGCAAACAAATAGGAGAGGCTCTTGATAGAGCAGATAAAATTGTGGAGAGAGTTCAGAGAAATATTGATAGAATGAAAGAAAAGGATATTAGTACTACAGCTCTAGAAACAAAATTAAGCACCATAAAGACAAAAATCAGTGATGCAAGAAATGCACTTCAACTAGCAAATTATGATGCTGCAGAGGTAATACAGAAACAGATTAAAAATGCTTATATTGACATAAAGCAATCTCAACAAGATGTTGTTGACAAGTTTGGAACTAAGGAAAAGAAATTTACTAATGATGATATAAAAGGTTCTATGGAAAAGAAAGATAAATCTGTTGGTAAAGGTGAAGCCAGGTGAGCAAGAAATCTATTTTAATATTTGTTATTTTACTATCAGTATTGCTAGTTATAGGTTGTAAGAAAGCAGAAGTAAAGACAGCAATAACTACTGAACCTTTAGATTCTGCTGACTCCTTTGATATACAATCAGATCCAGATGCAGATTTAGGTAATGAGACACTCTCAGGATTGATTGAAGGAACTTCAGAAGAAGATGTGTTTGAAGAGATTATTTGAGGATACTGTTTGAATCTTATTATAGCAAATGACTTTAATAATCGTAACTTTTAACTGCAAAAAGTCATTTGCTTATTAGGAAAAGACATTACAATATGAAAAATAACTTACGAAAATTAATGTCTTCTCCTATAGTAATTATAAATTAAATCTATCTTTAGTATGACATTACAGAAAAATATATACGTTAAATGTGATGAGCTAGACAATATTCCTCCTCTTAATAAAGAAAACTGGCTTTATGAAATTCAGCTTCTAAAAAATCTGCTAAGGATAAATGCTAAGGTTCTTCAAGTTGGTTGTATGGATGGAACTAGAATTTTAGCATTACTGAAAGAAAGAGCAGACTTGATAGTCACCGGATTAGATGTCCAGAAAGATCTTTTAGACATTGCTAAACAAAAGATTCGTAAGGCGAATGTAAAAGTAAATCTTATTCTTGCAGACATTACAAAACCATTACCATCATTATCTATTGGAAAGTTTGATTATGTACTATGTTTAAATAATACTTTGGGTTATATTTCAGATGAACAAAAGGCTATTGATAATATGCGAAAACTTGGAGATAAAGTAATTCTTTCAGTCTACGGAGAAAAATTTACAAACGAGCTTGCCAGTGAATACTTCAGATCAATAAATCTAACAGTCGAAAAGATAGATAACAATATCTTTCTAACTAAGGAATTAGGTAATATAAAGAGGTATACTAAAAAAGAGGTTGAAAAATGGGGAGGGGGTATCTTTGACACACCTATTGGTTATTTATCTGTGATAACTACATAGTAAGCTAAATCAGTACATATCCTCAGTCTCCCTCAACAAGGTTGCAGCATCAACATCTCTCCACACTTCTATACTATCCTTGCTGCAATATGGGCAATTCTTTGGAAATCCAAATTCTTTGCCCCTGCTAAACCTGAACTTACACAAAGTACAGTAATACTTAATGATATCTTTTGTCTCCTTTTTCCTTGTCTCACTTGGTCTTACACTTATATTTTCAACAGAAGAAAAATCACTTACCTTGCCTTTTGACACTTTTACTTGCCTTTCATAGCAGTCAAAGCATATCAAATCAGCTCCATTTATATCATATTTCATCATTTTGATAGGAACTTTCACTTTACATTTTTTACAGGTTACAGGTGTGCTTTCTTCCATAGCTTTACTGTTAATGTTAGAATATTTAATTCTTGCCATTTTTAAGCTTTGAATCTAGTATTTTAGTGTGTTATCTATCTTAATATACCAAGCCAAGAAAGTTTTTAGTTGCGTTATTGTTTCTTGGAGTGTCATGGTGTATGTATATACTAACTACTAACTTACTTTCTTAGGTTGTTTCACATTATTCAGCAATAATATGAACGAACAGAATATAATAAAATATTTAAATTAGTATATAATAGCCTATATGTTTAGTAAATGGTATTTAATAAATGGGGTGTAGGTCATTTTTAACCGATGTCTGCGTAAAATATTTCTAGTTTTCATTATTAATATCTGTCTACTTCTTTTATTAAACTCATTTTCTCTAGCAGCAGAAGAATACAAACCTTATTTACACAAAGCAAATGTTCCAGAGCATCCTAAAGTAAAATTGTATGGAAGTTACCAGACTAATTTATTTCCAGGAGCAGCTACTTATACATCTCCTATAGAAGTTCCAAAAGGCACAAATGATTTACAGCCTTTTATTTCTATCCAGTATAATAGTCAATCAGTAAAGCAAAGGCCAAGTATTTTAGGAGCGGGATGGAGTTTAACTCAAGATTACATTATGAGATTTGTTAATGGCAGTCCTGAAAATACAAGTAATGATTTTTTCAAGCTTTCTTTTATGGGCAGTTCTTATGATTTAGTCTATGATACTAGTGATGGGTTCTATCATACTAAGACAGAAACTTTCTTGAGAATCCAGAATTTAAGCGGAATATCAAATACCTATGGAACATATTGGCAAGTTACAACAAAAGACGGCACACAGTTTAGGTTTGGGTTTACAAATAATTCTGAGCTAACTTCTAATTCTGGGTATAATTATGCAGTAAGATGGAGCCTTGATTTAGTTACTGACACTTATGGGAATACTATAAATTATACTTATAATGAAGATCCTAATTCAGAAGATAAAGGTAGTGTTTATCTTTCTAATATTACTTACAATAGAGATGGAAAAAGAAAAGTATCATTTAATTATGAAACAAATGCAAGACCAGATAGATGGAGAGTATATGAGCAGGGTAATTTACTAGAAGAAAGCAGAAGGCTTGCAAGTATTAATATTACCTATGATAAAATACCGGTGAGGAGCTATAAATTTGAATATACTAAATTATCAGAGGGATTAACTTCACTTTATAGAATAAGTTATTTAGGGAGCAATAGTGGAATTCTGCATAATGTGAGTTTTGATTATTACAGCTCATCACCAGGGTATAAACGGTTTATCGATTCATGGGTTGCTCAGATATTTATACAGATTTAACAACAAGTATTGAAACAGGAGTAAGAAATGTTGACTTAAATAATGATGGTTATATTGATTTTATTAAAGGAAGAGAAAGTACAAGTTCAAAAGGTGCGTGGTTAAGTGATAAAGTAGGAAATTTTACAGTAAGCAATGAATTTATTCCACCAGTTTATATTTCAGAGTCACATGATATAGATAATGGAGTAAGATTTCTTGATATTAATAATGATGGTTTTACTGATTTAGTACAAAGTTCGTCTATTGGCAGTGTTACAACAAAAAACATTTACTTAAATAATGGTTCAGGCTGGGTACTTAACAATTCATGGGATATTCCGATATATTTCATAGAAAACAATAGATCTACTGGCGTAGATTTCTCAGATGTAAATGGCGATGGCAAAATTGACATCATCCAAGCATATGGAGGAACAAGAGGAGTCTATCTGCACAATAGTTCAGGCTGGATGCTAAGTAGTTGGGTGATGCCTGCTTCTTTAGAAAATGGAGATGGTGTTGATAATGGAACTAGATTGATAGATTTTAACGGAGATGGCTTGCCAGATCTTATTGAATCAACTGGGACAGTAAATCGTGCATGGCTAAATAATGGAAGTGGTTGGACTAACAGTACTGTGAAAGCTCCAGCAGCATTTATTTCTTCTAGTAGAGATGATGAAGGAGTTAGGTTTATTGATGCTAACTTAGATGGGTTAGTTGATATTGTGCAGGATTTTTACAATACTAGTAATACTCTCGGAAAAGCTTGGCTAAATAATGGAAGCGGTTGGGTAAGCAATGATACTTGGCAATCTCCTGAATCATTTGTAGTTGAGGGTAAAAATTTAGGCAGAAGACTAGCAGATCTTAACGGAGATGCCCAGAGTGATATTGTAATTGCTCTTAAGAATACTTCAGGCAATCAATTCTTTACTTGGCTAGCAAATTCTACTACACCTAATTTATTGAAAAGTGTAACCAATGAGTTTGGTGGAATTACTTATATTACATATATGAATTCAACACACCTCAATAATACTGGAACTGACAATCTTTCTGATATTGGCTTTAATATGTACATTGTTAATACTGCTAGTCATAACAATTCTTTAAATGGAAACTTTAATGCACTAGGAACTTATAGCTACAATTACATAGGAGGAAAATACGATTATGCGGACTTAGAATTCAGAGGCTTTTCCCAAGTTAATGAAACATTACAAGATAATAACACTGTAATACATTATTTCTACCAAGATGATGCTCTTAAAGGTAAAGAGTATAGAACAGAAATTTATAATATTAGTAATGCAATTTATTTCATAACAGAAACTGTATTTAACTATAGCAATCATAGCTCAGTTTATTACAAGATATTCTTAACTTCTCAGGCAAGTTATACCCATGATGGACAATTAGCTAATCCAAAGATAACTAATATTAGCTTTACTTATGATGATTATGGTAATATTGTTGACAAGAGATATTATGGGGATATTAATATATCTGGAGATGAGAAACTTGAGCACTATGATTACGTCTATAACAATGCAAGTTATATTGTAAATAAAGTTAGCTGGTACAGATTATTTGCAACTGATAATACAACATTAGTAAAGGATAGCAAATATAGT
>Ga0137796_10002099_pt1 | contig 10877 bp, 9 predicted proteins | sample OV2TP3_FD_97704 | JGI IMG/M metagenome (GOLD analysis project Ga0137796, IMG submission 97704)
TCCAGCGTATTGGGAGTGAAGGGCAGGCGGGGCGTGAATCTGAAGGATTACGGGAATGCCGAATAAGCGGGCCAGCAGGATCGAGGAGAGATACATGGTAAAATTCAAAAGCACAATCCCGGGACGAATCCGAAGAAATGCCCAAAACTCACGCAGCAAGTTTCTCCCAAGCATGAATGCAAAGGCCCAGTCTGTGTGCTTGAGATAAAGCCAGCGCTTCATAGCATCAAAGCCTGATCCCTGCGCCGCAATTCCTCTCATCTCCTTCCCCGGCTTTGAGAGCAGTGTCACTTCCGCCCCAACCGCCTTGAGACTTTCATAGAGCCGGTCCCTGTGGACGGTAGCCCCGCTTGGGGTCGTCTCGTAGTTGATGTAGAGAATCTTGCCTATCACTGTCTTTCGGCTGCCGCGTCGGCTGACCGACAGCCCATCTCCAGGCTGGAAAAGCTCTCAAACTTAAGGTCTTCTCTTGCAAGCAGGTAGCTCACCACCTCGTCCCACTGCTCAAGGCGGGCCTCATCCCACCCTGACCAGTCGTTCAGGTACTCCCAGTAGTGATTGGTAAGCACCAGGACATCCCACTGCTCGAGTGCCAGAATGATGTGAGGAAGAAGCTCTCTTGGGTTGGGGAACCGAAACCGCGAGAGGTCAAAGGGATGAGTAACTAGCAGGCATCCTTTCCAGCGCAGCAGACCACGGTGTTGGAGGCGTCTTAGAAGATAGCGGCCCCAGTCTGAGACCGGCAGGAAGCGACGCCGGGTAAAGCCTGTCGATACGCCCTGGAACTCGCTCTGAAGAACCTCCATGGCTGGTAAGGAGAGCCGGTCCCAAGGAGGGGTAAAAAAGGTTGGAACCTCTCCAAAGGCCATCTTCATTATTGCCTTTCCTTGGAGCAGAGCTTGACGAAAGCCGAACGGAGCCTCTCCGGACAGGAAGCTCAGATCGGCCTGATCATGGGTGACGCCGTGCTGCGTAACGGCCAAACATGGGCTTCTCTGAATGTACTTAACGAGAGGCCTATTCTCGCCTACTTCGTAGTTTTGGAGCAGGCCGCGGAAATTCGGAGGGACAAATGGCTCGTAGCGGAGATAACCATCGAAGTACGGGTTGGCGCTGCCGAAGGCAAGGGGGGTGGAGCAAGAAACCTTTGGGATAACGCTAAGGTTTATTGGAATAGACCGTTCATGAAGGCGGTGATAGAGTCGATCAAGGATCTCCGGAAGGGTAAAATAGCAAACATCGTCATCGCGTATTAAAACCCTTTTCATATTCATGTACACTCCTGCCCCGCTAACCGCAGTGATAAAGGAGGAAATTAACACAAATCATGCCAAGGTGGAGGCGACCCCTAGCCATAGGCAAAGTATCTGTTTTTTAAGGGTTTTTTGGTCTTGACCTGCTATAGAAAGGCAAGATTGTTGCGCCAATTGGCAATTAGTGGCCTATTGTGGCAACTTTTGTCACTTAGGAGAGCCGCCAAACTAAAGTGGCCAAGGTGGTAATTTTAGTGCTTGGCACCGATTATTGGAAAAGGGGAGTTCTCTCTGTAGCCTTAGCAGCCCTGTTTGTGATTGCAGCCGCGGGCCGCATATATGGCGTCACCCTCACAGTCGATGCACGCGGTAACGGGCGAGCCATTAGCCCCTATATCTACGGGGTTGCTTATGCGCCATCCGCTGACTATGTCAAGGCCGGGGGTTTCGGCTTGGTCCGCTGGGGTTCTACAGGCGCATCCGCATACAACTGGCTCGCGCATGCTACTAATGTCGGCGCAGACTGGTACTTCTCGAACACAAGCGGCATCAACTCTCTGGATCCAGTGACGCCGTGTAACTTTCTCCAACGGGGAAAGACCAGCGGGGCTGCAGGCATCATCACCATTCCTGCCCTAGGGTGGGTTGCCAGGGACACCACCTCCTATAGTTTCTCAGTGAGCAGGTACGGACAGCAAGCGGCCACCAATCCCGAACGGCCCGACGCGGGAAACGGCATCCGACGTGACGGAAGAACGCTTGTGGGAAACAACCCGCGCGATTCCAGGGTGCCCTCGTTTGCCTATCGCCGCGGCCACGAAGCTGCCGACAGCGTTTTTATGGACGAGTGGATAAGAAGCATGCGGCAGCATTGTCGCGAAGCCAAGCCGATCTTGTACGCCATCGATAACGAGCCGGAGATCTGGCATGTAGGCCACAGAGACGTGCATCCCAAGCCGGCGGGCTACGACGAGATCCTGCGCACCTTTTTGGAGTACGCAAACGTGGTCAAGAGAGAAGACCCGGAGGGTCTTGTTACCGGACCCATAACCAACGGCTGGTACAATTACTGGAGCAGCGAGCTTCAGGGTGACAAGGCCGCCCATGGCGGAGAGGATTTCCTCCCTTGGTTTCTCCAGCAAGTGCGGACTCATGACCAAGCTACGGGCCGTCGGTCGCTCGATGTCTTGGATGTCCACTTCTACCCTGCCGAGCTCTTTTCCTCAAACCACAGCGATCCTTTGACGAACTCCCTTCGGCTTAGGACTACGCGCTCGCTGTGGGATCCGTCCTACGGAGACGAGACGACCCTTACCAGATATTCCCCCGACCACCGTCAGCCAGACCCGACTCGCCTCATGCTGATCCCTAGGCTGCTGCGGCTCCTGAGGCGAACCTACCCGGCAACTCGACTGGGGATCTCCGAGTGGAACTTCGGCGCTGGACATACCATCAATGGGGGACTGGTAGCTGCGGAGATTCTTGGAATCATGGGTCGAGAGGGGCTTTTCTTGGCCAGCCACTGGCAGGGGCCAAGGGGATACCCGGACCCTGACTGGCCAAGTTTTCAGGCCTTCCGCCTTCTGAGAAATGCTGATGGCAAGGGTACTAGATTCGGAGATCGCTCGGTGCCCGCTCGGTCGAGCGATTGGGACCGCCTGTCAGTTTTCGCTGCCAAAGATGGGCGCGGCGACGTTCTGACGCTGCTAGTGATCAACAAGGATCCCGCGCAAGATCTGACGGCACAGGTCCAGGTGGAAGGCTTCAAACCTGCCAAGCATGCATTGCTCTATCGCCTCTCCGCGGCGAACCCATCGACCATAGCGCGGGAAACTCCGATCTCTGTTTTCAAACCGACCTTTCCTGCCACCTTCCCGCGCTACTCGGCAACGCTACTCGTTCTCCCTTCCGCTCGCTCGCCTTAGAGAGGACGGCTCGGCCTCTGGCCTAGGAGCTTCCTAATGCTGACCCGATATCTGATGACATCAGCTGCCATCAGGCGAATTTTGGCCATTCCGAGTGACAAGGATGGTCACCCGTGCGAGTCACCGCAAGGCCAAAGGAACATCGGAGCTAGAAAACTCTGCGGAAAAAATGAGGAAAGCATGCTTCTGGGGTGAAATCAGGAAATTTTCTGAGTGTGGCATGGTCCTTGCTCTCTTCGAGCCATGATGGCTCACGAGAACGATCTGACCAGCTTCGTTGGCAGTTATTTCCCCGCGATAGAAGGGTGGGAAAAAGAAAAAATCCTGAGGTGGAGCCAGGGCATTGCCCGTAAGGATCCCTATTACCCGGAGCACGTCAGGAACGTGTGCCGTTATGTAAAGGCCTTGGGCGCTGCCTTTCATCTTGCTCCCCTAGAGATCGAGCTTTTAGTGAAAGGCGCCTTGCTCCACGACATTGGCAAATTCACTGTTCCCAAGTCGATCCTGGCAAAACCCGGTCCACTCACTAAAGAGGAACGGCTGCAGATGCAGCGTTATCCGGCCGTCGGAGAAAAACTTTGTCAGACCCTCCCTTCTTTTAAGGAAGCGGGCTTTCTTGTGCGCTGCCACCATGAGAGGCTCGATGGATCGGGATACCCTGACGGTCTCAGACAGGACCAGATCCCGCTGGTCCTGAGAGTCCTGGCAGTGGCCGATGTCTTCGACGCCCTTAAAAGTAAGAGAGTGTACAAAGCTCCGCTATCTCCTGAGGCGGCACTCTCTCAGCTAGCAACTGAAGTACGCATGGGCCTGCTGGACAGGACTGTTGTGGACCGGCTCGCTCAGTTGGAAAACGAAGGCCAACTCACTGCTTGCCCGGGTGACGGCGAAGCTCCCGTTCAGAGCACACTTTCTCTTGATGAAGAGCCTGTGGCAGTCTTGGTTGTGGACGACAATGAGGATATCCGCTTCATTACCGTCACCATGCTCAAGGCTATGGGTTATCAAGTCTATACGGCCGCTCATGGAAAAGAAGGGCTGGCCATGCTGCGGCAGCATCAGTCAATCGGAATCATCCTTCTAGATATCATGATGCCAGAGATGGACGGGTTCACCTTTTGTAAGACAGTGCAAGCAGACGCAAGCTTGGACGACATCCATATTATCATTGTTTCGGCGCGGGGTGGCGCCGAGGATAGGATCAAGGGTCTCCATTTAGGCGCCGCCGACTACCTCATCAAGCCCTTTAACCTTGAAGAGCTCCGGGCCCGTGTCGCCGTGGGTGAAAGAATTGTTCGCCAGCAGCGGGCCCTCAAAGGGCAGCGCGCTCTGCTCGAAAAACTAGTCCGCGAAGACCCTCTCACCGGTCTCTCTAGCCGACGCTTCTTTGAGCAACGCTTGGGCGAGGAGTGGTCGCGGGCCTTCCGCTATCACCATCCGCTCTCTCTGGTCTTAGGAGACCTAGACAATTTTAAGCAGATCAATGACCGCTACGGCCATCCCGTCGGAGACCGCGTCCTCGCCAGCGTGGGAGAGCTGCTCCGCCGCGATCTGCGCCAGAGCGACATCGCAGGCCGCTATGGAGGAGACGAGTTTGTTCTGCTGCTGCCGGAGACAGAAGAGGACGGGGCACGGCTGATCGCGGAGCGCTTGCGCAGCAAGGTCAAGGAGACAAATTTCTCCGAATCTGCCGATCCCATTCGGGTGACCATCAGCTTTGGGGTAGCGACGGCCCGCTACCCGTCGCCCCCTTCCCATCAGGATTTACAGGGTTGGGCCGACCAGGCCCTCTACATCGCCAAGAATCGAGGCCGGGACCGAGTAGAGGCTTTTCGTCCTGGCACCAGGTAAATTTCCAACTCGCTCCATCCCTAGACCATCTTCCGACCATTGGTGGGGTAGAGCGCTAAGCTTGTCTTTTTTCCTCATCCCCCCTACGATTGGCTGATGTCCGCTAAGAAGGCTGTGCCGCTCCTGAGCGGCGGGGTCGACTCCGCCACCGTTATGGCGGTAGCCAAGAATGGGGGTTACGAACTCTACGCGCTTAGCTTCCGATACGGCCAGCGGCATGAGCGCGAGATAGAAGCAGCGAAGAGGGTCGCGACCTTTCTTGGCGCAAGGGATCACCTCATCATTGACTTTAATCTCAGGGCCATCGGTGGCTCGGCCCTGACCGACCAAATCGAGGTCCCGAAAGGGCGGAGCACCGAGGAGATAGCGTGCGGCATTCCCGTGACCTACGTTCCGGGGCGGAACACCATCTTCCTCTCTTTCGCCCTCGCGCTGGCAGAAAAGATCGAGGCCGCGGATATCTTTTTTGGCGCCAACCAACTCGACTACAGCGGCTATCCGGACTGTCGAGAGGAATATGTTCGCGCCTTCGAACAGATGGCCAACCTCGCTACCAAGGCGGGAGCTGAGGGAAAAACCAAAATCAAGATCCACACCCCGCTCATCCGCATGACCAAGGCCGAGATCATAAAAAAGGGGTTAGAGTTGGGGCTGGACTATTCTCTTACCTGGAGCTGCTACGACCCCACGCCAGAAGGCCTAGCCTGCGGTCTCTGCGATAGCTGCCAACTGAGACTGAAGGGGTTTAGGGAAGCCGGGGTTAAGGACCCGATCCGCTATAGCGAGGCTCGGTAATGCCGGCAACAAATCCTCCATCCTTAATCCGCGCATCCGTTCCCAAATAATCCTTGCTAACGCGCTCTTGTTTCAATGGCGCTATTTGATTATTGTCATCTATTGTCATCTTAAAATTAAAAGGAGGTTTTGCCATGGGTATCGAGATCGTAGACATGTGTGAGTTAGCACATAAGGAAAAACGCCGGAAAAATATCTTCAACACGCCGCGCTTTCATGCCTGGATGCATTACTATAAGCCCGGGCAGAAAGACGAGCTGCACTGTCACAATGCAGACCAGACCTTTTATGTCATTGAGGGCGAATGCACGATGAGCTTTCCGGATGGCGGCAAAGCGGTGCTTAAGCCGGGCATGGCGGCGCTCATTACCGGAGGATCTTTTTATCGGTTAGAGAACACGGGGGCCGGGCCGATGATTATGATGGGCAACCGCTCCGGGCCAGCGGAGAGGATCCAAATCATAGACTACGTGACCCGCCAAGATGTTCGCAAGCGTCCTCAGGCGGAAACAACAACTTAGTTCCGACATTGCCCTCCAACACGGCAATTTCATGAAATCCAAAAAGCGGGTTAACCGGCAAAACGGAGGTGAACCATGCGATCCGATACCAAGTCGCTCACGGCGTGGGTCCTAGCTGCAGGAATAGGCTGCGGATCGCTTTTTCCGAGTAACGCTTTTCCCCAGACCCCCTACTACCAGGGTAAAACCATTACCATTCTTCGGGGTGGAAGCCCGGGGGGCACAGGCGACATGCAGGCCAGGGCCTTGATACCCCACCTGAAAAAATACATTCCCGGACCGCCTACCATCATCATCGAGAATATGCCTGGCGCCGCGGGCATGAAGGCCGTGAACTACGCCTACACAACGGCCAAGCCCGACGGGCTCACAATCACCGCCGTGGGCTCGGGCCTCGCCGCAGGTGCCATCCTTGGCCTGCCGGGAGTGAAGTACGACATCGACAAACTCATCTATCTGGGCTCTACGGAGAGCGGCGATCCTTATATCTTTCTCACCCGCAAGGAGGCTGGCCTCGACAGTCTGGAAAAACTGCGCGCAGCCCTTGGGATCAGAATCGGGGCGCAGACCGTGGGCCACGCGATCTACATCAGCGGGCGGATATTCGCTTACCTGCTCGGCCTCAAGGAGCCCAAGATGGTTGTCGGCTTTGGAGGCCCGGAACTCGACATCGCCCTTGCCCGCGGGGAGGTGGACGCCAGAGCGAACAGCGCGGATACGGTCGTGCGGAGAAATCGGGAGGCGCTGGAAAAGGGGCAGTTCCATGTTCACGCCACCATCACGATTCCCAAAGGGAAATTCCATCCACGCTTTGCCAACGTCCCGGAGCTGGACACATTTGCCAGAAACGAAAAGGAGCGACAATTGGTGAACCTGTTCCGCACGTTTCTCTACCCGCGTTGGCCGTACGTCCTGCCGCCGGGCACGCCGGGTGAGATCGTGAAGATCCTGCGCGGGGCCATGGTCAAGGCCTTTAACGATCCTGAGTTCCACAAGGAATTTAAAAAGCTCATGGCAGGCGATCCAACCCCTCTCACCGGAGAAGAGGTGGAAAGCGCTATGCGGGGGCTGCCCCGCGACCCTGAGATCGTCGGGCTCTATAAGAAGATGGCCGAACACGGTCCGGTCCCTTCGCGCTAGGGAACGGCCGGTGTTGGTCGAGTGACAAACATTGTGAGAAAGGAGTTCTAGATGTCGCCCGAGAACTATTCGGTGGTCGATTGCGACGGTCATATCGTGGAGTCTATTCCCGAATTTGCAGAGTTCATGAGCGAGCGTATAAGGGGGCACGCACTCAAACCGAGCCGGAACCGTCAGGGTGTCTTCCCCTCTTTGGACGGCATGCATTTCGCGCTGCATGAAGGAAAGGCGACGGCCAAAAAGAGGGTGACCGCGAGCGAGTACCGGCCTGGCTCGGCCGAGGACTGGCTTGCCTTTCTCGAAAGGGCAAAGATCGAGCGAACCGTGCTCTTCCCGTCGGAAGGGCTTTCAGTCGGCTTTATCCAGATACCGAGATACGCGGTGGAGGTTTGTCGAGCCTATAACGACTACGTCCATCACAAATACGCTAAACTCAGCGACCGTCTTCGGCCCGTGGCCCTCATTCCCATGCAGGATGTTCCGGAGGCTGTTCAGGAGCTAAAGAGAGCTGTCGCGGAGTTACGGTTGCCAGGAGCGATGCTGCCCTCCACCGGACTTCCACTTCACCTGGGCCACGAAACCTATTGGCCCATCTACGAAGAGGCAGAGAAGCTGGACTGCACGCTGGCGGTCCACGGAGGTGCGAACCTCGAGGGAGCGGGCTTGAATACTTTTACCAACTTCACGGCCTCCCACATCCTGCACCATCCCATCCCACTCATGGTCGCCATGGTCTCTTTCATTTACCACGGCGTCCTCGACCGCTTTCCGAATCTCCGCGTCGCCTTCATGGAGGGAGGATGTGGTTGGCTGGCTTCAATATTGGACCGGGCGGAGCGCGACGAGAACTACTTTGACACGCGGGACCAGCCCCGGCTTAAGCCCATCGAATACGTTACAAGCGGCCGGATTCTCATCGGCTGTGAAGGAAGCGAGGGCGCTCTCGCCTACCTGGCGAAGCGGGTCGGGATCAGCCCCTTCGCCTACGCCTCGGACTATCCGCACGAGGTTGACTTGCCGGCGGCCAGGCATGAGATTGATGAGATCGCCGAGCGCGAAGACCTCACGGACAATGAGAAGAGGGCCGTTCTTGGGGACAACGCCAAGCGCTTCTTTAGGCTCTAGAGCAGGCCTATCCCCGCGCTGGCCTAGCAGTTGACAGACCTGAAAATATTAGGCTAATTTTTCGGACATGAAGTTCCTCTGCCTCTCATCTTTACTTCTTCTTTTATCAGACCCCGCCACTATTTTGGCCGAGAAGATTACCGCCGCCCACGTCGCGATCAATCCGGGCCAGGGCCTGCTCTGGGTTGCCAGGGATGCGGGCCTGCTCGCGAAACATGGGTTGACAGCCGACGTGGTCCTCATCCCCGGCAGTCCGCGAACGGTGCAGGCCCTGATCGCCGGAGATCTCGACTATGCGGTGGCCGGCACGCCAGCCTTTTTAAGGGCGCGGATGCAGGGGGCTGGCGTTCTCATCCTCACCGCCCTGTCCAACTACCCATCTCAGCGAGTCCTGCTGAGGCCAGACTCCACGGTAAAGTCCCTTAGGGAGCTTAAAGGAAAAATCATAGGCGTAACCCAGTTTGGCTCTGCCGGGGACACCTTTATTCGGGTCGCCCTCAGAAAGGCCGGTTTGAGAGAGTCGGATGTGACGATTCTGCAGATGGGCGGGACGCCTGGAGTGACTCAAGCCCTCGAAGCGGGAAGAATCGAGGTCGGTGTTCTCGGCGAGTCAGGCATGCTCCTTGTGTTCCGCGGCAAGGCTCGACAGCTAAAAGGCGCAAGCGCGCGCGAGCTTGGATTTCTCGGACTGGACACTCCGCTGGCTACCACCGAGCGGAAGATCAAGGCTGAGCGAAGCTCGGTAGTGCGCTTTATGCAAGCCTATGTAGAGGCCATCCATTATTTCAAGACCGATAAAGCCGGGACGACCCGCATCCTGCAGAAATATATGCGCGGTCTGGATGACGGACAGCTAGGTGTTTGGTACGAAGACTTCCGCGAATCCATCAAGCCGCCGGTGCCCTATCCCGACCAAGAAGGGATCCGCTCAGAACTGGAGCAGATAAACGCCCCGAAATCTTACGCCCCAGGATTTTTTGTGGATACCACCGTCTTGGATGAGATCAAAAAGAGCGGCTTCCTAGACCGTTTGTACAAGTAACAACTAAACTAAAAGGAGGGAAAGTGCCTATGGCTAAGATCAGACATGTCGCGATCAAGGTAGAGGACCAGGAGAAAACGGCCACCTTCTACAAGCAGACCTTCGGGCTCACCGAGATCTGGCGCGGGCCGGCGAGGGCCGACGGGCACCGGGCTATCTACCTGTCGGACGGCTATATCAATCTCGCGATCCTTCCGGCGCGCGGCGAGCGGGAAGGCATTGACCACTTTGGGTTTCATGTCGATGACATGGAGGAAACCCTGCGCGTAGCGGCGGCCTCGGGTGCGAAAGGGGAAGCCAATGTAAAGCCCCGCGACGGTCGCTTTGCTGAAATGGGCATCCATGATCCCGCAGGGACGCTCGTGGACGTGTCGGTGCACGGCTGGAAGGCATAGTATTGACTTCAGCTCGCAAGCCAACTAGTCTGCGCCTCAAGCGTTAAATCAACAGACGCGATCAGCGTCTAACTAAAACATGGAGGGAGTTTATGTACCAAACAAACATGTATGAAGGCATGCTGGCGGAAACGGTCACCATGCAGGGCGCCAAGGGGGATAAGATCAATGCCTACTTCGCCAAGCCGCTGGGTGATGGGCGCTTTCCAGGCATGGTGGTAATCCATCACGCGCCGGGCTGGGATGAGTGGTACCGGGAGTGCACGCGCAGGTTCGCCCACCACGGCTATATGGCGATCTCTCCCAATCTCTATTTCCGCGACGGCCATGGGACACCCGAGGATGTGGGCGCCAAAGTGCGGGCGGCCGGAGGCGTGGCGGACGAGCAAGTGCTGGGCGATCTTGAAGGGGCGATGCAGTTCCTGCGCTCACTTCCCAATCTGAACGGTAAGATGGCTGTCTTCGGCACCTGCTCTGGAGGGCGCCATGCCTTTCTCGCGGCCTGTCGTCTGAAGGGCTTCAACGCCGCCGTAGAGTGCTGGGGCGGGCGTGTGGTCGCGTCCGGGCAGGATCTCACACCGAAGCAGCCGGTCGCCCCGATCGATTACACGAAGGATCTCTCGTGCCCGCTCATCGGGCTCTTTGGCAATGACGATAAGAGCCCCTCGCCGGACCAGGTAAACAAGCACGAAGAGGAACTCAAGAAACATGGCAAAAACTATGAGTTTCACAGATATGACGGGGCGGGCCACGGCTTCTTTTACTACGACCGGCCGGCCTATCGGCAGGAGCAGGCGGTGGACGGCTGGAAGAAGATCTGGGTCTTCCTC
>Ga0137796_10002101_pt1 | contig 10875 bp, 8 predicted proteins | sample OV2TP3_FD_97704 | JGI IMG/M metagenome (GOLD analysis project Ga0137796, IMG submission 97704)
ATTTCGACGCACCGTACGGGGAGCGGATGCGGTCCTTACCACCAACGAGGTGTTGGCCGACCTGGCGCGGCGGCACGCCCGCCATCCCGCCGTCGTCCATGTCCTTCCGAGCGTCATCGACCCCACACGATACCCTCCGCGTCCGGCGGCGCGGACGGACGGGCCGCCCGTCATCGGATGGATGGGAACGGAATCGAACCTTCACTATCTCGAGGTCGTGCGTCAGCCTCTGGCGCGGCTTTGTCGCCGCGTGGAAGGACTCTCGCTCAAGATCGTGTGCGAGCGCGCGCTTCCCCTCGAAGGCGTCCGCATCGAGCACAAGCCCTTCGAGTCGGCCGCCGAGACCGCGGATCTCCACTCCTTCGACATCGCCATCGCTCCGCTGGTCGAGGATCCGTGGACGCGCTGGAAGATCTCCACCAAGATTCTGGCCTATTTCGCCGTAGGACTCCCGGTCGTCGCCTCGGATGTATCGTCCAACCGCCTGTACGTTCAGAGCGGAGTCAACGCGCTCTTGGCGGGAACCCTCACGGAGTGGGAGGAGGACTTGGCGCGATTGATCTCGGAACCGACCACGCGGGAAAGCCTCGGCGCCGCCGCGCGAGAAACCGTGGTACGCCAATTCTCCATCGCGGCCATGGTTCCGCGATACCTTGAGATCCTTCGGACCGTTTCGAACGCTACCGTGCCTCGAGATACCGGAGAATCGTCCTCACCATGACCCCGGTGCCTCCCGCCGGACGGTAGGGTTGGTTCGATTCCGCCAGCCCCGGCCCGGCGATGTCGAGATGGGCCCATCGTATCCCTTCGGCCACGAACTCCTTGAGGAAGAGAGAGGCCGTGATGGCCCCCGCGTTGCGCCCGCCGGAGTTCTTCATGTCCGCCACGTCGCTCTTGATGAGATCCCGGTAGTCCTCGTCGATCGGCATCGGCCACAACTTCTCTCCCGCCGCTCGCGCCGCCGTTTGAAGCGCCGCAGCCAAGTCCGGATCCGGGCTGAAGAGTCCGGTGATCTCCGTACCGAGCGCCACGACGCATGCCCCCGTGAGCGTCGCAACATCGATGATCTCCTCCGGCTTGAGCTCCGAGGCGTAGGAGAGGGCATCGGAGAGGATCACTCGGCCCTCCGCATCGGTGTTGACGATTTCCATCGTCTTCCCGTTCTTCGCTCGGAGGACGTCGCGCATTTTATAGGCGCCTCCGCCGGGCATGTTCTCGGTCGCCCCGAAGATCCCGTGGAGGTTCACCTTGGGCTTCAGCTCGGACACTACGCTCATCACGCCGAGTACCGTGGCCGCTCCCGCCATGTCGTTCTTCATGTGAAGCATGCCGTCGGCCGGCTTAAGGCAGAGTCCGCCCGAATCGAACGTGATTCCCTTTCCGACCAGGGCGATCGTCCTCTTCGCGCCGGGAGAGCGATAAGTTAAGTGCACGAATCGGGGCGGTTCCACGGAACCCAGCGAAACGCCGATCAGCCCCCCCATCTCCATCTTCCGAATCTGCTTCTCGTCGAAGACGCGTACCGAGACTCCGCGCTTCGACAGCCCCTTGGCCGCGGCGGCGAGGTATCGCGGAGTGCAGCGACTCGGAGGCTCGTTGACCAAGTCTCGCGTGAGACACGTTGCGCGGCAATAGGCTTCCGCGCGGCGCACCCCCTCCGCCGCAGCCGCAAGGTGCTTCTCGGAATCCACGACCACCCGGGCGGATTCCAAGGGACCGTTCTCTTCCGAAGGCTTGGATCGGTACGAGCGGAACTCGTAGAGCGCGAGTCCCAGGCCTTCGGCCACGGATTGAGCCTGCTCGCGCGGATCGAGACTCACCTGCTCTTCGACCGGCAGTACGACATCGATTTGTCCCGAGCCGTTGGCCTTGACGCGACCTGCGACGGCCGCCGCGCCGCGTCGCAGTCGCTCGCCGTCGAACCGACCGCGCTTGCCGAGTCCCGCGACGAGGACGCGACGGGCGGGTTTTCCGTCCGGCGGGTAGAACACCAGCGTCTGCTTCTCCTTCGCCTTGAAGGCTTCGTTCTTCGCCGCGGCGGCTACCTTGCTTTGGATCTGAATGTCGATCCCCGTCCATGGACCGAGCGGCTTGTTCTCCTCTTCGAAGGCGAAAAACACCAGGGTGTCGACCGGGAACTTGATCTTGCTGCGACGCTCGGCGGCGAATCTCATGTCACTCTCCCTGGAGCTGGACGACGACCTCGCGCGTACGCCCGCGCGTGTCGAAATCGATCAGGACGATCTGCTGCCATGGTCCGAGAAGAAGGCGGCCTTCGGAAAAGGGAACCGAAAGGGACGGGCCGAGGACGGAGGCGCGCACGTGCGAATGGCCGTTGTCGTCCCCCCATCGCTCGTGATGATGGTACGGTCGATCGCGCGGCGCGAGACGCTCGAAGGCCTCCTCGAGATCCCGGACGAGGCCGGGTTCGTACTCCACGGTCGTGACGCCCGCCGTCGAGCCGGAGACGAAGAGGAGAAGGCTGCCCTGCCGGAGCCGCGATTCCTCGACGAGCGCCTGCAGCTCCGACGTCAGGTCGCGGACGTCGGTGTTACCCCGTGTTTCGATTCGCAGCGTGCTGGTACGGACGGCCATGGAACAGGCGATTGTAGGAGAGCGAACGGGAAGGTGCAACGATTGGGCCTCCGGAATCGCTTTCCCTTGATCGAGATCGATACTCTCCATGGATACCGGGGTCGTTTTCCCAAGCGCGCTCTCGGTCTGTTTCTCGAGTGGGCTTTTCAACCCCGGCGTGAACTCCGAGAGGACTGGAACCGCGCCCATTCGGGGTTGGGCCTACACCCCATCGCCCCATTGGAGTGAAAGCTGATGCCGATGGTTCGCATTCGGGAAGTACGGCCTCTCTCCGGTTTCCGACTCCGCCTAGTTCTCACGAACGGTCGGGTGGTGGAGCGGAACGTCTCCTCCCTTCTCGTCGGACCGATTTTCAAGGAGATCCGCTCGGATTTCGGAGTCTTCGCCAAGGTCCGAGTCGAAAGCGGAACCGTCGTGTGGCCCGATGGGGCCGACCTGTGCCCCGACGTCCTGATTTGGAGCGGTCCCCCGCCGGCCCGTCGGAAGAGAGAGAACCCCCGCTCTCACCGTGCCGATCGGGGCGGAAGGAGCGGCGTGCTCGGATCCCCCACCAGTTGAAAGTGGTAGGGACGGGCGGAGACGCCCTTGTTCCCGAACAGGTTCCTGTAGACATCCCCGATTCGGACGGCCCCATCCCGAAAGCAATAGGCGGCGTTGACCTGCCGAAGAAGTTCGGTCACGAACCCGTAGTCCGCGTGCGTGACGACGGTCTCCCCGATGTACGCCATCGCCCCGAAGTCGTCGTGGGAGGTGAATCTCCTCGAGTAGTTCTCCGTAATCGTGCAGGCTTGAAGCGCGTGCACGTCCCCGATCAACTTCCTCGTGATCGGACCGTCCTTCTTCGAATCCCACTTCGAGAAGTTTTGAAGCTTTCCGTCCGAGGTGTAATAGGGATACCAGGGGACATTCGGCGCGCCCAGCGCCGTTTCGCAAGCGACGGCGACGACCAAGGGGATGGGTCTGCGATTCGCGAGACGGACCTTGTCGAGCGCAAAGCTGTTCGCGCCCCACCACTGCGCGGCCCCGTGGCCCACGTAGAACACGAACGGGCAATCCGCATCGAGCGCCGACGCGAGGTCCGAAGGAACCGCTTCCTTAAACGTCTTCGGATTTCCCAACTTGTGGTTGAGGGTCCAATACTCCTTGCTCAAGATGGCGAGGATCGGCGCGTATTCTCGGAACAAGAGATCGTCGCGATCATAGTTCCGATCGCTCAGAAGAAAGGCCGATCCCGTCGCGCGACTATCCAGTTCGTATCGAATGGCCTTGCGAACATATCGGTCCACGTCGGCCACCGTCGGCGCTTGAAGCCGCCCGATCGCCAGACTGATTCCTCGAAGCTTGGGATCCATCGGATCCACTCCCTCCGGGACTCCGTAGAAGGCATCGCTGTACAGCCACATGCTCTTCGTGAATTCGCTCCAGTTGATGTCGCTGTGGTGATAAAACGTCGGGACCTTCGTGCCGTCCCCCACGAGAAAGACGTATTCCGGCTTCCGCGCCGCAATCCGTTTCCGCAATTGGGAGGCCCAATCCTTGGGGTCGCCGATCTGAATGCTCTCCACTTCCAGGAATTCCGGCGCCAGTCCTTGGGATCGCTTCAATTCGAAGTACGGATCCAGCGCCGACTTCCATTCTCCCGGTGCCACAACTAGGAGGGTCTGCCTCAGCGGAGGCGTCGGCTCGGCGGTCCGCGGGACGGCGGTACGGCAAGCGTGTGACAGCGCGCCGAGAAATAGAAGAAGAGCGAGCGATCGGGAGATTCTCATGGAAGGGATGTACGCCGTCGCGCCACCGAGTCATTCAGTCAAATTCCATCCGCGACCGGATAGAAGGGACGCGTGCCGAAAGAGGACCCGGCGACTCGATCCCGCGCCACCGAGGTCGTCCGCCTCCTGCAGCATCAGGACGACTCGATACGCCGGAGCGCGCTCACCTCCGTCCCGAAGAGGCCACGTCGGGCATCCTGGTCGCTCTCGGGGGCTAGCTCGAGCGACCGGACGAATTTCGAGCGCAGGCGCTACAGATGATTCGTAGTTTGGCCGGACACGGAATCGAAGTGACGGCGGTCTTTCAGATGGGGATCTACGCCCTTCGCCACAAGGAAGAGGATGCCCGCGATGGGACAACGACTTTCAGGCGCCGTCCCCCGCTACGACCTCGCTCCCTCCGTCAACTCGGCGTCCACATCTTCCTCGGATTGCACATAGTCCCGGACCTTGGCGCGCAAGATCTCGCGTACTTCTCGGCGACAGTAGCTGAGATAGTTCCGGACGTCCGTCTCCTTGATACCCAGCCGCGAGCCCAATTGCCGATAGGTCGGTGCTCGGTCCGCCGACGGGTCCTTCGGAGCCCCCTCCTCATTCTGGAAGCAGTAGGTCTCGAAGACGCGGAAGTAGACTTCCTTCCCCTCTCCATGAAGACGCGCACGAAGCTCTTCCACCGCGGTGCAGAAGAGACTCCGAAACCACTCGCGATCGAAGGCCTGATCCGGGGTCTCGGAGGGAGAGGGAAGACCCAGGAGCTCCAGTTCCGTCGCCGGAGCATCCAAGCTGAAGGTAGGCATGTAGCGCCCGCGTACCTCGGCGTATTCCCGGGCATTGATCAGGAAGTTTTTCAGCGCCCGTTTGAGATACCCCCGAAAGCTCCCCTGCTCCTGCCGAATGTGCGAAATGTGTCCTTTCTCCAGGAGCATCGAGAAGAAGCTCTGGGTAAGATCCTTGGCGTCCTCGACCGAGCGGTGCCAAGCCTTCCTCACATACACATACACGGGTCTCCAATAGGTCCTGAGAAGCGACGCCAGCTTCTCTTGGTGCTGCGGGTTATCCGGATCGCCCGCTCCGCGGATGTCGGACCAGATGGTCGATTGAAACGACTGCACCTGACCGCCGATGCTCGTCTCTCGCTTGCTCACGACTCCTCCTCCAAGGCCAAATCTACTTGTGATACAAGTCGTGCTTCAGTACCCGCAGCGCCTTCTCGAGTGTCGGACGATGAATCCAATCCGGCGGGGCGTTCGATTGCGCCCTCTCCAGATCCAGCAATGCCGCCGTCCTCTGATTCCTCTGCGATTTGAGAATTCCACGCTGTAGATACGCCTCCGGCTTATCCGGAGCGATCGACACCGCCATGTCATAGTCCTCCAATGCCTTGGTCTGCTCTCCCCGCACCGCCAGGATCACCCCCCGCTGCCAGTGGGCCTCGTACCGGATCTCGAGCGAGCCGTTCAGACGGATCGCTTCCGTGTATCCCTCGAACGCCTCTTGGAACTTCTCTTTCCGGAACTGGACCTTCGCCCACTCATGCCAAGGCTCGGCGTCCTTTGCGTTGATGCGCCTCGCTTGGAGGAAGCAGGCCTCGGCGCCATCGAAGTCCTCCCGCCGCTTGGCCATCTTCCCGAGGTCCATCCAGCCGTCCCGGAATTCCGGCCACACGCGCACCGCCTCCTCCAGATCGCTGCGCGCGGCACCGTCCTCTTTCCGGAGGAGTCTCAAGATACTCCGCCCGCGAAACGCCTTGGCCAATCCCTCCGTGTGATCTCGGGCTTGTCGATGGGCTTGGAGGAATTCGATGACCCTCGCATAGTCCTCGAGAGCCGGCTCCGCCTTCCCGCGCGAGGCGCGAGCGTTGGCGCGTCCCAGCACGGCACGCCATTGATCTTCGTGGCGAAACAAGTTTAGGGCCTGCGAGAACGCGGATTCCGCGGAATCGTCGGCTCCCCGCAAGCTGTGGATTAGGCCCGATTCGTACCACGGATCGCCGTACGTGGGGTCGCACGCGACCGCCTGCGCATACGAACGGAGCGCCTGGTCCCACTCCTCCATCGCCCCGTATACTTGTCCGAAACAAAAGTGGAGTCCGGCAGACTCCGGGGCCAACCGACTCGCTTTCCGCAGTTCCGCGAGCGCGGCCGTGTAGTTCTTCTGACGGCGCCTCGCCTCTCCTCGGCCCACATGCGCGGAGGCGAAGCGGGGTTGGAGCGAGAGGACTCGGTCCCAATCGGCGAAGGCCCGATCGAAATCTCCCTGCCGAATGAACACCATGGCTCGATTGTGAAAGGCGAGATAGAATCGAGGGTTCATCCGCACGACGCGGCCATAATCCTCGACCGCGCCTTGCGTGTCGCCTTCCAACTCCCGGTAGATCCCCCGGCAAAACCGGGCGAGTAGGTGCCCCGAATTCCGAATCAGCGCCGCATCGTACGCGGCTCGACGCTTCCCGGAATCGAGCGTCAGGAGCCCCTGGAGCCAATATAGGTCCGCGGTCTGGGAAGAATCGGCATTCCGGCCGAGCGCTTCCTTCACGATGGCTCCGGCCTCCTCCCACTTCTGATTCACGTATGCGACCATCGCCCGGGCCATATCCCGATGCGACTCGTCTTCCCAACCAGCCCCCTGAGCCAAGACCTTCTCGATGTGTTCCTTCCCCTCCCTGGCCATCGGATCCGCGATTTGTCGCCGGTGCGCGAGTTGTTCGCGCCCCGACACGAGCGAGGCGACGAACGCCTGCCGGATCAATTGCGATCCGAGTTGAAGTCGGGCCGTCGCATATCGAGGGTCCCGCTCCAGCGACTTTCGCCACTGGACGATCGCCTCCTCCGTTCGCCCCTCCATTTCCAGAGCCCATCCGAGCAGAAAGTAGCCTTGCGGAAGGTGCGGCGCGAGTCGGATACCCTCGTCGACCTCCGTCTGGATCGGTCGTAAACGGCGAACCGCACCGTCGTGGTCCACGTCCTGGCGCCGGAGGGTTTCGTTGACCGAGGAAAGCTTGGCGCGCAACTCGTCGAACCGCCGAAGCGCTTTCGCCTCCGACTCGATCCGTTGCCTGCTCCGACGATCGGCGAGAAGGAAGGGTGCGCCGGACGCAAGAATGGCGAGCACGAGAGCGATCCCGATCCCCTTCGGATGTCGGCGTCCCCACCGAAAGAACCGCGTATACCAACGGAGCCGGCGCGCACGGATGGGCCTGCCCTCGCGACTCCTTCGAAGATCGTCCAGCATTTCTCCCGCGTCTGCGTATCGACGTCTCGGATCCTTCTCGAGCGCTTTGAGGCAGATGGCCTCGAGATCGGGATCGATCCGCTTGTGAATCGCTCGAGGCGCGACGGGATCGTGAAGCACGATTTGCGCGAACACCCGGGCGATCGAGTCCCCCTCGAACGGAGTTCGATTCGTTAGGATCTCGTAGAGGATCGTTCCCAGAGCGAACACATCGGACCGAGTCGAAATTTCCTTTACCCTTCCCTCGATTTGCTCGGGGGCCATGTACTGGGGCGTCCCGATCATCGCGTGGGACTGGGTCAGGCGGGTGCGGTATCGATCGGTGCAGGCGAGTCCAAAGTCGGTGAGGACGATTCTCCCCTTGGGATCCACCAGGATGTTGTCGGGCTTCAGATCCCGATGGACGACCGACTTCGAATGGGCGTGGGCGACGGCGGCCGTGACTTCCTCGAAGATCCGAATCCGCTCTCCCATCGAGATCTTTCCCTGGGCAAGCACGGCTCCGAGGGCCTTGCCTTCGACCAACTCCATCGCGATGTAGAGGGTCTTCTCCCCCGAGACCATCGCTTCTCCGATTTCATGAATTCCCACGATATTGGGATGGCGGAGTTGCGCCGCGATCGCCGCCTCCCGGCAGAATCGCGTCAGGGCGGTCTCCGACAGGACGTCCTTCCGCATCACCTTGACGGCAGCCCGGCGTTCAAGATGAAGGTCGTAGGCCTCGTACACGATCCCCATCCCCCCGCGAGCGATTTCCCGAGTCAATTGATAGTGGCCGAGGACTGTTCCGACTCGGACTCCGGGGTTCGGCTTCGGGCGACTCTTGCCGACGGCCTCGATTTGCGTGGAATCGCTCTTTTCTTCGCCTACGAAGTGCATGAGCTTGCGAAAGCGGCTCATGTTCGACTCTCTGCAGACGCTCCGGCCGTCTACCGGGAAAAACCCGCGGGAATGAGCGCCGTCTCGATAGAGAATCGCTCCCTTCTCTCGTGCAGGCGGAGGGGCGGGGTGTTTACGGATTTCGCCTACTCACGCCCGATGGAATAGACGGCCCCGTCGGCGCCCTTCACCCTGGCGCGGCGAAGGCGTACCGTGTCGACCTTTTCGCCCTTCTTCCGAACGATTTGGACGATTCCAACTCCCGCGGCGAAGGAGAACGAGGTTTTTTCTCCGCTCGAGGCCTCGATTACGTCCAATCGGTAGCATCCCACGAACTGGCCTGCCGGCGTCGTCACCGATTCGTCGGTGGCCCCCACTTGGATCTTCTTCCAGGAGAGAAACGGGATGTTCACCGGATACACCGATCCTTTGGTCAAGCCAAACCGGAAGAGCGGATGGTAGGCCGAGCCGAAGATGTTGATGGAAAACACCGGCTTCAGAGCTCCGGTGACTTGACACCAAGGCTTCGCGGCCCCAAGTCCTTGGAGAAGGTACATCTCGCTAGTCCCCGATCTCTTGATGAACTTGACGGTGGTGTTCCCGTCTTGCGGATTCGAGGATTCGAAGATCCACGTATTCCCGAGAGCCAGCGGAAACAGGTGGGTACCCGCGAGCGAGCCGGTCCCGGTAATGGCGACGTCCACCTTTAGTTCGGGACCCCCCGGGAGTGTTGCCAGCCTGATGCTATACGTCCCCGGTCCCACGAATTTCCCCGTCTTGTCTTTCTTATTCCACGACCACGTTTTCGATCCCTTCGCGGCGACTTCGGCGATTCCAGGAGGCTCAGATGGGGTGTAGACCACCGCATCGCCATTCCAGACCACCCAAGGGGAGGCACTCGGGAACTGAAGGGGAATGGAGCCTTCGTTGCGGAAGGTGAAGACCACCGATCGGCTATCCCCGACCTTGTACACCGCCCGTTCGGGCGTGAGGGTGTATGGGGATGAGGCGGTTGCGAGGAGAACGAACGAGAGAACAATCGACATGGGCATCCCTCCGGATGGAATGCCCCTGACCCCGTGATCGTCGAACGCGCAACTCTCTTGCCAGCCTTCGAGAACCCCACATTGTCAATTCGACCCGATCGGCGCCGGCCACACTGTAGACATATGTCAACGGGACGCCCGCACCAGCCCTACCACAGTGTAGTGTCAAATCGACAAGAGCGCTTCCGACTCCGACAATTCGAGGTGGCACCGCAATTGTCATTCACTCGGCTAATGGAGCTATCGCTTTGGAGCTGCTGGGGTCCATTCAGACGACCACAAGCAGAATCGGGATCCCCGCGGGTACCCTGGCAGGCTGCCCATGGTTGCGGCAGCTCGGGCAGTGTATCGCACCCTTCGTATCCATTTTGTGACCATGAAGGATCTCAAACTCCACGCCTCCCCTGTACCCTGCCTGGGTTACCTCGTATGAGACTCGCGGCTTGAGGACCACGGGAGATCCCCCACCCCCGACCACGATCATCTGACTTGCGATGACCTTTTCCATTCGAACCTCCATCCTACGATTCCACGCACTCTCGTTGTGCTTCCCCGCGCCATGCCCGCTGTTCCTTCTCACTCTTGGTGAGACGAAGTCCAAGGGCGCGGCTCGAATTGGCTGAGACAGTCCGAGCCAGAATTCCGGGTTGACCCGTCCTCCTGTCTTGCGTAGGGTAGTCCCCCTTCCGTCCAAAGAAAAAGCGCCCGAGCGATCGTGTTGGCGCATCTTCGCCCGGGCGCGGACGGCGAGCTTGCCCCTGCCGATCCACCCCAAGGCCCCCCGCGCCCGCATCATCCCGCGATCTCGCCACCGGAACCGGTAGCGCGATTCGAGCAGGCCATTCTCGATCCGGTCGCCCAGCGTAAACCGATGCGTTTTGGGAAAGCCTGCCATGTGCTGCGCGTACCAGCGCGTCAAGTCGTACGCTTGCTGAAAGACCGCCGGCTCGGTGAGCTTTTTCTGCAATTCCTTCTGCTCGATCACGGTGCCGCCGGCAGGGGGCATGGCCCCCTGCACCCCCAAAGATCAAACCAGAAAAAGGCAAAGGGTCAATAAGGCGGAGAGGCTACCGCACCGCCGCCCGGAAGCCGACGTACCTGATATGACCCGACGGTCCGTACGTGAGGCGGTCCGCGGATCGGGTGATGTAGTCGCTGTAGTCCCAGCTCCCGCCGCGCAGGCACCGGTATTCACCCTCCGCGGGCCCCGTCGGATCCGTGACCGCTTCGGAAGGATACTTCTCATACCAGTCCTCGCACCACTCCCGGACGTTTCCATGCATGTCGTACAACCCCCACGCGTTCGGTTTCTTCTGCCCGACCGGGTGCGTCTTGTCGTCCGAGTTCTTCTCGGA
>Ga0137796_10002102_pt1 | contig 10875 bp, 13 predicted proteins | sample OV2TP3_FD_97704 | JGI IMG/M metagenome (GOLD analysis project Ga0137796, IMG submission 97704)
AATAAAGCGGGCTAGGTTGCCATTGCTATTACGGAGTTTCGTCTCTCGTCTCTACCGTAATCGTCTTTGCTCCAGGCCCCGGTCGGTAATAGAGACGTTCAAATCCTACGACCTCATTTGTCCGAGCGTTTTTGATCAGGACAACCCCCTCGCCTGTTTCCTCACACACCTGATCAGCACTGGGTTCCGCCCAATAGACAGTCAGTGTTTCGCCAACCGGATCATGGATTACTCGGATGTGGGCCATATCTTTTCTCCTTCTTTGACCTTATCTGTTAGATAGGACGTAATTACAAAACCGGCATCATCGAGTCGCTTTACGACAACGCATAAGTGATGCGGCCCTCGGGATCTATAGAAGAGGTATACTGTGTCCTCCTGCTTGCTTTGCCTGATTTGATCTGGGGCCTTTAGACATGTCTGGACATCGGCTTGTTGCCCAGCAACCTCCGGGTGTTTTCTTTCAATCAAAGTCCAATAACTAGCCGTTGTTCGAACCGTAAAACCAAGCGGCGTGAACACCTCAAAGAGATGGGATGATTCCTCAGGCACCCATTTTCTCCAGTATTATCTTTGATAATAGCTGATCCTTCGGGATTTTTCATCTGGCGGCCCTAATAGCCTTCGGCAGGTCAACCCACTCTACATAGGTCGGCCATTTGCGGAGGGGTCGTAGGCATGTCCTAAACGGCTGTTTAGGTTACTGAGGCGAGAGGACGGCGGGAAGGGAGTTTACGGGGTGATCGGTTTTTCTCTGAGCGGAATGCGCGGGATGGCCCAGGTGGCGAGGCCGCAGAGCACAGCGCTACCAGCCACGGCCACGGGCACTGGTACGAGGGCAGCCACGGTCCCCAGACACACAGCACCCAAGGAGCCGAAGCCGCGATCCAGAAAGAAGAGGCTCATGGCGCGCCCCAGAAGATGAGGCGGACACTCTTCCTGAATGATCGCCCGGGCCAAAACGCGGTAGCTCATCTGCATGGAACCCACGAGTGCAAGAAGGAGAATGGACAAGAGCATGGAACGGGAAATGGCGAAGAGGAATATGGAAGCTGCGTAGATGACACTCGCCCCCATAAGCAGGCGTCTCATCCGCCTCAATCTAGTGTGGGTGGAGAGGACAAAGCTGATGGCAACCGCGCCTATTCCGGGGGCTGATACCAGGAAGCCATAGCCTGTGGGGCCGACCCTCAAGACCTCCTGGGCAAAATACGGCAGGAATTGTGAGTAAGAGATACCGAAGAAGCCATTCGAATAGGTTGTCAGAATCGTGATCAAGACCCGATGGTTTTCGCGTATATAAGAAAAACCCTCTCCAATATCGTCCAACCACTCTCCCCGGGCGCCGGCAATCGAAGAGGCGGGCGGTCGCATTCTGAAGAGCATCACTAACATCCAGAGGATGGTGAGTGACTGGATCAGCAGGCAATGACCGGCGCCGATCAGGGTAAACAGTACGCCTCCGATGGAAGGACCGATGATTTTCGTCAAGTTATGCGTGGCCGAGTGCAGCGCCAGCGCGCTGACGACAGCCTCCTGCGGGACAAGCGAAACGACCAATACCTGTTGCGCTGCTGTGCTGACGGAGCTGACAATGGCCATAAAGATGACCAGAACCACGATGTGCCAGAACTGGATCCAACCGGAAAAGACCAAGAAAGCAAAAACTATAGTTTGCAGGAGATTCAGGGCTCTGCTCAAAACCAGGAGCTTGAGCCGATCCATGCGGTCAGCAATGACGCCGCCGATCGGCCCGAATACAAAGCGCGGTGCGAACTCAAAAAAACCGATGAGCCCGAGATAAAAAGCGGATTGGGTCAATTCCCAAACCAGCCAATTCTGGACTACGAAATGTATGTACTCGCCCGTCTCGCTCGGGAGATAGCCGGCGGCGAAGAGACGAAACTCGCGGTGACACAGGGCCGGCGGCAGTCTCACAGAGATGGGCTGGTCCTTTCGATGTCGGCTGGCTCTGGTTTCAAGCGCGGCTTGAGTGTTTAGGGAAAACGGTCACTGCAGTTTTTGATCAAGGCCATGATCATCGCGACCGAGGCGACAACGGATCCCATGGTGATCCAAGGAGTCAAAATCGCCCTCCAGCGCTCGCGGCGCCTCTCGTCGCGGATCTCCTCCGGGGTCTTTTTAGAAGCGGGGCCGGCCACGGTTTAGGCCAAGTGGCGGCGCAGGACTCTGGCCCCAAGCCAGAACATCGCCCCGTCAAAAACCACGAGCACAATTCCAATATGCGCGAGGAGAAGCCCCTGCCAGCCATGGAGAATTAAAGAGCGCATTCCATCGATCGCGTAGGTCATGGGATTCACCCAGGCGAGCAGCCGCATCCAACCCGGTAGAGACTCCAGCGGGACAAAAGCGCTGGAAAGAAAAGTCAGCGGAAGGGTGGTGAGGCCCACGATGGCGAAAAAATCACCGTGATTTTCCAGAACGAAAGCGAGGGTTAAAGAGATCACGGTCACCCCAAAACCAAGAAGCAGGCTGATCAACACAAGCATGAGGACCCCTCCGAGTCCAGCGGTGATGCGAATGCCAAAGAGGAGGCCTAGGACCAGAATGATCAGACACTGGAGTGTCGTATTGATATTCACTGCGAAAAAACGGCTTACGAGAATGGAGGTGCGGCAGATCGGCGTGCTCAGCAGGCGGGCAAGAAGTCCGTTCTCCTTATCGAAGAGCAGGGAAATGCCTCCAGCCATGCTGTTGCCAAAGGCCGTGAGCGCCAAGATCCCCGGCAAGAGATAGGTGCGGTAATCGCCTTCAGTCGAGTCCCGGGCAAGACCCTGAAAGGCCCCGCCCATAAAAATAAGGAGGATAACTGGATTGAGCAGGTTAAAGGCCATATTAAAGGGCTCACGCTTGAGGTGGATCAGCCAGCGCACCAGTTGGGCCTTGGTCTCTTGGACAAACTCAGCCATGGTTCTCCCTTCCTTCTGCGAGAGCATGCCCGGTGTAGTGCAGAAAGACCTCATCGAGACCGGGCCGGCTATAGGTGATTGTCTGGATCGGGACGGCCAGCTCAGCGGCGGATTTAAGGATCTCAGGCAGGGCGGATTCGTTCCTTTCGACGTAGACCCTAAGCTGCGTGCCGTTCTTTGCGGTGCCCTGGACGATCCCGAGCTGCGAGACCGCCTTTTCCAGGGCTTCTAGACTATGTTCATTGGAAACGGCGATCTCAACGGAGATCACGTCCCTCTTCAGCTGGGTTCTGAGGGCCGCGGGGTTGCCCACGATCGCGATCCGCCCGCGATCGATGATGGCCACATCGTCGCAGAGCCGCTCGGCCTCATCCATGTAGTTGGTGCAGAGGAAAATGGTCGTCCCTTGTTCTTTGAGTCTCAGAATGTAGGTCCATATATCGCGCCGGGTCTGAACATCCAAGCCCAGAGAGGGCTCATCGAGAAAGATCAGGGACGGCCGGTGAATGAGCCCGCAGGCAAGATCCAGTTTTTTCTTCATCCCGCCCGAGAAATGCCTGACCCGGCGGTCCTCGTGTCCCGTTAAGCCGACCAGTGTTAGAAGCTCCCGAATCCTCGATTCCCGCATGACAGTGGAGAGATGATAGAGGCCCGCGTAATAGGACATGTGCTCTCGCACCGTGAGATAGGGGTCGGCGGTAAGCTCCTGCGGGACATAGCCGATCAGGCCACGGACCTTGGCCGGATCTCTTAAGACATCGGTCCCCCTCACCTCGACCTTTCCCTCGTCGGGGCGCACCAGAGTGGTGAGAATCTTTGTTATAGTTGTTTTACCGGCGCCGTTTGGACCTAAGAGTCCGAAGATCTTGCCCGCCTCGATCTCCAGGGAGACGCGGTCCAGAGCGACGACGGGACCGTAGCTTTTTCTCAGGCCCTCGATGCAGATAATGGTATTCGACATATGCGAAGAAATATATTACGGGACTTCGCGGAAGTCCAATGGATATGAAAACTCTTGTCAATAGAGGTGATTTCAATTACAAGGGAGAGTCATGAAGAACGTCGTCATCGGTGTCCATCACCATTGGATGCCCGAAGAACACTAGGAGAAAATGCCCGGAGACTCTTCCGCTAAGAGTGGAGGTGCACCGTGAAGATATGCAAGCAGCTTGCGGTTTTTCTGGAGAATAAGCCTGGGACGCTAGCGCTGGTCAGCAGTGCGCTCGCGGCTCGCAGGATCAACATCCTCGCCTTTTCCATTTCCGATGCTGTGGACCACGGCGTGCTCCGGATGGTTGTCAGCAATCCTGTCCAAGCGACCCACATCCTCGGGGATGGCGGGATGATGGTGGTGGAATCGGATGTAGTTGCGCTGAATCTACCTAACAGACCTGGGGCTCTCGCCCGTGTGGCGGAGAGGTTGTCTAAGCTGCGCGTCAATATCGAGTATGCTTACGGGAGCGCCAGCGGGATCAGGGGCAGGGCCCAAGTGATGCTCAAAGTCGATAACATCCAGCGGGCCCGCAGGGCACTGGGGGGGAGGTAAGAGTGACCCAATCTGGGCCGCCCTCAAAAAAAGAGCAGGAGAATTGGTGGGATCTTTGTCCTATCTGTGGCTCTAAGCTCATCAGCCAGAAATGCCGCTTCGTCTGCTCCAACTCCGAATGCTGTTACTTTCAGAGCTGCAGTGAGTTTGACACGTAGTAAACCACAGCGGCGAGTTGGGAGTTTGCGGTTCCGGTCAACCCGGAACTCAAAACCCGAGACCCGAAACAATCCTCCGGCCTTTTCGACCCTACGGAGAACAGGCGCTTCTGGCGAAGCACCGCAATTTTAGTATAGAATTCCGTCAGTCATGTCCAAGACCGCTGGCATCGTCATTGTTGGCAATGAGGTCCTCTCGGGGAAAACTCAGGACACGAACTCCTATTTTCTTTGTCAGGAACTCCGTGCGTTGGGCGTAGAGGTGCGTCGCGTCTCCGTTATCCCGGACGAGATCGAACTCATCGGGAGGGAAGTGGCCGCCTTCTCGCGCCAATTCGATTTTGTCTTTACGACCGGGGGAGTCGGCCCTACCCACGACGACGTGACCATGGCGGGGATCGCCCGCGGATTTGGGGTGAAGGTGATCCGCCACCCGGAACTGGAGGGGCGTCTGCGCGAACGCCATGGAGCGAATATTAACGAGGCCAGACTGCGGATGGCCGAGGTGCCCGAAGGGGCGGAGCTCGTCGGTGAGGGCTCCCTATATGCCCCTGTGGTCAAAGTCCGAAATGTCTACATCTTCCCGGGTATTCCCAAGATCCTGCATGAGCGCTTTCAGGTCATCAGAGAGAGCTTCCGTGACGCTCCCTTCTTCCTCAAGGTAGTCTACGTCAAAGAGGGCGAAGGGGTGATTGCCTCGATCCTCAACGATTTGCTCGCCGCCTTTCCCGAACTCCTTCTGGGATCCTATCCCGTGTTGGACCACCCGGAGTACAAAGTGAAGGTTACCTTGGAATCGAAAGACCGAAGCTATTTAAACCGGGCCTTGCAAGGACTCCTCAGCACAATTCCCAAGGGGTCCGTCCACCGGGTCGAGGAACGCTGAGCCCGATCCGAAATGAAATGAATTTGGATCGGATCGGGGCTAAGCGGATGGCACAAAGGCAATCTTGGGGAACCCTACCGCCCTACGGCAGGGCCCCCCTTCCACCTTTCCCCGGGCTGATCAGTGCCTTAGGGCCGGGAGTGGTTTTTATGGCATTGGCCCAGGGGAGCGGGGAGCTGATCTGGTGGCCTTATATCATCGCCAAGTATGGCCTTAGCTTTCTCTTTCTCCTGTTGCCCGCCTGCCTTCTTCAATTTCCCGTCATCTACGAGATCGGACGCTACACGATGCTTACGGGGGAAAGCATCTTTCAAGGGTTCTTTCGCCTCCATCGCTGGTTGGCGCTCTTCCTTTGGGTTTTAATGACGCTCTCCTTCCTCTGGTTTGGGGCCTTCGCTGCGGCGGGAGGGACCTCCCTCGCGGCCCTGACGGACATCCCGTCGGGCTGGAGTCAAAGAGGTCAAACGCTCTTTTGGGCCTACCTTTCAATATCCGTTTTTCTCTCCGCCATCCTTCTTAGCAGAGTCGTCTATCGAGTGGTGGAAAGATTTATGTGGGGTGTGGCGCTCGTTACGCTCGTGGGGCTCATTTGGGCCAGTGCCCATCCGGAGGCTCTGAGGGTTTTCCCATCTTTTCTGAAAGGACTATTCGTGCCTCAGTGGCCTATGCCCAGACCGTGGGAGCAGGCCGACGCCACCAAGCTCCTGACCGCGGTCACGTTTGCCGGGCTGGGAGGTTTTTGGACTCTGTTTTACTCTTACTGGATCCGGGACAAGGGGATCGGGATGGCGCACTACATGGGGCGGATCACCGGGCCAATCACCGGTAAGCCTGAGGCCATTCCCGCGTCGGGTTTTGTTCCCGGGGACGATGAAGGCCTGGCACACGTCGCCCCGTGGAAGCGGTTTTTGGCTTGGGATATCGCTATTGGAGTCGGAGGGAATGTCCTGACAACCCTAATGACTTGCCTCCTCGCCTACGCGCTCCTCTATCCCAAAGGACTGCTCCCAGACCATTATCAGATTGCCGTTGTCCAAAGCCGTTTTTTTGAAGTGAGCTGGGGTTGGATGGGAAGAGTCATCTTCCTGGTCGTTGCCGCGGCCTTTCTTTCCGATACCTGGCTCGCCACGGTCGACGCCGTAGGCCGCATCCACACCGATTGCGTGTACGCTTTATTTCCCCGCGCCCGGGTCATCCCGGTGCGCTCCTGGTATGTTCTCTTTCTCTTGATCCTCACAGTGGTCACTTCCATCACCATGTTGCTGAATGAGCCGGGCCCGCTCATCCTCCTCTCTGCGGTCATCGGCTTTGTCGGTACCGTACTCTTTTCAGTCGCCCTCATCTTTCTCAATTATGTCTACTTGCCTCGCCGTTTGCCGCCGAGGGCGCGACCGGGGCGGCTGAATCTTTTCTTCTTGTCGCTATCGTGCCTGGCCTATGCTATGCTAGCTGTTGCTTACGTCCTGACGATCGCAAAAATTATCTAAATTTTCTGGGCAAACCTGGTAGCTTGAAGCCAGCCTTACAGGAGGCAAAGCTTTGAACGAGATTCTCAACTGGATCATGGACTCCATTCGGTCATACGGGCCATGGAGCGTCTTTGTCGGTGTGATCATCGAATCGGTGATCGTTCCCATCCCCTCTCCGCTTGTGATCATGGGCGCAGGCTTTATTCTGATCAGCCCGGAAATCAGCGCCGCTAAGGCGCTGATACCCATACTCCTGCTTATCGTTCTTCCCGGGTCCGTGGCCTCGACCCTGGGGGCCTACATCGGTTACGGAATCGGGTACTTCGGGGGAAAACCTCTCGTGGAGCGGTGGCAGGGTTTTCTGGGTTTTGGTTGGCGGGAGGTCGAGGCGATGGAGCGACGCTTCCGCGTGGGTCAGGTCAATGCCTCGATCTTTTTTCTCCGCGCCCTTCCCGTCTTTCCGCTCTCTGTCATCTCCGCCGCCGCAGGCCTGATCCGTCTCCCTTTACGGCAGTTCAGCCTGTGGACCTTCTATGGCACCGTGCCCCGCTGCCTCTTTCTTGGCTATCTCGGATGGTGGATGGGGGAGACCTACCATCACATCGCTTACGGCATCGACAGGGCGGAGACGATGTTCTCAGCCCTGCTGATCGGTGCCCTCATGGGCTTGATCGTCTGGCTGCGGACGAAGGTGAGGAAGAAACTGCTGAACAGAGAAGGTGAAGGACAGCGGAGTTAAAACAGACCCTGCTCAAAGCCGATCTCCCAACCTAGGAACAGCCCAAAGACAACGCTCGCTATTCCGGCCGAGATCCTTATCCAGCGGTTGAGAAGGGCAAACCGACGAGCGGTTAAGATGAAGGGAAGGCCAATCAAGCTGCTTAAGATCAACATCCCTCCTACAGAGCCAACACCGAAGATCAAGATGTAAGCCAACCCAGCTAGAGGAGAGGGGATGGTTGTCAGGACCAGAAGCATGAGGGCCGCGCTGCCCGCAAGGCCATGCACCATTCCAACCACGAAAGGCTTTTGCATGGACTTGAAAGGATGGGGGTGGCTGTGGTCTTCCTCTCTGATCCCGTGGATGTGAAAGTGGGTATGCGTTTCCGGACTATGGGCATGGGTGTGGAGGTGGAGCCTCTCAGCTCCGAAGCTGCGCCACAAGATGCTCATCCCGAGAACGACCAACATAAGGGCCACCGCGAACTCCAAGGCCAGGGCAAGCCGAGCAGGGATGGTCAGGCGCAGTCCGATGACCAGCAGGCCTACGACGAAAAGCGTGGCAGTATGGCCCAGCCCCCAGAAGGCCCCTATCAACGAGGCCCATTTGAGGCTCCGATGCTCGCTCACAATCGTTGAGACTGCGATCACGTGATCCGCATCCAGGGCATGCTTGATGCCGAGGATGAGCCCAAGACCAAAAGCGGCGTAGAGGGTTGCTTCCATGATTCAGATAGAGACAGAGACTTGTGACAGAGAAAAAGCTTTTTTCTCTATCTCTGTCTCACCTCTCTGTCTATATTGAGGGGCTGGCCGCTCTGGGTGCCGATCCAGACCTCCCCCCCCTCGAAGATCTCCTTCTTCCAGATGGGCACGCTCTTTTTGATCTCCTCGATAGCGAAACGGCCAGCCTCAAAGGCATCGTGCCGATGCGCCGCGGAGACCGCTATAATAACGCTAGGCTCGGCGATGGGCACCGGGCCGATCCTGTGAACGATGGCCATGCGCTGGATGGTCCATCTCTTTTTGGCCTCTTCTCCAAGCCGGGCCAGCTCCTTTTCGGCCATCTCCGGGTATGCCTCGTAATCAAGCCCGATGACCCTTCGCCCTTCGTTGTTGTTTCTTGTCGTGCCGATGAAGGTTACGATCGCCCCCGCCTCAGGATCGGTCACGAACCGAACAAGTTCTCCCAGATCGATCGCTTTTTGAGTCACGCGAAACATGAGCTAACCTCCGCTTACAGGAGGGATAAAAACCACCTCGTCTTGATCCTTGAGGACATAATCTCCATTAACATAGTCCCGGTTGACTGCGTAGAGGAGGCGCATCTCGACCTGTCCCAGTCTGGGATAATCCGACTTGACGGCCTCCCAAAGCTCTCGCACTGTGCTGCCCTCTCCTATCTCTTTGGTGACCTCCCCAGTGCCGACCCGCTCTCTCAGAATCGCAAAGAATTTGACTCTGACCTTCATTTTCCTTGGAGCTGGGAGACCATATGACCCAACTCAGGCAAAACCAACCGCCGCATCGCCAGATCTACCGCTCCCGTGGAGCCGGGCAGAGAGATGAGCACTTTGCCCTTGGCAACCCCAGCTATGGCGCGACTCATCATCGCCGCCGGGCCAATATCCTGAAAGCTTAAGAAGCGAAATATCTCGCCGAACCCATCCAATCGTTTCTCCAAAAGCCGGCTCACCACCTCATAGGTCCCATCCCTTGGAGAGATGCCTGTCCCTCCATTGACGATGACGGCATCGACATCCCTCCTGGCCAGCGCGTCCTGCAGGAGAGACTCGATCTGGATAGGTTCGTCCTTAACGATCCGATAGCCAACCAATCGGTGGCCCTTTTCGCTCAATAGGGTCTTAACCAACTGGCCGCTCTGATCGGTTGTCTCGTCGCGAGTGTCGCTGACCGTGACAACAAAGCAGCCCAGGTCTTTTCTGGCTTTTTCTTTGTGCTCCGCGACAGACACTTCCGAGGCCTCATCTCGATCCGAGAAGAACTATAACAGCCGCATGGGGTGAATTCAAATCATGAAAGCGGGCCCCCTGTCTGGGCTATTCCAGATCTGTTGCAAGGAACCTCCCAGGAAAATAGTATACAAGCGGTATGTTGTCAGAAAAAGAGTCATTCTCCCTTTACATCCACATCCCTTATTGTGTCAGTAAGTGCCCCTACTGCGATTTCAACGTGCATGTAGTCGCCCGGATTCCGGAAATAGAATACACAGACGCGCTCCTAAAAGAGCTGACCACATATGCCCAATGGGACGGGTGGCAGGGGAGGGCCCTGAAAAGCGTTTTTTTTGGCGGTGGTACTCCTTCGATCTTCTCTCCTGGGACGGTCGCGACGATACTTGAAAGGATGGCGGCTCTATTCTCATTCGCAGAAGGAATTGAGATCACTTTAGAAGCGAATCCCGAAGATAGACGACATTTTTTTGGCTATCGGTGCTGTGGGGTGAACCGCTTGAGCATCGGGACACAGTCATTTCAACCCCACCTCCTCAAGTCTCTCGGCCGTGTTCACACGGTTGATGAAACCCGGGAGGCCCTGAGGATCGCGCTCAAGGCTGGTTTTGACAACGTCAATCTGGATTTGATCTATGGGATCCCAAGCCAGTCACTGGCGGAGCTTAAGGCCGATCTCGACGAAGCCTTAAACTTCAACCTGCCCCATCTCTCCGCCTACAACCTGACGATAGAAGAGGGAACTCGTTTTCATAGAGATTACCGGAGCGGAAAGCTGATACCAGCTCCCGAAGAAACCGAGATCGCCATGGCTGAGCTGATTCAGGAGACGCTCGCAAGAGCCGGGCTCGAGCGCTACGAGATTTCCAATTATGCGCGGGCCGGGTTTCAATCGCGCCACAACCTAAACTACTGGCAGGGAGGGGATTACCTCGGGATCGGCGCGGGCGCGCATTCATACCTCGGAAAGCCACGGAATGGCACCTTCGGCGACAGATGGCACAACGAGAAGAATCCCAGGCGCTACATGGAAGAGGTGAAGCGGTCGGGACAGGCGGTGGTGGAAAGAGAAGAGAGCGATCTCAGGAAAGCCGCGGCTGAATTTATGTTTATGGGCCTGAGGATGATAGAGGGAATTGCTGTGGCTGAATTCCGGAGCCGCTTCGAAAGAAGCCCCGAAGACTTTTATCCCC
>Ga0137796_10002105_pt1 | contig 10871 bp, 8 predicted proteins | sample OV2TP3_FD_97704 | JGI IMG/M metagenome (GOLD analysis project Ga0137796, IMG submission 97704)
AGGAGCTGCGCCAGCAGCCCCGCAGGGACCCCAAAGGCGGCGGCCAGGGCCGCGTGTTCACACTGACAGTAGTCGCAGCCATTGAGGGCGGAGACATAGGCGGCCAGCAACTCCCGTTCCCCAGCGCTGAAGGGCGCGTCCCCCCGCATGACGGCTTCGTTGAGCTGAGAGAACGGAATGCCGATCGCCGGTTCGCGGGCCAGGGTGTGCTTCATGTCCGCGTCCGGCATGGAGGGGAAAAAGGCCATGGCTCTACTCCTCTCAACGGGACCACGTGGTGGCGGATGGGCCTGCGCTCATGGTCGTCCCTGACGATGGAGGAGATCGTACCACATCCAGGGGGCGGGCTCCACCGCGCCTGCGCGCTCGTGGATGCCGGGTGATGTGGAGGATGATAGGGTCGTGTTTCAAAAGTGGAGATGGCGGCCCCTAGGGTAAAGTGGAGATGGCGGCCCCTAGGGTGTTGATATACAAGGAATTATTTCCATCTATATCCACGTTTGAAACACCGCCCATATTGGCTACTTGTCAAACGGCGTGGACATCGAGGGCATCGCGGTCAGCGGACGGTGACCCGCCGCCCGTCTTCGTCGATGCCCCGTTGGTCGGACGCGCTTATGGCTGGGCTTTGCGTGCGGCGATCCAGGATGACACCTGGTCGTAGCAGTTGGCGATGTAATACTCGGCGATGTCGTCGGCCGTGGTGTTCCACACGCCGTCATGGCCGAGAATGTACCGCAGCGCCTCGTCGAGATGCTTGGCGGCATTCGGACGCCCGATGTTGTGCGGATGCAGCGACAGACACATCACGCGCCCGTTTTCCGCGCCTTCCCGATAGAGCGTGTCGAACTGGTCCTTGATCATCTGCAGGAAGTAATCGGCTTCGCGATTCCATGCCAACATGCCGGCGTCGTTGGTCTGGCCGGTGTACGGCACATAGATGAATTTCTGGCCGCCCCGCACGTTGATCGGCCAGGGCTGATCATCGATGATCCATGAGGTGTGATAGAGACAGCCGGCCTCGGCCATCAAATCGTCCGTGCGGACGGTGTAGCCGGCACCGCCGCCGAGCCGTCCTTTCAGGCGCTTGCCGGTCATCTCCTGCACATGCGTGATGAAGTCCTGCCAGTAGGCCCGCTCCTGCTCTTCCGTGTAGTGGTAGATCGGGCGGCTGTTGTAGAGACCATGCGCCATGTAGTCCCAGTTCGCCGCGATCATGGCGTCTTTTATTTCCGGGAAATGGTCCAGGAGCTCCAGGTTGAGACAGCAGCAGGCGCGGACCTTGTGCGTGTTCAGCACGTCGAGCATGCGCCAGAAGCCGACGCGATTGCCGTAGTCCATGCGCGCATAGTGCGGGATATCGGGCTGGGTCGGCCGGCTCTCCGGCAGGTACTCGAAGAACTCCATATTCGGCGCGACCCAGAACGCCACGCGGGCGTTGCCGGGCCATCTGATCATGGGTCGTTCCGTGATCGGGGCATACTCGAACCGGCCGGGTGGCAGAACCATGTGTCTTCTCCGTTCACCTGCGAGGGGTGTGCATGCGTCCGCACAAGAAAGCCGACACGGCTACCCCGACTGCGCCTTGAACCAGTCGATGATCTCGCTGCCGGTCGCCTTCCACACACCGGCGTGGGCGGTGATGTGGCCGAGCACTTCGTCGAGATGCCGGATGCGCCACGGCTGGCCCATGATCCACGGGTGCAGGTGCAGCACCATCAACCGTCCGGTGGTCGCGCCGTCGGCGTACAGACCGTCGAACCACTCGCGCCACAGCAGGTTGACCTCGTTGATGGTGCGCCGCCCGTGCAGGTGGATGTAGTTGTCGTCGAGGTACGCATTGACCCCGAGCGCATAGAGCTCTCCGGTCTTCGGCGTCATCTTGTAGGGCTGCTCGTCGTTGCCCCAGTCGCAGACGTAGCGGATGCCTTCCGCGGCGAGCAGGTCGGGGGTGTGCGGCGTCTCCTGGAAGTCTGGGCCGGACCAGCCAACCGGGCGCGTGCCGGTGGCCTTGTCGACCGCCGCGATCGAGTCGCGGATATACTGCCGCTCCTCGTCCTCGGACATGCCGATGTGGAGGATGCGCCGGCGCGAGAGGCCGTGCGCGATGAACTCCGCGTCGCGCCTCTGACCCTCCTTGATCAGGAACGGGTAGTGGTCGGCGACGGCCTTGTCGAGCGCCAGGGTCGGCGTGATGCCGTACTTGTCCAAGACGGCGAGGATGCGAAAGATGCCGACGCGATTGCCGTACTCGTGGTTGCCGTAGCCGCCGATATCGGGAAACGCCGGCTGGTTCCCGCTCCACAGCCCCTCGGGGCCGCCCAAAGGGCTGACCGCCAGCGGCGTATGGGGCGGCACCTCCCAGTCCCAGTGCTCGAGGTTGACGATGACGGCAAGGGCAACGCGGGCGTTGTCCGGCCATCTGAGAACCGGGCGCGTGATAATCGGGGACCACGGATACAAATCCTGGTCCATGCCATAGGCTCGTTTTGCCGGCATAATTCCACCGCCCTCCCTTGGAGAGGTATGATCAAAAGTTGTGGCTGAGGGCCAAGGCGGCGTATCCTGGTGATGGTCCAGATCATCCTCCGTACGAAGAAGGAGGGGATACGCCATGCACGAACATACTACGATTCCTTTTTCACATCAACAACTCCTCACCAAAAGCCTCCGAGAAGCCCCTGCCTTGAGGCATGGGGAGGAAAGGAGGCCAGGGCGTCAGCCCTGGAGTCTTCTCCTGGTTTCTGCTATGATGGGACCTAGTGGGTGAGCCCGTGGGGCAAGTCCCACCCCGTAGGCACACCGTAACGGTGCCCAAACTACCTCCGTTCTCAGAGACCGTCTCTGAGCTGGCCCACGGCCTGAAACCTGGAAGGAGAAAGCCCCGCGCTTCAGCGCTGGGGTACGTTACATGGCCTGAGCATGACACAACGTCTTTGATTCCACATGGGTACCGTGTAGACCCTTGGCCATCGACCTGAGGCCTCAGGCCCTGCCAGTGTGGCGGGGTCAACGGCGGTACCCAGGTGCAGACGCCGGGGAAGGACGCGCCGATGTCGCGTCCTCCGACGAGCCGCTAACTGGCACGCTTCCCCTGCGCTTGCAGGGCCTGCCAGATCCTTCCCGGCGTCAGGGGCGTGTCGAGATGGCGCACGCCGACGCGGGACAGGGCGTCCATGACGGCATTAGCCATGGCCACCGGGGCCGCCAGCGTGGGCAACTCGCCAATGCCTTTGACACCCAGGGGATTCAAGGGGGACGGCGTTTCCAGCGTATCCAGGATGAACGCGGGCGTGTTGCTCGCCCGGGGCAAGGCGTAGTCCAGAAAACTGCCTGTCACCGGCTGTCCCTCCGGGCTATAGACCATGTCTTCCAACAGCGCCTGCCCAATGCCCTGGGCGAGCGCCCCGTGGACCTGCCCCGCCGCCAGCAGCGGATTGATAATCCGGCCCGCATCGTGCACCGCCACATACTGCAGCACGCTGACCGCCCCGGTCTCCTGGGAGACCTCGACCACCGCCACGTGCGCCCCAAAGGCGTAGGGGCTGTACCGGATCGTGTGGCTGCCGCGGAAATCCAGCCCGGGCTCCACGCCTGGCGGGAGCAATTCCGCCTCGTAGGCCGCCGCCGCCAGCCGGGCGAAGGCGATGTGCTGTTCCGGGTGGTGCTGAGAGAAGACCTGCTGGTCCTGGAAGTGGACATCCGCCACCGGGCACTCGAGCAGGTGCGAGGCAATCAGGGCGAGTTTCTGGCGGGCTTCCTGCAGCACGGCGTACAGTGCCGAGCCCCCAGCCACCAGGCCACGGCTGGCCGCCGTCCCCCCACCGGCGGGCAGGATGGCGGTATCGCTGTGCAACACCTGGACATCCGCTGGGGTGACACCCAGCACATCGGCCACCACCTGGGCAAAGGTCGTGGCCGACCCCTGGCCGTGGGGTGAGACCCCGGTATGCACCGTAATCTGGCCCGAAGGCTCGATCAGCACGCGGGCGTGATCGGTGAGAGGCGGCATGCGGCCACCGGAGCCCTTCACCACCGTGGCCAGGCCGACGCCCATGAGCGGCGCCCCCGGGGAGGTGGGTTGCTGGGATTGGGTGCGCCAGCGGTGGTAGTCCGACAGCTCCAGGGCGCGGTCCAGGGCCTGGGCATACGCCCCGGAGTCGTAGGTGAGGCCCGTCGGCGTGTCGTAGGGGAAGGCCTCGGGTGGAATGAAGTTCTTCCGGCGCACCGCGGCCGGGTCGAGCTGCAGGTCCCTGGCAATCAGGTCCATGGTCCGCTCCAGGCAAAACGCCGCCTCCGGACCGCCGGCGCCCCGGTAGGCGCCGGTCGGCGGCTTATTGGTGATCACCCCAAGCACCTCGACGTGCATGGCCGGGGTGGTGTACGGCCCGGCGAGGCGATGGCTGGCGAGGAGGGGCACCGTGGGGGTAGACATGAGGAAATACGCCCCCAGGTCGGCGACGATCTGCACCCGCAGACCCAGCAGGGTCCCGTCCCGTTGCACCGCCGCCTCCACGTCCACCGTATGCCCCCGGCCGTGGAAGGCCAGCAGATTTTCCCAGCGCTCTTCCACCCACTTCACCGGACGGCCCAGGCGCATGGCCAGGTACGGCACGGCAATCTCTTCCGGGTACAGGCCGCCCTTTTCCCCAAAGCCGCCGCCCACGTCCGGCGCCACCACCCGCACGCGGCTGGCCGGTCGGTGCAGCACCGTGGCCAGGTGGTCCCGGACCGTATGCGGGTGCTGGGTGGAGTCCCAGACCGTCAGCAGATCGTCCTGGGGCTCGTAGGAGGCCACGATGCCACGCGTCTCCAGTGGCGCTGGTGCCAGGCGCTGCACCCGGTAGCGCTGCCGCACCACGTGCTCGGCCTGCCTCAAGGCGGCTTCGATATCACCGCCCGCATTGCGCGTGCGCAAGGCGATATTGGTCCCCAACTCCTGGTGCACAATGGGGGTGTCTGCCTGCACGGCCGCCAGCGGGTCAATGACCGGCGGCAACGGGGTATAGTCCACCCGGATCAGCTCCGTGGCATCCCGTGCCAGGTACGGATCCTCGGCCACCACAATCGCGACGGGTTGCCCGACGTAACAGACCTTGCCCCGTGCCAGGACCGGGTGGACGGGGGGGTGCAGGGTCTCGGCTTCCGTCTCCTGCCTGGTTGGGACGGACTCGACCATCCCCTCGAGGTCCTCAGCCGTGATGACGGCGACCACCCCGGGCACGTCACGCGCCGCCGCCGTCTCGATCGACGTGAGGCGGGCATGGGCGTGCGGGCTGCGGAGCACCGTGGCGTGGAGCATCCCTGGAACCTGTAAGTCGTCGAGAAACGCGCCCTGGCCGGTGAGCAATCTGGGGTCTTCAAACCGTTTGATCGACTGGCCTGCGTAGACCACGTGGGGCCTCCTTTCCGCGCCGAGAGCCATGGGGAGCTGCGCGCGTCTGGCGCGCCCGGGACATGCGAACCGGGCGCGCCGTCTCAGGCGATTCTAACCCAGGCACCCGCTTAGCAACACCGCACACGCTGCTTCCGTGGATGCGTCGCATCCCGCGGGAGCAGTCGACGTGGAGAGCATAGGGATTTCCCCGCACCTTTGCAAGCTGACAGAACCCGTTGGACACGCTTCCATCTGCCTGCGCCGTGCGCTCACGCTGGGATGAGACGGAGCAGCGCGCGCTCGACCGCGGCGCTGGTCATGGGGACCTTGTGGCCATTCTTGGCCAGCGGTTGGGCGTGGGCCACCGCCAGGGCGCCGGCCTGGCGGGCGACTGGAGCGGACAGGGCAGTCCCGCGCAGCCACTCCTCGACGTCCGTCAGACGCCACGGGATGGGGGCGACGCCTCCCAGCACCACGCTGGCGGTGCGGATCCGCGTGTCCTCCATCTGCAGCCTCACCGCCACACTGACTTCGGCATGCGTCCAGGCTTCCCTGTCCGTGATTTTGAGGTAGGTGCTGACCACACCAGCCCCTGGTGTCGGGATGCGGACGCCGGTGAGCAGCTCCGTGGCCGCCAGGGTGTTTTCCCGCGCCGGGTTCTGGTTGGGCAAGACGAAAAACTCGGCGGCGGACAGACGGCGGAGCCCGCCTGGCCCCAGGACCTCGAACGTCGCATCCAGCGCCACGAGCGCTGGGGCCAGATCCGAGGGGTGCACGCTATAACTCGGACCGCCGCCAAAGATCGCGTGTTGTTGGTTCTCGCCATGGACCGAGAAGCACTGGGAGCCACCGGCCTTGAAACAGGGGAACCCGTTGCGGTAATACCAGCACCAGGGGCGTTGCATGATATTCCCGGCCAGCGTGGCCACGTTGCGTATCTGCGGGGTCCCCACGCTGGCGGCGGCCTCCCGTAGCACAGCCCAGGGCCCCGACAGCGCGGCATGGTCGGCCAGCTCGGTCAGGGTGATCAAGCCGCCGATCCAGGTTTCCGTGGGAGACACCGACACCGTCCGGGCCTCGCGCACGGTGCGCAGATTGATCAGGACGTCGGCCTGGTTGGTCCCGTCTTTGATTTGCTGCAACAGATCCGTCCCGCCGCCGGAAAAGGCGAACACCTGCCCACGTGCGGCGGCCGCACTGGCCGCGGCCACGGCGTCGGCCAGCGAACGCGCATTGATATTGGTCAAGGCTTTCATCCCATGGCCCCCAGGAGTTTGTCGCGGGTGATGGGCAGCGACGTCATGCGCTTGCCGGTGGCATTGAAGATGGCGTTCGCGACTGCCGCCGGGGCCAGAATGATGCCGGACTCCCCGACGGTTTTCGCCCCGAAGGGGCCATACCCATCGTCCACTTCCAGAAAATGCACCTCGATGGTGGGCACGTCCAGATGGGTCAGATGCCGGGCCCGATAATAGCCAGTGGTGAGGGGTTGGCCGCTGGCGGGGTCGTACAACAGGTCTTCGTGCAACGCCTGCCCGATGCCCTGAATGACCGCCCCACGGATCTGATCCCGCGCCGTCTGCGGATTAATAATGCGACCGGATTCATGCACGGCCACATATTTGGTAATCCGGGTCGTGCCCAGGCGTGTATCCACTTCCACCTCCACAAAGTGCGCGCCAAAACACTGGCGCATTTTGCCCTCGATCGTCGGAGAGGGGGTCGCCGAGGCCACCAGGACGTCATCGCCGGTCGGCATCCCGCGCGCCGCAATCTGTTGTTGTAAGTCCTTCACCGCTTCGACCACGGCCATCCCTGTCATGATCGTCGTGCGACTCCCGGACTCGCCCACCGAGTACGGGCAGCGCTCGGTATCGCCGGACACCACCTCGACCTGCGACAGGGGGACGCCCAGGGCTTCGGCGGCGATCATGCCCATGGTGGTCTTGGCGCCGGGACCCACATCGGTCACCCCGACAAACAGCGTGTAGCGTTGTCGGGCATCGACTTGCACGATGGCGCTGCTCATGCCCAGCGCGGCGCGGAACATCATGAAGGAAAACCCGGCGCCGCGCTTGAGCGGCCCGACATCGGAGCCGGGAATCACGTTCCGACGTGCCTGCCAGCCAAACTGCTCCACCCCCATCTGAATACAGGCATCCAGCGAGTAATTGGTAAACGGCTGCTCCGCGGTCGGTCGCAGCATATTCTTGAAGGTGAACTCCACCGGGTCCATCCCGAGCGTGTAGGCGATGTCATCCATGATCGATTCGATGCCAAAGACCCCATGGGGTTCAGACGGCGCACGGAAATTGCCCGAGGTGGTGCGATTGGTATACACCGGCGAGAGCGAACGAGAGCGATTGGGGCAGGCATACAGCTCCAGGCCACCGATGCCCCCGGCATTCTTGCGATAGGGGCCCATGCCACTGTAGCCGATGAGCTGGATGGCGGTGACGGTGCCATCGTGTTTCACACCCACCGTATACTGTTGCACGGTGGGCCAGCGACCATGCATGCCGAGCCAGTCGTCGCGGCGCGTGTATTCCAGCATGACCGGCGCGTTGGTATGGCGGGCGAGGATCGCAGCGATGAGGTCGGCGTCCTGGTTCTGATTCTTGTTGCCAAATCCCCCGCCCATGTAGTTGCAGACGACGCGCACCTGCTGGTCGTCCAGCCCCAGATCCCTGGCCATGTCATGACGGCAATTGGCAATGCCCTGGGTGGGGGTATACAGGGTCAGCGTCTCCCCCTGCCAGTGCGCCAGGGCGCACCGTGGTTCCAATTGCGCGTTATGCACAAAGCCGGTGTCATAGCGCTGTTCAAAGACCTGCTCCGCGGCGGCAAAACCGGCAGCGAGGTCTCCGTGCTCGGCCACCACCGGTGCCGCCTGGTTGTGTACATCCAGGCACAGATTGCCTTCCGGCCACAGGCGCGGCGCATCGGCTGCCAGGGCCGCTTCAGGGTCCAGGACAAAGGGGAGCAGCTCGTAGTCGATCTGAATCAGCGCCAGGGCCTGCTCAGCGATGTGCCGATCGGTGGCCGCGACCGCCGCGACCGCATCACCCACGCACCGCACCGGATTGTTAAAGATATAGCGCCGCTGCCGCGTGCTCTCCTTGATGGCATCGCTGTACTGACGTCCACCAGCCACCGCGCCCGCCCCCCAGACCACCTGGGCATTCTCGTGCGTGATCACCGCCCGCACGCCGGGTAATCGGGCGGCCTCACGGGTATCGATGTGCCGAATGCGCGCATGCGGATGGGGACTGCGCAGCACGCGCGCATACAACATACCGGGGAGCTTGAGATCGTTGGTGTACCTGGCCTGCCCGGTGACGCGTGCGATCGCGTCCACCCGTGGCGTGACATGGCCAATCGTCGTGAAGGGTTGGACGGCTTCGCTCACGCCGCACCCCCTTGCTGTGCGCCAGCGGCGACGACAGCCTCGACGATGGCATTATAGTTCGAGCACCGGCAGAGCACCCCGACCAGCGCCTGTTTGACCTGCGCCGCGTCGGGCCTGGGGACGGCGTTGAGCAGGGCGGTGGCCGTCATGAGCTGGCCCGGCGTGCAAAACCCGCATTGGGGGGCGTTGTGATCGATGAAGGCTTGCTGCAGGGGCGTCAGACGCCCGTCACGCGCCAGGCCCTCCACCGTCTGTACATCGGCCCCGTCGGCCCAGACCGCGAGCTGACAGCAGGCATACACCGGCTTCCCGTCCATCAGCACGGTGCAGGCCCCACATTCGCTGCGGTCGCAGCCGATTTTGGTGCCGGTGAGATCCAGATGGTCCCGGAGCAGTTCCACCAGGGTCCAGCGGTCCTCCACGTTGACGCGATGCCTGACGCCATTCACGGTCAGGCTGATCGCGGTACGGGAGGGAGCGGTCATCGCAGATGCGGTGGCAGCAGGCGTCAGGCCTGCGCCTTCCAGCCCTGTGCGGTGAGACGGTGCGGTGGGGTGGCCCTCCTGGGGAGAGCTGCTGCCTGCTGAGGTATCGCCCATGGCTTCGCTCCTGCGCTGTAGCGTGGGTGAGTCCGAAGAGTTGGCCTGAGACGCGCGCGGTCCGTCCGTCATGCGTGCCACCGCATGGGGCACGAGATCATGCCACCTCCGGTGCGTCTGGCGTTCCGTGTTACCAGCGCTATCATAGCATACCTCGGGATCCCCTCTGTTGGAGTCAGCGCGTCGCTGCAAGGGGGAGAGCGGCGGGCCATCGACAGCCAAAACACCTTCCCAGTGGGAGCGGTTTTGGCCCGGACCGGTTCACGATCGAACTCCTGCTGACGGGTAATCGGCAGTCGCTCGCTTCCAAGACCACGCAGCTCGATCAGGTTGGCCCTTTGGCGTTCGAGCAGTGGCAAACTCTCTTGATCGGGAATGAAGTTCGGGCACGAATGGCAGGCCAACCGGGTCTCGCACGGGTGATAGGCGGTCAGTCCGCACCACCCGACGCCGAGATCGACGAACAGGGACTCGCGCCATTGGATCTGGGCCGCGATGTGGGCTTCGGGCGAAAGCAACACACGGACTTGCGCCGTGGCTCGATGCTCTTCATCGATGGCGGCGAACGCCTCCTCAAGTTCCTGTCGCAGGCGGGCTGGCATGATCGCCGCGGGGGGAGGAGGTCCTCGAGCTCGGGGATCACCCCGGCCTGGACAACGTCGGCGCCGGCGGTCCTGGCATGGTCGGGCATCAATGAAGCGTAAACCCCACCGAGGTGGATCTCGGCGCGGGGCAGGAAGAGCCGGCACAGCCACACTGTGTCATGGACCGGGCGCCAGGCCCAGGTGAAGAGGCTCGTGATGTAGACCCGCTGCGGCTCATGTTCCAGGGCCGAGAGCCCCTGGAGACCCCGGAGCAACTGCACCGTGTCCCCATGCTGACGGTGCCAGGCGGCGAGCTTCAAGAGGCCCAGGGGGGAATAGCGTGTGTAATACGCCGGTTCAAGCAGCAGAACATGCATGGGCAACTCTCCAGAGGGATAGGGCAGGCAGGCGAGAGCGGCGCGAGCTGGCTCCGCACTTACCTTGCCCAGGGCATCACGCCCCTTCCACACGTGATCCCTTCCCTTTCCAGGTCCTCAAGGGTGAGATAGGCGGCATCCTCCACGGTGTGGCCGTCGAGTCCCAACCACTCCACCAGGAACGGTTCTCCAGGGCCAAAGACGCGTGTTCCCCGGCTGTTGAGTGCCACGTATCCTTGACAACCATCCCAGTTGATAAGCCGTTGTCCGACCCGAATACTGGTGCGCGGCATGAGAGACGTCCCCCCGAGGCTTATCCCCTGGCCTCTGCTGGCTGCGCCTGCTCCTTTCGAGCGAGGAGCTCCTCCAGTGCCTCATACGGCATCTCGGCGCGCCAGCGCTGCCATTCCTCCCGCGTGACCCCCACCTGCTGCGCCCGCAGATGCAGGGGTTCCCAGCGGCGGAACTCGACACAGCCCTCCTGCAAAATCCCCGCGGGGAGTGCCTGCACCGCCTGCCAGCCTC
>Ga0137796_10002106_pt1 | contig 10870 bp, 6 predicted proteins | sample OV2TP3_FD_97704 | JGI IMG/M metagenome (GOLD analysis project Ga0137796, IMG submission 97704)
GACATGATCCATTTCTAAGTAGGACTGAAATGCGTCGTTTGATGGCAAGAACCTTAGCTCTGTACCAACGCCGTCATGCGGGAAGGAGCCCGAGACGCATGATTGTTCACAAAACCACTGAATTTAAGCCGGAAGAAGTAGATGGCTGTTTCGATGCATGGTCCTCATCTGAAGGCATTGAGCTCTATCAGATTCAACAAGAAACTCTTTGGCGTGGGATCCTTATCGAGCCGCCGCGAAGTGAGGGCATGCGAACCGGCAGCCCTTCGGCATATCCTTGTTTCCGCGGTGGCTATTTCCAATTAGGGTCTCGCGAAGCGCTTGTCTGGACACAAGGAAATGTGCCTGAGGTGGCTGGGGGGAAGAATTTCTACAAGGAGGGTAAAGGCATCCCGCATCCGTTAGTTTTAAGGCGCTTCGCCGGGCACGGCGGATGGCACGAGCAAATACGAGCCGTACTTGGACTTTCGAAGATGAACTGGAACAACGACGCTCTCTACGATCGTTTGCCGGTTACGCTCAGTTATGCTTCGACACTTGCACGCACAGTAAAACGGATGCCAATGATCCACTCCAGGCCGTACGAGTTTCGATTATTTATGTAACCAAAGTATTTATCGCGCACAATTTAGGCGTGAGACACTCAACCGTTTATTCCGGTATTCGCCTGAAAGCAGGGACGGGGTCGGTACAGACAAAGAGTCAGACTTCTGCCGAAGTTTTGATTTTGCTTGACGCACGGCAGGAGTGATTTAGGCTACGCCTTTCTCACCGAACCCAATGGGAGCGTAGAGAGAGATGCCGGTTTTGCAGTTCAAAGGGAAAACAGCGATTGAGTCCTATCACCACGCCGGTCCACATCCTGGCAGAAGCTCGCGAAGGATTTCTAAGACGAGACATTCCGTTTCCAAGTCCTGGATGAGAGAGAATACACGGATCGGGACTGGCGAGACGATCTAAAGAAGCTGTTTGAATCTGCCCTCTGACTACGCCCACCTCTCACGTTTTCGTAATCCTCATCCCCAACTCCAAGCGGCGATCTCCGGAGGATCAAAGCCCTCGCGCCGGATGAAGACGGTGTGATCCGCGATCTTGCGCTCATACTTGACAACCAGCTCTTCCGCCTTAGCCGCCACTTTGGAGTTTCGCGCAGAAACCTTCTGGGCACCCTGCACCACGAGATGATAGCGGCTCGTGCGATTATGAACATGCATATCAAAGGGGGTCGTTGTCGTCCCCTCCTCCCGATAGCCGTTGATGTCGAAGCGCTCATTTTGCGGCCGCTCCCAAAGCAACTGCTTGATCGCCGCCGTATAGCCGTGAAAGTTGAAGATCACCGGGCAATGAAGCGGGAACAGACGCTGGAATCGGTCCTCATCTAGACCGTGCGGGTACTTCTGGGGAATCCCCAGCACGAGCAGGTCGGTCACGTTGACGACCCGGACCCTCCACTCCGGGACCTCGCGGCGAAAAAGATCCGCGGCCGCCATCGCTTCCAAGGTCAGATTATCCCCGGCGCAGGCGAGCACAAGCTCTGGATCTTCCCCGTCATTGGCGCTGGCCCAGCGCCAGATCGAAGCGCCCACCCGGCAATGTTCTCTGGCCTCGTCTCTGGAGAGCCACTGGGGCATCGGCTGCTTGCTCGCGATCACTAGGTTGATATGGTCGGTGATCCTAAGACAGTAATCCATCGTGTAGATGAGACAGTTCGCGTCCGGCGGGAGATAAATGCGGTAGGTATGGCCTTTCTTGGTAAGCAGGTTGTTGATAAATCCCGGTCCCTGGTGCGAGTAACCGTTGTGCTCCTGCCGCCACGCCTCGGAGGTGAGCAGGTAGTTCAGCGATGAGATCGGTTTCCGCCACGGAACTTCAAGGGACGTTTTCAAGAACTTGGCGTATTGATTCATCATCCCGTCCACAATCGGCACGAAAGCCTCATAACAGGGAAACAGACCGTGCCGCCCGGTCAAAAGATATCCCTGGAGCCAGCCCTGGCAGTTGTGCTCGCTCAGAACCTCCAGAACTCGGCCATCGGGGCCCGTATGTTCCGTGTTTTCAGGAAGCGGCCACACGTATTGCCGATCGGTCACGTCAAGAACAGCCGCGACCCTATTAGACTCCAACTCATCCGGGCAAACGATGCGGAAGTTCCGCGCCTCTTGATTCAGCCTGACCACATCCCGCAGGTACCTGCCCAGTTTTTCAACCCCGCTGAGCTGCGCTTGGCCGCGATTTTTAAGATCCACCCCGTAATCGTCCAAAGACGGCAGAACCAAGGGGCGGCGCACCTTGCCGCCTTGAGCATGGGGGTTCATCGCCATGCGCCGGTTGCCTGTTGGACAGAGGGAGCGGATATCTTCGGCAGGGCGCCCATCTTCGTTAAATAGCTCCCCCGGCCGATAAGAGCGCAGCCAATCTTCAACGACTTTCAGATGTATCGGGTTGGTTTTCGCCTCCTTGGCCGGGACTTGATGGGAGCGAAAGGATCCTTCGATCGCCATGCCGTCGATCTCTTTCGGCCCGCTCCATCCCTTGGGCGTCCGCACCGCGAGCATGGGCCATCTCGGTCGCTCGACGCCCTCCCCGGATCGGGCCGCGCTCTGAATGGCCCGGATCTCACTGCACGCCCACCACAGAGCCGCGCCCATGTCACTATCGATACGGTCGCTGAACTCGACGATTTTCACTGCGTAGCCGTACCCCGTGAAAAGCGCCTCAAGCTCCCCATCGGTCATGGTTCCAAAGATGGTAGGATTAGCGATCTTAAAGCCGTTCACGTGAAGGATGGGAAGCACCGCACCGTCGGTTGCGGGGCTTAGAAATTTGTTGCTGTGCCAGGCAGCGGCTGTGGGTCCGGTCTCGGCCTCGCCATCACCGACGATGCAGGCCACGATCAGATCGGGATTATCCAATGCGGCGCCGAAAGCAGTGGAAAGCGCGTAGCCCAGCTCCCCTCCCTCGTGGATGATGCCCGGGTAGCCGGGATAGAGGTGGCTGGGGAAGGTGTCCGGCCAGGAGAACGATTGCAAAAATCGCTGCAGCCCGGCTCGGTCTTGAGTCAACTCCGGAAAGTATTCCGTCAGGGTGCCTTCAAGATACATGTTGGCCAGGTTGGCCGCCGCTCCGTGCCCCGGACCGGTGATGAGCAAAATGTTGGCATCGGTCTTTAATATCAGTCGATTGAGATGAGCATAGATCAGATTGATTCCCGGGGCCGTTCCCCAATGGCCCAGCAGCCGCTCCTTGATGTGTTCCGGCCGTAGAGGCTCTTCGAGGAGCGGATTGGCCTTCAGATAAATCTGAGCCGCCGCCAGATAGTTGACCGCTCTTCGATATCGCTCCATCGCTCGCAAGTCTGCGGCTTGCGGGCTTGCGGGCCCTGCCGTCCTCGTCTCTAACTTGGTCGCTCGCTGGTTCATGGTTTGATCCTTTCGACGATACTCGCCGTGTCACGCGCGATCAGCGCTTCCTCGTCCGTTGGAATCACATAGGCATGGATTCTGGACCGTGACAGCGAGATTCGCCCTTCCGCAGCCACCACCCAGGCGTTTCTCTCCCCGTCAAGCTCGAGGCCGCACCATTCCATGCCGGTTAAGATCTTTTCTCGTATCAAAGAGGAGTTCTCCCCGATGCCGCCACTGAAGACCACCGCATCGGCCTCTCCGAGAACGGCTAAGTATGCGCCGAGATATTTTCTTGTCCGATAACAGAAAGTCTCAATAGCCAAGCGGGCCCGGGCATCATCCCCGCAATGCTCCACGAGATCGCGCATGTCACTCGACCTCCCCGAGAGCCCCAGGAGTCCCGAGCGCTTGTTGAGCCACGTCTCTACCTCGGCGACGGGGACATGCTCCCGTCGGCACAGGTATCCGACCACCGCCGGGTCGAGATCGCCCGAGCGGGTTCCCATCACGAGCCCCTCGAGCGGCGTGAAGCCCATGGAAGTGTCTACGGACCTGCCGCATCGGACAGCGCTGGCCGAGCAGCCGTTTCCGAGATGAAGTGTGACGATGTTGACCCGATCCAGGGGTATTGCCGCAATCTCCGCGTACCGCAAGGTCGAGTAGCGATGAGCCAGGCCGTGAAAGCCGTAGCGCCGGATCTTGTGGCGGAGCGAGAGTTCATACGGGAGTGCATAGGTGGCGGCGTATTCCGGCAGCGTGTGGTGGAATGAGGTGTCGAAGGCCGCGACCATGGGAACCGAAGAGCCAAGCGCTGACCTTGCGGCTCTTATCCCACTCACGCACGCAGGGTTGTGCAGAGGGGCGAGATCGTTTAGGGCCTCAATGGTTTCTACAACCTCATCATCGATGAGGACCGACGCACTAAAGCGCTCTCCACCATGAACTACGCGATGGCCAACTGCAACGAGGCTGCGAATCCCGGCCGCGGGGTTTGAGTCCAGCCACGCGAGGACCTTACGGACGGCCTCATCGTAGTTGCGAACGAGGACGGTCTCGCGGTACGGGCCGGAGCCCGCTGCCTCAAACGTGCACAAAGCCTCCTCGCCAATGCGGTCGATCAGTCCGCGCGCCAACTTGCGATCTTGGCCCGCGGAGCTAGACGGCGCAGCGGTTTCGATCACCTGGAACTTTAAGGTGGAGCTTCCACAGTTGAGCACTAAAACTTTCATATCAATCCCCCTCAGTTCGTCATATGCACCGAAGGTCCATATCTCCCTCCCCCCTGCGGGTTTCATGGCTCTGTCTCTTGGCGCCGCTTCAGCCACTTTTCCAGCTCCACGGCCCAAAAGACGATGCTGGCGAGCGCCAAACAGACAAGGAGATCGACCAAGGATAGAGGGGTCGTGTGAAAGACGCCCTGCAAGAAGGGCACGTACACCACCGCCAGTTGGAGCACGACCGTGAGGGCCACCGCTCCCAAAAGGGGCTTGTTGGAGCCGAGGCCGATGCGCCAAAGGGGGTCTCGCTCGGAGCGGACCGCCAGCACATTGGCCATCTGAGAAAGCGCGAGGTTGGTGAAAACCAGCGTCTGCCAGGCAGGATGGAGGCCGGACCAATACCAATAGCCCGCACCGAGCGAGACCAGGCCCATCAACAGCCCGACCCAGATGATGTGGTAAGCTATGCCGCGGCCAAAGAGACTTTCTTCCGGGGCGCGCGGGGGACGACGCATGGCGTCCCGCTCGGCCGGCTCGACACCCAGCGCCAGGGCCGGCGGGCCGTCGCTAACCAGATTGATCCACAAGAGCTGCAGGGGAAGAAGCGGTAAGGGCATACCCAAAAAGGGGGCGAGCAGCATCACCCAAAGCTCGCCGGAATTTGTGGTGAGAAGGTATCTGATGAACTTCCGGATATTGTCGTAGATCACCCGGCCCTCTTCCACAGCCGCCACAATCGTGGCGAAATTGTCGTCCAGCAGAACCATGTCCGCCGCTTCCTTCGCAACGTCGGTTCCGGTCACTCCCATGGCGACGCCGATATCCGCCTTCTTCAAAGCAGGCGCGTCGTTGACGCCGTCGCCGGTCATAGCCACGATGTGACCCCGAGCCTGCAGCGCCTCAACGATCCTGAGCTTGTGGTCCGGCGAGACCCGGGCGAAGACAGGAACCTCCTCCACCATCCTGCGCAACTCCTCGTCGGAAAGCTGGCTGATCTCCCGGCCGGTCAGAACGCGTCCGTTCGTGGCTATGCCCAATTCACGGGCAATGTGGCGGGCCGTCAGTAGATGATCACCTGTGATCATCACCGGGTGAATCCCGGCGCCTTTGCAGGTCTGCACAGCGTCCCTCACTTCAGGCCGCGGGGGATCGATCATGCCCACCACACCGATGAAGATAAGGTCCCGCTCCAAGAGATCTGCGCCGAGGCTCTGCGGAGGGACCTTGACGGGACGAAAGGCCACTCCGAGGACGCGCATGCCGCTCTGCGCGAGCCCATCCTGGGCCGCCCGAATTCGTCCGCGCCACGCCTCGCTTAAAGGCTCGGGGCGCTCATGAACCCAAACCTCGCTGCAGACATCAAGCAGGCTATCCACGGCCCCCTTGGTAAACGCAAGGTGGGAGGCCCCGCCGCTCATGAGGCGCACACTGCGGAGCGGAGCCAGCGCGCCTGCCAGTCGGAATTCGGATATCGGAAACCGGTGCACCGTGGTCATGCGCTTCCGCTCCGCGCCAAAGGGCACCTCGGTGACACGGGGGAAAATGCGGTCGAGCTCCGCCTTCCATAGTCCCAGCCTGGCGGCGGCCGCCACGAGCGCCGCCTCGGTGGGGTCTCCTATGGCGCGGAACGAGCCCGGATCGGCGCCGTCAGGCTCCAACAGGGCATCGTTGCACAGCGCAGCGCCAAGGAGTAAGAGCGACAGCGCGGGCTGATCGGTCAGTGCCTGCGGCGGCCCGTTGCGCGGATCCACCACCGCACCGGCCCGGCCCACCTGTTGGGACAGCTCCAACCTATCCCCGGCGACGTCGAGCACGGTGACGGTCATGCGGTTCTCGGTGAGCGTGCCGGTCTTGTCAGAGCAGATCACCGTGACCGAGCCTAGCGTCTCCACGGCAGGCAACTTGCGAATGAGCGCCCGCCTTCTAAGCATCCTCTGGGCACCCAGAGCCAACGCAATGGTGACCACTGCCGGCAGCCCTTCAGGCACGGCTGCCACAGCCAAGCTCACAGCGGTCAGGAACATCCGCCGCAATTCCTCCCCGCGCGCCAGGCCGAGGAGAAAAATCACGCTGACAAGGGCCAGCACCGCCGCGGCCAGTCCTCGTCCCAGGCGGTCGAGGCGCCGCTGAAGGGGCGTCGGCTCCCGGCGCACCGCCTGGATCATCGTGGCGATGCGACCCAGCTCGGTCCCCATCCCGGTCTCGGTAACCACCGCGTGGCCGCGCCCCAAGGTTATAAGCGTTCCCATGTAGGCCATGTTGCGCCGGTCGCCCAGCGGCACATAATCGCCAGGCATGAGACCCGAATCCTTCTCGACCGGCTCCGATTCGCCGGTTAGGGCAGCTTCGTGAATGCGCAGGTTGACGGTTTCCAGCAAACGGCAATCGGCAGGGACCAGGTTTCCGGCTTCCAAAAGTACGATATCGCCCGGCACCAGTTCGCGGGCCGAGATCTCGCGCACGCGGCCGCCGCGCCGCGCCTTCACAGTCGGAAGCGAAAGCCTTTTCAGCGCGGCCATCGCTTTTTCCGCCCGGTACTCCTGGTGAAAACCCAGGATCGCGTTAAGAACGACAATCGCCATAATGGCCAGGGCATCCTTGGTGTCGCCAAGACTAAGCGCGATGATTGAGGCGACGATCAGGATCACCACCATCGTGGCGCTCAGTTGCTCCCACAGGATCATCCACGGACTTTTGAACCCCCGCCCTATGAGTTCGTTCGAGCCGTGTTGTGCGATGCGACGGCTGGCTTCAGCTTCGCTCAACCCCTGCGCCGCATCGGTCCCCAGATGCCGCAGTACGTCCGCCGCATCCAATTGATGCCAGCCGCTCACGTCAGACCACTTCCGTATCGAAGCTTGTAACCATCACATTCAAAGCGGACCTGCGGACTGGCTCAGAAATAAGCCTTCAAGACGTACTGCTGCAGCATTCGGTGGGTATTGAAGAAGGAGCCGTTCAGGGCAATGGAGTGGAGCATGACATCGATGTAGCGGTCCCGATCGTGATAAAATAATGGGATTACGACATGCTCCAGCTTGTCGTAGAGGGATGAGGCATCTTTGGACCGGTTACCGCCTTCTCTTGCCTCCCGCCCGTTTTCTCCAATGGACCATCCTGTGATTCCCTCAATGCATCCCTCAATCCACCATCCGTCGAGGATGCTCAGACTGGGCACTCCGTTGAGCGCTGCCTTCATCCCGCTCGTCCCCGAGGCCTCCAGGGGAGGCTCAGGTGTATTCAGCCACAGGTCAACACCTGAGGTCATGATCTTTCCAAGCTCCAAGTCATAATTCTCAAGGTAAGCGATCTTGATCGCTCCCTTAAGCGATTTTTTGGCGGCAAAAATCTGCTTGATGAGTTCCTTGCCGCCTTGATCCTGAGGATGGGCCTTGCCCGCGTAAATCACCTGAAAGGGACCGACATTCGACGCAATGCCCTTAAGCCTCTCGATGTCGGTGAAGAGGAGGTCTCCCCTCTTGTAGCTTGCGGCGCGCCGGGCAAAGCCAATAGTGAAAACATCAACTTCCATCCCCTCGGTAGTTCCCCGGTTCACGTACTGGACCAACCGCTTCTTCGCCCGAGCGTGGGCATTCCAGACCTCCCGCTTCGGAATGCTGAGAGCATACCGAAGGCTGAAACTGTCCTGCTTCCATCCCGGGATATATCGATCAAAGAGCTTCTGGAAAGGCTGTGCCGTCCAGGTGACGGCGTGGACTCCGTTGGTAATCGCATCGATGGTATAACGGGCGAACATGAACCTGGAGACCTCCCCATGCTTTTTTGCGACGCCGTTGACATAGTGACTCAGGTTAAGGGCTAGGTAAGTCATGTTGAGACGGCCTTCACAGCAGAAGACGTCTTTCATGTCGAAAACCTCGCGCCTCCCTAAAACACGTTCCACTAGATCGAGAGGAAACTGATCGTGACCGGCGGCCACAGGGGTATGGGTCGTAAAGACGCACATCTGCCTAACCGCTCCGACATCGTCGTGCGTGATCGTTCGTCTGCCGGCCTCCCTCGCCTTCTCATCCAAAAGCTCCAAGGCGAGCAGGCTGGAATGTCCCTCGTTCATATGAAATCGCTCGATCTCCCTGTGGCCTAAGGCGCGGAGCATCCGGACGCCGCCGATTCCCAGGATCGCTTCCTGGCAGAGCCGGTAACGCTGATCCCCACCGTAGAGAAAATGGGTGAGCGTTCGATCCCATTCAGCGTTCTCCGGGAGGTCCGTATCTAGGAAATAGACCGGCACGCGGAAGCCTCCAATCCCCCGGACTTCACATCTCCAGGAGCGAAGGTGGACTGTCCGCCCCTCTAGGAGCACCGTGGTCCGCTCGGGCATCTCCTCTAGATAGTCATCGACGGCCCACCCCTCCGGCCCCTCGCTCTGCCACCCGCTCTCATCGAGTCGCTGATGAAAGTAGCCCTTTCGATGAATGAGGGTCACGGCCACCATGGGAACTTTGAGATCGGCCGCGGACCGGACCGTGTCTCCGGCCAGAACGCCGAGCCCGCCGCTGTAGGTCGGCATGGTCGCCTCAAGACCTATCTCCATCGAAAAATACGCGATCTTTCGCTCGTCACTCATTGAGCCGCTCAACCATCAGCCTCTGACTCGACGCCCAGGTTAGTTAAGGTCTCTTTGAGACCCTGCCCTTGCCGCCTCGGTATCGGGAAGCTATTGGACTTTTGTTTTCTTACCTTTGCTGTCCGGTCCTTTTCTGCCCTCCCTCTCCAAAGTCTTCACGGCTTCATCGAAGAGGCTCTCAAAGGCGAGAAGCCCCTCGCGGATTGAAGCCTTTAAGTGGGACCGAAAAGAGGCAGGCAGAACCGTGCGGACTTGCCTTCTTGCGGCCGCGCTAACGCGCCCCCGCATACGTCCCAGAACTGTCTTTTGATTAGGCATCTCTTTCTCCTCCTTATCTTACCAGGATGTCTCCTCTGCTAGAGTGGCTTGTCATGCCCTGTGCGCAGAATCCCGTAGGCTAGATAAGCCCCTATGGCGGCCGCGAGAACAAAGCCGCCGGCAAAGATGATCCCAATCCATTCCTCCCAAGCGGCTGGCCGATAGACGGACAAGAGCAGTGCCAGCCCATTGACGAAGGCAGCGGCAATGATCCCCAGGATCACCCGATTGCCCAGCCGCTCGAAGCGGCGGACAATGGACTCAAAGCCTTCCGGCCTCATGCCGACCTCAAGGCTACCTCGCTCGATATCGCCGATCAGCCGGTGCAATTGTTGAGGCAACTCTACCCCGAGCCGCGCCATATCCAGGCTCGCCCGGCCAACACGACGCGCCCAAAGCCCCGGTGAATATTCTCGCAGCATAAGCTCCTCCGCATAGGGCACAAGCACACTCGTCATATGCATGCCCGGATGAAGCCTGACCGTGACGCCTTCGTGCATGATGACCGTCTTGATCAGGAGCGCAAGGATCGAGGGAAGTTGTAGATGATGCCGGCGCACTACGGTCAGGGCGTCGCTGAGAAGGGGGCCGAGCGAGATCTCTCCTAACGGCTGCCCATAGTAGCGCGACAGCAGGTGCTCGAAGTCGCGTCGCAGCAGTTCTCGATTGATGCGCCGCTGGACGACGTGAAGATCGAAGAACGCATCCACGAGGCGATCTGGATCGAGGCTCGTCACTGCCAGAAGCACCCCCGCCAGTTGGTCCTGCGTGCGCGGGTCAATCGTGCCCACCATGCCGAAGTCGATGATCCCGAGGCGCCCTTTCGGCTCCACGAGAAAGTTCCCCGGATGAGGGTCGGCGTGGAAGAAGCCGTCCTCGAAGATCATTTTAAGGATAACTCGGGCGGTCTGCTCGGCCAGCTTGCTGCGGTCGATGCCGGCCGAGTCAAGGGACTCAAGGTCATCGATCTTAATACCCCGAATGCGCTCGAGTGTAAGGACCTGCGGCGTAGTCGCATCCCAGAAGACCTGTGGAATGCGAACGGAGGCGTCGTCGGCAAAGTTCTCCCTAAACCGTTCCGCGTTGCGCCCTTCCCGGATGTAGTCGAGCTCCGCCCGGAGCGTCTGCGAGAACTCCTGGGCCAGTCCCAGGACATCGTAATGATTCGCAAACTCCCAGCGCCGGCTGGCAGCCGCTGCCATGGTCTGAAGGATCTCCAGGTCCTCCTCTACCTGCTCGACAACGCCCGGCCTGCGGATCTTGACCACCACCTCCGTGCCGTCGCCGTCGGGCAGGACCGCAGCATGAGCCTGACCAATAGACGCGGCGGCTAGCGGCTCCGG
>Ga0137796_10002107_pt1 | contig 10867 bp, 8 predicted proteins | sample OV2TP3_FD_97704 | JGI IMG/M metagenome (GOLD analysis project Ga0137796, IMG submission 97704)
CAAACAGAAAGACAAACCCGAGAAGAACGCTGGCCAGGTAGATAACGACCATGAAGTTAAGACCGCTCACATCTCCGGTGGCGATGTATCGGTCGATTGCGACCTTCGTTACGTATGGCCCTAAGAGCTGCGTGCCTGTATAGAGGGCTAGGAAAACAGCCGAGAGTTCCAGTAGCTTCCAGTAAGGCCGCAGATACCTAAGCATTCGCCCTACAAGGCGCGCGTCATAGGCCTTGCCTAAGATCTCATCTTCTTGCTGAATCACCGTGTACCTCGGTTCGCTTGGCTTCTTCGACTTCACGAAACAGCTTCTGTCTCTGATAGAGATGGTAGTAAGCTCCTTTTCGGATAATGAGATCTTCGTGCGTGCCCTGCTCGATGATCTCTCCGTCCCGCATGTACACGATCAGGTCAGCACGCTGGACCGTCGAGACCCGGTGCGATATCAGTAGCGTCGTCCTTTTTCTCATAAAGCCCGCCAACTGGTTCAGAATAGCCTCCTCGGTCTCCGTGTCTACGCTGGAAAAGGCATCATCAAGGACAAGGATAGCCGGGTCCTTGATGATGGCACGCGCCAAGGCGGTGCACTGCCTCTGCCCGCCCGAGAAGCGCACCCCGCGCTCACCTAGGACGGTGTCAAATCCCCGGGCCAGTTGTTGAAGCGTCGGTAGGAGCTGGGCTATTTGAGCCGACTCCTCCAAGGCCCTCCCATTTTCGCTCTTTGTTTCCTCGCAGCCGAAGAGGATGTTTTCCCGCACTGTCCCCGAAAAGAGAAAGATGTCCTGTGAGACAAACCCGATCGCCTCTCTGAGGATCCTTCGAGGGAGCTTCTTGATATCGACTCCGTCGATGAACACTGTCCCGTCTGGAGGCTCGAACAGCCTCGGCAGGAAATTAACGAGCGTGCTCTTCCCCGAGCCTGTCTCTCCGACCATGCCGCAGGTGGTGCCTGCAGGAATCGCGAGTGAAACTTTCTTCAAGGCAAAACCGTGCCCTCCATAGGCGAAGCTTAGATTGCGAAACTCAATGGTCCCCTGGATTGGCTCGACTGGTGCCATGGCCCCGCCCTGGCGGTATGGGGGCGCTATCGGGGTATCCAGGATCTCGATAATGCGGCTTAGAGCGGCGGTCCCCCTTTGGTACTGGTTAACGACATGCCCCACCGCCATCAGGGGCCAAGTCAACATGCCCAAGTAGCCGTTAAAGGCAACAAATTCTCCCAGAGTCATGGTTCCCTGAAGCACCTTGCGCCCTCCGAGCCAAAGTACAACCGCCGCAGCAATTCCGGCTAAGACTCGCATGAGCGGCCAGAAAACTCCCCAGAGAGTCGCCAACCAGAGATTTTTCCGCATATAGTCGGAGCTGACTGCGGCAAAGCCTTCAATCTGATTTTCTTCCTGGGCATACGCTTGCACCACCCTGATGCCGGAAAGGTTTTGCTGGACGCAAGCGCTGAGGCCGCTCAATTGCTCCTGGACTTCGCGCGACCAGCGGAAGATCTGGCTGCCGAACAGCCGGACCACAATCGGAATGAGTGGCAGCACCAGCAGGGACCAGAACGTGAGCCACGGATCGATGATGAGCATGAAGCTCAGGCTAAAGGAGATCACCACGGCGGCATCAACGACGGCCAGAGAGCCAAATCCCAGGAGTTCACGGACCGCTTGGACATCGTTCGTCAGTCGCGACATGAGGTCGCCGGTCTTACTGCGCTGAAAATGCGATAGAGGAAGCTGTTGCAGATGGCGAAAGACCGTATCTCTCAGGTCCGACTCGGAGCGCCGCGAAAAGCCGTGGATGTTCACCCGCCAGAGATAGCGAAAGAGTCCCTGGAGCACCGCGGATCCAAGGATGAGGAGAGGATATTTAAGCAACGAGGAATGCTGAGCTTGCACGATCCCATCAATCCCCCCCTTGATGAGCCAGGGGATGGCCATCCCCATGAGATCGGTCGCTACAAGCGCGATCATTCCGGAGACCAGAAGGTAACGGTAGCGAACGATCAAAAACTTGACGCGAGAATAATAACGGCGAATGGGAGTTTCCTAAGTTTGTGCCCGACCTCGTTAGGCAACTGAGCCGGAAGTGGCCTGCCTCGGGCAAGCTTTGACCAACTCCGCCCATCTTCCTTCCATGAGATCAGCCATAATTGTTTCTAGATTGGAGATGGAGACGCGAATCTGTTCCATAGAATCACGGTCTCGGATGGTCACTTTCTCATCCCCGGGTGTCTTGCCGTCGCCGACCGTCTGAACATCCACAGTAATACAAAAAGGCGTCCCGATCTCGTCCTGCCGACGGTAGAGCCGGCCGATGGAGGCCGTGTCGTCATAGACGGCCACCCAGCGCTTCTTAAGATCAGCACAGATGTTGTTTGCCGTCTCAACAATCTCGGATCTCTTTTTCAGAAGCGGAAGAACTGCAATCTTGACCGGAGCCAACTCGCGATGAAGCCTCAGCACGACGCGCCTTTCCCCTCTCACCTCTTCCTCGTGGTGGGCATCGATGAGAAAGGCCAGGGTTGAGCGATCGACTCCACCGGAAGGCTCGATGACGTACGGCACGAGCTTCTGCTTGGTCTCCTCATCGAAATATTCGAGCGACTTGCCGCTGAACGTCGAGTGCTGTTTTAGGTCATAGTCCGTGCGATTCGCGATCCCTTCGAGTTCGCTCCATCCCATCGGGAACAGGTACTCGATGTCCACGCACCTCTTGGCATAGAAGGCGAGCTCATCCTTGGTATGCTCGCGCAGCCGGATGTTCTCCTTCCGCATGCCGTATTTTTGATACCAGGCGAAGCGTTCGTCGATCCATCTCTGATGCCATTCTTCATCGGTCCCCGGTATGACAAAGTACTCGATCTCCATCTGCTCGAATTCTCGGGTCCGGAACGTGAAGTTGCCCGGGGTGATCTCGTTGCGAAACGCCTTGCCGATCTGCGCAATGCCGAAGGGTAGTTTCTTCCGCGAAGCCTGAAGGACGTTATCGAAATTGACGAAGATCCCCTGCGCGGTCTCGGGCCTAAGGTAGGTCTTGGTGGCAGTCAACTCCACAGGACCGAGCTTAATCTCAACCATGAGGCTGGCTGGTTTTGGCGCAGATAATTTAACGCCCCCGCAGTTCGGACAGAGAACTCCCAGAGAGTTACCGGCGTGCACCAGCGCTCTCAAAAATGTATGGAAGTTCGAATCCTCCGGCCCCTTAAACGGGTATCGCGTCGGAGACTCTATAGACGGCTTCGGATCTTTAAGAGGAAAGTTTGGCGCCAGCTTTTTCCCTTCGCCCTGGGCCCAATTCGCAACTGCGGACCACTCGTTCTTCCTAGCAGCAGGCCCTTCGAGAGTTTTCCGTAGCGCTCGAAACCATCTGGAATTCCAGACCGCTTCATAGATTTGATCCGCCCGGTAATGTCGGTCGCAATCCAGGCAACCCGTGAACGGATCTGAAAAACTCGCCACATGCCCGCTCGCCTCCCAGACTTTGGGGTGCATCGAGATCGCTGCGTCGAGACCGACCATATCGTCTCGTAGCTGCACATTGTCGCGCCACCAGAGTTGCTTGACGTTGTTCTTAAACTCCACTCCCAGCGGCCCGTAGTCCCAGGCGGACCCAAGACCTCCATAGATCTCGCTCGACTGGAAAATAAACCCGCGCCGCTTACACAGCGAAACGACGGTCTCCATGTCTACCATAAGGAGACTCCTACCCCACCTCGTAAGGTCATCGCCGCGTTAACCCTTCCTCAACTCTTCCTTTTCAACCAAGCGTCCGGAGGCATACTTATGCAACAGACTAGAAATTAGCGTCTGGTAGGGCAATCCCTCCTCCAGTGCGCGCTTTTGAATTGCCTCGAGGTCCTGCGCCGAAATCCGGATGTTGATGCGCCTACCTTTCTTGAACGTTGCCTCGGCATATTTCTGGTAGCGAGTGCGCTCGGCTTCCAATCTGCGAACCGACTTCCACCCACCCCGCTCTACCGATTTGAGAAGCTCTCTTTCTTCTCGATCCAGCTTAGCCATCTTTCCTCTCCCTCCGTAGATATCGTCTCGTCGCCTTGCGACTTGGGATAATTGTTTTTAGGATAACTTCACTTTCTGTTTCAGTAAAAGGGACAAGATAGACGTAATCTTCCACTTTAACCACAAATATACGCTGCCCCCGGTATTTCTCCTGGTTGGGGTTTTCCAAGATATCCAGCAGATCTCCACGCTCGATATGAAACAAAATTTCTTCAAACGAAATTCCGCGCTCCGCCCTCAGCCTGTCGTTTTTTTCCGCGTCCCACGCGAAAAACTTCACATTGTGTATTAGAGCACAATGTGTGCCTTATGGCAACGGGTACGGCAGCGGTAGCTTGTTTGGTAACCCTAACGGCAGGGCTGTTAGCGGACTAAATTGTGGATGGTTTCATGGTGATAGACAAGCTTGCTGTTAAATTGAAAAAAAACAGGGAATCAATGCGTCCGACGCGAAGATCTCTCCATGTCCTCGCTTGTGCACTCTTCACACCAGTATTCCCGTGTCCTTGTTCCACCTCTAATCGAATAGGCATCCTCGCTGAGGGAGATAATTGTACCGCATTTCGAGCACTTGGTCGGCTCATAGGACGGAGGATTTGGCAGCTTTTCAAAATTGTACTCATTCGTCCCATACCAGACGTACATCTCTGTCTCAAAAGCTCTGCAATCGGGACAGTCTTTCCAATCGCCTGTGTGCTCCTCTGTATGATGATACCCACAAAGCGTGTAACGGCGATGGTTCCGGCTACAACTGTTGCGTGCGTATGAGAAGAGCACGTATTTGTGTTCATCATCGCATATCCAATTCCCACAGCATTCGGTCTTTATCAGCTTCCTCGTCTTGCCGCACAGACCACATCTCGGTCTCTCAGCTCCTTTTCCGCCTCCACGCTTTTTTGTTCTTGTCACAGTACCCTTCATACCTGTCACAATCTACCTAAGTCGCGGAGTCACCGCCCGCCGCCAAGCCCATGGCCCTGCCTCGCCTTGCCCTTCTTACGATGGCTTGAAATTACTGTGGATTTTGTCACGACCTCCGATCACTCCTCGACGTCTATCGCCTATTTTCTTTGTGCCGGTAAATACTCGGGGAATCGTCAACGCTGGCATCGAGCCAATGTACCTACTTCACAATCCCAACACGTCCTGCATGCTGTAGAGACCGTTTTTCTGTTTCACAAGCCACTGGGCAGCGCGGATAGCGCCGCGGGCGAAGGTTTCACGGCTCTGCACGCGGTGAATGAATTCGATCCTCTCGCCCGGGCCTCCGAAGATCACAGTGTGCTCGCCAACGATATCTCCGGCACGAACCGACAGAAGGCCGATTTCCTTCTTCTGTCTCTCACCGACTATACCCTTGCGGCCGCAGACTCCGACCTCATCCAAGTCCCTCCCAAGGGCCCGGGCGATAACCCGGCCGATTGCGAGCGCGGTTCCGCTCGGCGCATCTTTCTTAGCGCGGTGGTGCGCTTCGACAATCTCGACATCATAATCCTCTCCCAAGGCCACAGCCACTTTCCCCAAAAGACTTAAGAGAAGGTTCACACCGGCGCTCATGTTGGGAGCGACCAGGGTTGGAGTCCGCCGGGAGAGCTTTCTGATCTCCCCGGACTGCCCCCCGGTGAAACCCGTTGTCCCGATGACAATCGGAACTTTTTTCTCAGCCGCGATTCTGAGGTATCCCAGGGAAGCTGCCGGGTGGGTAAAATCGATGACGGCGACGCCGCCCTTTAAAAATGGCTCAATCCGGTCGCTTACCTGGATTCCCAACCTTCCCAATCCAACCACCTCACCTGCGTCCTTACCAAGCCTGGAACTTCGGGGCCGATCAACGGCGCCAACGAGCCTTACGCTGGAGATTTGCTGGCTCACCCGCACCACCGTGCCGCCCATCCTCCCACCTACCCCGCAGACGACCAGACCCAGCACCGCTCGCCTCAGATGAGACCAAAATCGGCCATCGCTTGCCTGAGCTTCTTGAGATTCCCTTCGGACATCGGGGTCAAAGGAAGGCGCAGATCGCCCTTACACTTGCCCATGAGAGATAGGGCGGTCTTGACCGGGATGGGATTGGTCTCGATGAAGACCGCTCGTATCAAAGGAATAAGTTTAAACTGGAGCTTTCTGCCCTTTTCCAAATCTCCCTTCAAACAAGCCTCGGTCAGCTCGGACATTTCTTTCGGGACAATGTTCGCCACCGTAGAAACGACTCCTCTGCCACCCAAAGCCATAAGCGAGAAGGTGAGAGAATCTTCGCCGGAATAAACCGCGCAATGACCACCAGAAAGACGGAGCACGTCTATGGCTTGATCCACAGAACCGGTTGCCTCTTTAACGCCAGCAATATTTTTTATTTCGGAAAGCCGGGCCAAGGTTTCCGGCTCGATCTTGGACCCTGTCCGGGCGGGAATGTTATAGACAATCAGAGGAATGCGAACTACTGAGGCAACCTTCTTGTAATGCTGGTAGATCCCTTCCTGCGTAGGCCTGTTGTAGTAAGGCGAGATCAGAAGCGCGCCGTCCGCGCCGGATTCCTCTGCTCCGCGGGTGAGCTCGATGGCCTCATCCGTCGAATTGGACCCGGTCCCCGCAATGACCGGGACCCTTTTCTTAACAAGCTTAACGACCTTCTCAATAACTTCGTGATGCTCTTTGTGGCTCAGGGTGGCTGACTCCCCTGTAGTCCCGCAGGGAACAATACCGTGGGTTCCGCTCCTGACATGGAACTCCACCAACCCTTCGAGACTTTCCCAATCCACCTTGCCTTCTTTGAACGGCGTAACCAGGGCCACCATAGAACCACTAAACATTGCCTTACCTCCCTATCCCGATCGGACTGCCTAAACGACTAAACGGTTCAAGCGGTCTAAATCCTTCAAATTTTCACGGTCCCTTGAAACACTTCTTCGGCCCCGCCTGTCATGTAGACGCGATTGTCTGCCCGCCATTCGATCAATAGATCGCCGCCACGAAGATGGACGACGACCTCTCTATCGTTTTTTCCGACAAGCGCACCAGCCACAGCCGCCGCGCAAGCGCCCGTGCCGCAGGCCCAGGTCTCGCCAGCACCCCGCTCCCAGACCCGCATCCGGATCTCTTGCCGGCTAATCACCTTGACAAACTCGGTGTTCACCCGGCTGGGGAAAAAAGGATGGTGCTCGAAGCGCGGGCCTATCCTCCGAAGGTCTAGGCTGTCGGGATCGTCGAGGTAAACCACGCAGTGGGGATTTCCCATGGAGAGGCAGGAGATATGATAGGTCCTCCCATCCACTTCTAACGGATAGTTAAGGATCTTGCCATCGGCATTCACGGGAATCTCTCTGCCTTCAAGGATGGGTTCTCCCATATCAACCTCGACTTGATCTCCTACGAGCCGTGGCCGAATGATTCCAGCGAGAGTCTCGACGGCCAACTCTTTCTTGCCTGTCAAGCCGTGATCGTGGACATACTTGGCAAAACAGCGGATGCCGTTCCCGCACATCTCTACCTGCCCGCCATCGGCATTGTAGATCTCCATCCTAAAGTCGGCGATCTTTGAGGGATGGACCGTCAAGAGCTGGTCGGCACCGATCCCAAACCGGCGATCACAGAGCTGCTTGGCTAATTTGCCGAGATCCTTGATTTCTCCCTTAAGGCAATCGAGAAAGATGAAATCATTGCCGCAGCCGTGCATCTTCGTGAAATGGATCTTAGCCATACACAGCCTGTTGAAAAAGGCTCACCTGCCTCGTTGCGCTCGACCGCCTCGCTCCAACATACTTCCGAAAGGACGCCTCCGCTCGCGGGTTTCTCGCGCGCCTGGCATCTGGGACCTTTTTGACCCTTAATCTCTTTAACCCTCTAACCCTTTATTTATTGTAAGACCGGCGGTATCGCTTCGCCTCTTATCAAGTCCTCAAAGCTCTCCCTCGCGCGGACGACGTAGTACTGATCCCCATCCACCAGAATCTCGGGCGGCCTTGGATGAGCATTGTAATTCGAAGCCATCGTAAAGCCGTAAGCACCCACGCTCATGACCGCCAGGTGGTCTCCGGGCTGGGGTCTCGGAATCTCCCGATCCTTGGCGAAGAAATCGCCGCTCTCGCAAATGGGTCCGACGACATCCGCCACAATGGTCTCGGTCTTGCGCTCGACAACCGGACGAATCGCCTGATAAGAGCCGTAGAGGGCCGGACGGATAAGGTCGTTCATTCCGCCATCGACAACCACAAACCTCTTGTCGTCGGTCTCTTTCAAATAGAGGACCTGAGTCACCAGGATTCCAGCATTCCCCACTATGACCCGCCCCGGCTCAAGGATAAGAGTCACATCGAGCCCCTCAAGGCCCTGCATCAGGGCGGCGGCGTACTCATTCGGATGAGGAGGCTCTTCATCCTTGTATTGAATACCCAATCCGCCACCCAGGTCGAGGTAGCGAATATTCGCACCTTCCTTCCGCAGGTATCCCACCAACACCTTGTCCAGGTATTCCCTCACTCTTGAAAGGGCATCGACAAAGGGAGTCACCGAAGTGAGCTGCGAGCCGATATGACAATCAACGCCGATCACGTCGAGATTAGAAAGGGAGAGCGCCTTCTTGTAGATCTCCATCGAGCGTTTGATTTCGATTCCGAACTTGCTCTTCTTCATTCCCGTCGAGATGTAGGGATGGGTTTTCGGATCCACGTCCGGATTGACCCGCAGGCTGATCGGAGCCTTTTTCCCCAAGCCGCGGGCCACTTCGTTGAGAAAAGTCACCTCCTGCTCGGACTCGACATTGAACATCAAAATCCCGGTGTTCAGCGCATACTCAAGTTCCTCTTTCTTCTTGGCGACGCCGGAAAAGACGATCCTTCTCGGGTCCGCCCCCGCCCTGAGGGCGCGAAAGAGTTCGCCTGCGGAAACAATGTCGAAGCCGCTCCCCTCTTTGGCAAAGACCCTGAGCACTGCCAGGTTGGCGTTGGCCTTCATCGCGAAGCAGACGAGATGGGGAACCTTGGCAAATGCCTGATCAAAGACTCTGTAGTGGCGCCTGAGAGTCGCTAGACTGTAGATGTATGCGGGGGTCCCCACCTCTCGGGCGATGCGCGCCACAGGAACCCCTTCGGCAAACAGCTCTCCGCCTCGGTACTCAAAGTAATTCATTAAGGCCTCCAGGTGACCGCGACCTCGTTGGAGGGGTCACTGAGCGAGCCATCCACCAGGCGGGAGAAAACACGGTAGCGGTAGATCTGCTGAGGGGTAACCTCCTGGTCGACAAAGCGGAACTGTCTTTTCTTGATAAACTTCTCCTGATCCTCGACGTCCAACACTGCCCTTTCCCGATAAGGCGCAGGACACTCCGGGCAACTCCTGGAAAGCTCCTTGCGGAAGATGACAAACCCTGCCAGGTCCCGGAGTTCTTTGCCGTCCACGTATCGTAGCGGCCGGCTCCACGTAAGGGCGACCCCTCTCCCCTCTGCCTGAGCCTTGAGGTCCCTGACGGTCTCAGGAACTGCTAGTTCTGGCACTCGGGGATCCCCCTTTTTACCGCAAGCGACAAGCGAAGCCAATGAAAATATCAAAATGAAAATTGCAAATTGCAAATTGAGGGATGATTTCAAATTTTTCATTTTGCACTTTGACTTTTGCAATCCGGCAAGACTCACACTCCCAGCTCCTTCAAACGCCGGCGCACATTCACCAAGGCAGTCCCTCCTAAGGCCCGGCGTTTCTGAACTGCCGCTTCCGCGGTTAAGTGGGCGTAAATGTCCTTGTCAACCTTGGGCGAAAAACCCTTAAGCTCTTTGAGCGACAGTTCCTCTATCTTGCGGCCCTGGTGGAGGCAAAAACGAACAATCCTTCCAACTAGGGCATGGGCTGAACGAAAACCCACCCCGCGTCGCACAAGGTAATCCGCCAGGTCCGTAGCATTCATGAAGCCATCCTGAGCCGCCGCCAGCATCCTCTCCCTTTTAACCTTTACCTGCCGCACCAACTCCCGCATCATCTTCAGGCTCGCCTTAACCGTATCCACGGTGTCAAACAAGGGGATTTTATCTTCCTGGAGATCGCGGTTATAAGCCAAGGGCAAGCCCTTCATGACGATCAGAAGCGCTTGGAGATGACCGAAGACCCGACCTGTCTTGCCCCGGATCAGCTCGGGAACATCCGGATTTTTTTTCTGCGGCATCATGGAACTCCCCGTGCAGTAACGGTCGGGAAGTTCGACAAAACCGAATTCTTCACTGGACCACAGGATCATTTCCTCTGCGAGACGGCTGAGGTGCACAAAGAGAATGGCCGAGGCTGAGAGAAACTCTAAAACGAAGTCCCGGTCGCTCACCGCATCAATGCTATTCTTGGAGATCCGTGGAAAGTTGAGGAGCCTTGCGACATAGGCCCGGTCGATCGGAAAGGTCGTCCCCGCCAAGGCCCCGGAGCCCAAGGGCAGCACGTTCATTCGCTCCAGACAACCGGTCATCCTCTCCCGGTCGCGGTCTAACATATCGACATAGGCAAGGAGATGATGAGAGAAGAGAACCGGTTGAGCTCTCTGAAGATGGGTATAGCCGGGCATGATAACTTTCAGGTGCCGCCTCGCCGTTCTCCCGAGTTCCCGCTTCAAATCCGCCAGGGCGTCGAGAATAATCTTAACCTCTTCTCTAAGATAGAGACGCATATCCAGAGCTACTTGATCGTTGCGACTTCTGGCGGTATGGAGCTTTTCTCCTATGGCGCCGATTTTCTGGATAAGACGGCGCTCGATGTTCATGTGGATATCCTCGTCCGCATGGGAAAAAGGAAAGTTCCCGCGTTCGATCTCCCTTTGAATCGCTTTCAGCCCTCGGACGATCCTCTGTCCCTCTCTGGTCGAGATGATGCGCTGC
>Ga0137796_10002109_pt1 | contig 10865 bp, 12 predicted proteins | sample OV2TP3_FD_97704 | JGI IMG/M metagenome (GOLD analysis project Ga0137796, IMG submission 97704)
CAAAACTCCCCGACTTCGATCCGACCGAGTCGGATGACCTGGACCCGGAAGACCTCCTGTTCTGCCGCTCCGCGATCATTGCCGCCCGCACTTACTTTTCAACCCCCTCCCAATAGGTGTTTTCTGTAGAAAACGGAATTTAACCAAACTCCGCAACTTTTCTTCGACCCCACCCGATAAGCCTGAATAGAGAGCGGATATGGCAAACATTTACGATTACCTCGATTACAGGCGTTTTCTGAAGGACAGGGTGGATGTGCTCCGTGAAGGGGGGCAGTTCTCCTACCGGAACTTCAATCGCAAGTCGGGATTCAGATCGTCCGGGACCCTGAAACTGGTCATGGACGGCAAGAGGAACCTTGCCCAGGAGGGGATCTATCGGGTCTCAAAGGGACTCAAACTGACCCCTGCCGAATCCAAATTCTTCACGCACCTCGTTCAGATGACACAGGCGACGACCCACGAGGAGAAGGACTTTCACTTTCGCCAGCTCTCCGCCTTCCGCCCTTTCAGAAAGGCGAGGGAACTGACGGCGCTCCAGTACGATATCCTCTCCCACTGGTACTACGCCGCCCTCCTCGAGCTCTCACGACTCGACGATTTTCGGGAGGAGCCGGAGTGGATCTATCGACGTCTGCAGCCAAAGGTCGCCTTGAACGAGATCCGAAGGGCCCTGACGGAACTGACTGAGCTGAAGTTCCTCGTCCGGAACGGGGAGGGACGTCTCACACGCTCCGATCAGACCTTTGCGACACCGGACGAGGTGAAGAGCCTCTCGCTCGTCAACTTTCACCGCGAGATCTGCGATCTCGCCAAAAAGGCCTTGGAAGAGATCCGCTTTGACCATCGCGAGTTTTCGTCACTCACAATCGCCGTCACACCGGACGGTTTTCGGAAAATCAAGACCCGCCTGCAGGAGTTCAAGCGGGAGCTCGACGCCTATCTTGAAGAAGAGACGGGGAAGAGGACCGAGGTGGTTCAGGTTAACCTCCAGGTTTTTCCCTTAACGAAGGAGATCAACCATGTCGTATAGAAGAATTGCCACGATCGCCGCACTCGTTCTGTTGATTGGCTGCGGCGGCTCGACCAAGCAAGAGGACCCCAAGGAGCCGCAGGGGACGATCATCGGAAATCCGACACCTCCCCAGGGGACCCTCAAGATCGCCGTGCCCGACGGGAGGGGGCGGTATATCGTGAACATCTACGAGAAGGGGCGGTCCGAGGTCATCGCGCTCGACCCATCGGGCAACGTGACCGGTAAGGCCCAGGGGAGCTTTGTCCTGACTCGCAATCCAGAGGCGACCGCTCAACAGACACTGGAGGTGGAGACCGAGGTGAGCGCCGATCTCCGCCGTTTCGACATGACCGTTACCTTTTCGGACGGCGGCACACTGATCGTCTCCCTCTTTGCCGATGAAAACAACCGAATCACCGCGACGTCTGTGGCGATCAACAGTTCTCAGGTCGTTGCAGAGGTCGAGTTTACCGATGCTACGGGATCGACCCGCTCCGTTACGGTCATCGTAAACGACCGTCCGGCAAGGGTCTGTGCCTCGTCGGGCGGACAGTCGGTCCCTGCCGCAGAAGGGGCCTATACGGAGGGGTTGGCCCTCCTCGCATCGGGGCTGATCCCGGCGGCGAACGCCAGCTTCAGGGAGGCGGTCGATCTGGACCCGGGCCATGCCGAAGCCCATTTCGGGGCCGGCTTTACCGCAATGCTGCTCTTGGCCGAGATGGAAGGGGGAATCGCCCTGCTGGACGGACTCGGGCAACCACGCTTCACATCGGATGACCTCTTTGGACCCGGCAGTTATTTTGCCGAAAGGAACGACGTGAGCCGCGGTGTGCGCACCGATCCACCCTCGACCACACGATTTCCCTACGGCAATTGCCTCGCCGGGCCTGATAGCTATTGCCGTTTCGGATTGGGCCGGATGCTTGCCCTCGCACGCGACGGTTTTACGGCAGAGCAGGTCCAGGGGGCGATTTCCAGCATCAAGACGGAGGTCTCCACGATTATCGATCACTTTGAATCGGCACGCCGCTGCACCGGGTTTCAGTTCACCATCCCCGGGCGGCTGTTCTTTTCGACCACCGATGTCGAGATCAACCGCTCCGATCTCGCCTTTGTGACCGCCTCTCAATACGCGACCCTGTTTGGTCTCTCTCTCGCAAACACCTGGCGGTTCGATATCGACTTGGGCTCAATCTACAACGCAGAAGGGAGAAGGGAGATCTCGGACAGCGAACTGATCGTCTCGATGAACCTGTTCTTCCGAATTCGAAGCTTGGAGGAATTGGCTGAGGGACGTGAAGCATTATTGAACTTCCTCGTCCGGACGATCGAGGGACTCAGTGAGACCCCCAACGCCCCCGGCTTCGGAATTATCGAGCAAGTTCCTGCGACGACCGGGGCGCTTGACCACTTGGCCGACCTTGCCGAGGCGTTCAGCGCCTCCTTGGGAGGGATGACCGGCGTCCCCGGCACAAGCCCGCTCATCTCGGTCAATTTCTCGTCGCTCTTTTCCGATCCGCCCGATCTGGATGATATCGGGATCGACCCCTTTGTGATGGACGACTCCGGCGACATCCAGGTGGTCGAGGCGTTCTTTCAGGGGCTGCTCAACCGGTTCGTCATGGGGATCGATCTCGAAGAGGGGACCCCGGACGATTATGAGATCCTGATTACGGACCTCTTCAATCAGCCGCTCGTCGATGCCCTCTTTGACGAGGTGAGCGAAATGAATATTGGAGAGGGAATAGCTCCATGAAAAGGATACTGCTTCTGATTGTATTGCTATTTTCGCCGCTGGTCCACGCAGCGGGTCCGGAGGCTGCCGCCCGATCGTTCTATCGTCAAATGGTTGCAGTGGGTGAGTTGCGGGATCCACAGATCCGACGGCAGGTTGTCGAGCAGCTCATGGGTGATCATTTTGACTTTGAGGGGTTTTATCGGCGATCCCTGGCTGACCACTGGGGCACCTGGAATTCAGAGCAACGGGAAACATTTAACCGGGCCTTTCAGAAAAAATTTATTGAGCACCTTTCACAAAATCTGCATCGATTGGATCGACTCACCGCTGCACGTGTGTCTTATCGAACCGTTCAGAAGAGGGGTGAGACGGCGGTGATCGCGCAAGGACAGGTGGAGGGGACCTCTATCGCTGTTACGCTTTTTCTTGCCCACACTGGAGGCGAGTGGAAGGTCTGTGATTTAGATATTGCCGGGGCAAAACTTTCACGCAATTATCGCGGCATGTTCAGTTATGTCCTCAGAAAATCCGGCTTTGAGGGCTTGCTGGCCCGGCTGAACAAATCGGAAAAGGTGATTTGAAAACCTGCATCATTTTAACTTGGGTGTTCTGTTGGCTCCTGGCTCCAGGGGTCACTTGGGGCGCTGCCGAAGACCGCCCGCCGGATCCAGACTCCTCTCGGGTGTTTTGGGGGCCAACCGCCCTCCACAAGGAACCGGGCGATACCTCGGTCACCAACTACGACCTGATCATCTGGCATTTCGATCATACCTTTTCCGATAATTTTACGCTCGGTGCCCGCACGGTCACCCCGATCGGCCTCTTCACACTCGGACCGACCTTCAAATTTTCCGGAGAACTCTCCCCCAAGGCCCACTGGGGGTTTTGGGCAGAGGGGGGATTCCTGACCCTGTTTGCCTTTGATAATGAATCACCGAAGCAAAAGTTAGATCCACAAGGTCGGCGGTGTCATCACCTTCATCTCAACCGGGATCACCGGCTGCGGGTTAACCATCAGATAGACAACCCTCGCCAAGGCAAAGGCATAGGTGATCCACTCAGGGCAGAGGTAGGTGAACGTCAGGATAAAACCCAAGAGGATCAGCACCCGGCCGGTCCTCCTGTGGCTCTTCACGAGCCTCTTTCTCTCTCTCCAGACCTTCTTGTCGTAGAGCCTCTGGATCCGGAGGAAGAACTCCGGGCGGGCAAAGAAACCGGTTCCGGCTGTCAGTGAAAGGAGCCCCCAACTCAAAATCATGGAATCAATCATGTGTCCTCCTACTTGATTTATCGGCCGGAAAGTGGAAAACGTTTCGGACGATTTTTAAGAGAGGGGGAAACCCTTTGAAACAACAGCTCATTTGGCTCAACGGAAAACTGGTCCCGTCCGATAAGGCACGGATCTCTATCCTTGATTCCGCCTATCTTTACGGGGAGGGGCTGTTCGAGACCCTCCTCGCAAAAGGGGGGAGGGTCCTCTTCATGGAGGAGCACTTTAACCGGCTCTACCGCTCCGCACCGTCGCTCAGGATTTCGATCCCCCTCTCCCGAAGAGGGCTGGAAAGGGAGATCTACAGGACGCTCAAGGCCAACCGATTGGGGGCTAGCCCCGGTGAGGATGCCTACATCCGTCTGGAGGTCTCGAACCGGGAGGATCAGATCGGGAACCGGAAGGCGAGGCCGCGAGGCGCCAATCTCATGATCTACGTCCGCCCCTTCACACCGCTCCCCAAACGGGTCTACAGGCAGGGGGCACACCTGATCCTGGTCCGGGCGACGCCCAATGATCTGCCGCCTCTGGCCGGGATCAAGTCGATCAATTACCTCTCAAAGATGGTCGCCCGGCGCGAGGTCAAGCGGCGCGGTGCCGATGAAGGGGTCCTCCTGAACAATGCCGGACGGATCACGGAATGCTCGAGCAGCAATTTTTTCCTTGTAAAAAACGGGGTCCTGCTGACACCCCCGTTGAAGGAAGGGCTCCTCCCCGGAATCACACGCCTCGTTGTCCTGAAGATGGCGAGGAGGCTGGGGATCCCTGTTCAAGAGAAAAGCCTCACCTTTCAGGAGGCGAGAAGGGCGGACGAGATCTTCATCACAAGCACCTTGAAAGGAATCGTCCCGGTCAGCCGGTTCGAGAGTTTGCGGAAGAGGGTCCCGGGGCCGGTCACGACCCAACTCGGCCGAGCCTACCGGAACGGCGTCACGACTTCTTGCGGATCCAGTTCGTAACGTAATCCTTGGCGAGTTTGGCCGACCTCTCGATCGACTGCCCCCGAGCAAGATAGGCGGAGAGCGCGGCGGAATAGACACAGCCGGTCCCGTGCACCTCCTTCGGGAGCCGGATATGCGAGACAAACAGGTGCCAGTCGCGGCCGTCGTAGAGGACGTCGGTCGACTCCTCCTCCAGGTGCCCCCCCTTAATCAGAACCGCCCGGATCCCGCGGCAAGAGGCATGGAGCGCATGCGCCGCCTCCTTCATCTGCTCAACGGTCCTCACTTTAAGTCCCGTCAGCGCCTCCGCCTCATCCAGATTCGGCGTCACCACAGTCACCAGCGGCAGCAGGACCTGTTTCATAATCGCGACCCCTTTTGGCACCAGCAGGATCGCGCCGGTGGTGGAACGCATGACCGGATCGACCACCACCTTCCCGAATTTCTCCGCCTCCAGAAACCGGTAGATGGAGAGGACGTTCTCTTCTGTCCCCAACATCCCGATCTTGACCACCTGGGGACGGTAGTGTGAGACGACCGACCGGAGTTGTTCCCGGAGGAGTGTCGAGGGGACGGCGTTCAGGGAAAAGAAGCGCTCCTCGTTCTGGGCCGTGACCGCCGTGATAGCGGAGATCCCCTTGACCCTCAGCGAATGGAAGACCTGCAGATCGACCTGAATCCCCGCCTCGGAGGAGGGGTCAGATCCTGCGATCGTTAGTACGGTTCTCATCGACATCGATCAACCTTCTCAAAAATTTCGTCTCCCCCGTGATGTCGGCAGCGCCGACGAGGGCCGAGATCATCGCAACCGACGCGACGCCCGTCGCGAGGACCTCCTTTATATTGTTTCTTCCGATCCCGCCGATAGCGACCACAGGGATCGAGAGAGCGGCCACTTGGTGTCGAAGCCTTTCAACACCGACAACAGGATGCTCGGGTCCCTTCGCCTTTGTCGGGAAGATCGCACCAAAGGCGATATAGTTGGCCCCCTGCCTTTGCGCCAGCAAACCCTCCTCCAGTGAGTGGGTCGAGTGACCGATGATCTTGTCAGGACCCAACTGACGCCTTGCCTCTTCGATGCCGGGATCCTTCTCTCCCCCATGGTATCCATCCGCATTCACTTCGGAGACAATCTCCAAATGATCATTAATAATAAAGAGAAAGGGATGCTGCCCCTTAAGACGAACGATCTCTTCTGCCACCTCGCGAACGACCGACCGGGCAACTCCCTTCATCCTCAACTGCAAGATCCCCGCCCCCCCCTTGAGCAACCGCCCCGCGATCTCTCGGTGAGAGAGATGAGGGGCCGGCGTGTTGTCGACAATCGCATAAAGTCCCCGGATTGGATTCACCATAGAAATCCCCTAATCCATCGGATGGAAGAAATGCCCGAGGGCGTACATAAACAACAACCCCAAAAAGAATCCCCCAAACAGCCTGTTCTTCTTATCCGAATACTTGTGGATCTCCGGAAGCAGGTCCGAGATCGCAATATGCAGAAAGGTCCCGGCGGAAAACGCGAGTGCGCGACCGGTCATCCGTGAGACGTCGGGACCGACCATCCAGTAGACCAGGAGCCCGCCCGCCGGGATCATCAGGATCAGGACCAGGTTGAAGAGGAGGATCCGGGAGCGGCTCCGCCCCTCATGCAGCAGGATCGAGGTCAACGCAAACGCCTCCGGGAGCTTGTGAAAGAAGATCGTGACAAGGACCACGGCCCCAAGCCCGGAGACGAGGAGCCCCGCCCCGAGCGCGATCCCGTCGGTCAGGGCATGGGCCGAGATCCCGACCACCGCCGCGACACCGAGCGTATGGACCTCGCACTCGAGCGCCTCGCAGATATGGACCGTCACGAACCGCTCGAAGACATAGAGGAAGAGAAACCCGACGAGCGTCCAGAAGCAGGCGGAGGCGCCGATCTGCTCGATCGCCTCCGGCAGGAGGTGTAGAAACGTCGCCCCCAACATCACCCCGGCCGAGACCGAGAGGAAGGTCGGGAGGTGCTGACGGGTCCATGAGAAAAAGAGCGGGATCGCCCCGCCGACAATCACCGAAACGGCAAGAACCCCCGAGAAGGAGACGAGTTGTGAAAGATAAGTCCCCATGAATTTATTTCGCCTGAATCCCCATCATCTTCATCTTCTTGAAGAGGGTGTTCCGGTTGATCCCCAGAATCCTTGCCGCACGGACCTGGTTCCCGCGGGTCCGCTCCAGTATCAGCTCGATCAGCGGTTTCTCAACCTTTTCCAGTATCGCCCCGTGGAGATCGGTAGGCTCGTACCCCCCATGCCTTTCCAGAAAGTGGTGGAGCTTTCGCCGGAGGATCTCCTCCAAGGAGAGATCGTCGAGCTCGGTCCGGCGGGGGGGCATCCTTTTGAACTCGACCTCCGTGATCTCCGATCCAGCCGGATTTCGTATGACCGCCCGTTTGATCACCTGTTCCAGCTCCGCCATATCCTCCCACGGGTGGTCCTTCAGCGCCTCCCGCACGCGCCGGGAGAGCTCCTTCTCCTTCAAGCCCAGCTCGTCGCAATACTTTTTGACAAAAAAATGCGCGAGGAGGGGAATCTGGTCGCGGGGTACCCTCATCTGCCTGTTTTGGAGGCAGTAGCACCGCAAGATATTCGGCGCAATGTTTTTCCTGATGCCCCTCTCTTCGCAATGACTGACGGGAAGTTGCGAGAAAACGGAAAAAACTACGCAACCACTTTGCAGGGCCGGACGCAGCACTTTCGAGAGAGAGAACCTGAATACTGTGGCTGGAGTGGAGTCGGAGGCAGAATCGGAAGCGGGACTTTAAACCGCGCCTGTCAGCCTTTCAGAAACAAAAGGTGCCGGGCACCTTTTGTTAACTCTTGGTGAGAGTTTCAGGCCGCCTTGTAAACCTCTCGCCCCGAAGAACAAATCTCATCCCAAAAGATGCTTTTTCCTTCCTTCCCCCTCACCTCCTCAGGGGTGTAACCAATCACCTCGAGAGGGCCGGACGAATGGAGAGTTGCCCTGGAAAGCATACCCAATCTTTCCGGGAAATCGTAACGCTTCAGATCCGACGATATAATGACGAGATCGATATCACTGTCTGGACGGGCCGTTCCTGTTGCATACGACCCAAAAAGAATCGCTCTTTCGACATGAATTCCCTGCTGTTCCAGGATTTTTACGTAGCTTTTTATTGTTCCTTCGACATCAAGTATTTTTTGAGCCACAGGAAAATCTCCTTTGTTTGACCCATCATCTTTTTGACAAATTCCAGAGTGTAGGTTTGATGCATCGCCCTGATGTCTTCCGGATATCGGGTGCCGATATAATGAGGCATGATCTCAAGGAGAGTTAATTTTTGCTCTTCACTCAAGGGTATTCGGGCTTGCTCCCAGAGGAGTTTGAAATTATGGGTCCTTTTAGGAGTCTCATCGGTCTGCTCTTGAATGATACTTTTAAGTATTTTTTCGATAGCCTGATGACAGAAATGCACCGCATAATAGGGCTGGTTCCTGTTTTGAAGAATGCTCTCCGCAAAGGACAGATCATTTTCGGCCAGTTCCAACCAGGCTTTGGTTTTTTCTTTCATAGTGGGTACCGGTGAAACCGCACAGGAATACTAACAAAACCGGTTGATTTGGCAAGAAGTGATCTTCCGAAACATCGAGGCACCCCTTAAAAAACTACGCAACCGATCCGGATGAGCGTCGAAGAGGAGGTCAAACAGGGAAGATCACTATGCGAAGCCTGCCAACTCTACTGCGTTATGTGCTGCCACTTATTACGGTTGCCGGCTGCGCCTTACGACCCAAAAGAGAAGCAGGAACCTTGAGAGGAGTGACCGGCAAAAGTTATCCCCGGATCGAGAGGGATGTCTTCAATCAATTTGGAAAAGAACTGGGACTGGAGTGGGTGAAGGATGAGGCCAATCCAGGGTGGATCGACCTCGACAAGTTCGAGGTGGTCGATCGCTCCCCGGATCAAAAGTACATCGTCAACGGTCGTCCGACCAACGCCTTTGTACAGGCGCTGGATCAGATTCTTGAAAAACATCGCTTGGATCTCGTTCGCCGAGAATTAGCGCAGGCGCAAAAGGCAGAGGTTGTGACACGTTTAGCCGATTTTAATGTCGACCGGCATGAAGTTGAAATGGTTCGTCACCTGGTGCGCGCCTCGGAGCTCTACGACCTGCTCCATCGGCGACTGCTTGGATCGGATCCATATGCCGACAAAGTGGTGCAGGATCCTTCTTCCGTCGAACTCTTCAGACGAAATCACGGACCCTGGTGTGAAACAACCGCCGATCCGCATTGTTCCGCAACAGCCGTTCCCCCGGCACACTTTTCTACTCTGTACCCTGAAGGAATCCAGGAGCCTGAGGGAAACTTTTGTTCGACATTAAAAACCAGACCCGAAAAAGATATCTTGGCACCCTTTACTATCAACAGGGAGGCCGAAGGGGGACAGATCCAGGTCATTCCCTATCATGAACACCCACTTCTGAATGGCCCGATGGAGGAGGTTGCGAGAGAGCTGGAACTCGCCGCGGCCGCAGGCGAGCCGTCTAAGAATGTCGATGCTTCATTCACTACCTATCTTCGCGCCGCCGCCAAGGCCCACCGGGATGGCTCCTGGTTCGATGCGGATCAGGCGTGGCTGGCGGTCGAGGGGAAATGGACCGCCCGGGTCGCGCCGGATGAGGTGAACGCCTACATGGATCCTTGCAAGGCAAAGGCGGCCTTCGGGTTCAAACTGGGAATTGTCATCACCGAGGCGGACCCAGAGAGCAGTGAACGGATGAAGGTGCTTGCCGCCAGAAAGCAGGTTCACGAAGAACGGTTTGCAAAGCTTGCCGGGCCCAATTATTCGGCCCGTCGAATCGATGCACGTCCCTCTACCCTTGTCCATCTTGTCCTGTTGAGCGGCGACGCAAGACTGGCGCGTGGAACGAGCGCCGGTTTTACACTGCCAAATTGGGGTCCTGGAGGTGAGCGGGCAAGGACCTTTGTCTACACCAACGGCCCTCAGGAATTTATGGATATGTACAAAAAATACGCCGAAATCCTTCTCGACCCGGACCAGGCGGTCTACTTCAGTCGGCAGGGTCACCTGGAAAATGCACGCGATCATGAATATGCCCATGTCTTGGGTCCCACTCATGAAACTCGAATCACCGTTAATGGAAAGGAGACGACCTCCGGTGAGGCGATGGGGCCGGTCTTCCGTCTGGTTGAGGAGACAAAGGGGGACTTTGGTTCCCTCGATATCGCCTTCGCCGATTACGAGGCGGGGCTCATCTCTCATGATGTACTGATGCGGCGTCTTGTCCTCCAGTTTGTCTGGTCTGTACAAAAAATCAGGACGTCAGGTCTTTACGGTCCCCATGGGGAACCGCATTGGTACGCGATCTTGGGGGCGGTAAGACTCGGAAGCTGGGTTGAGACGGGACTTCTGACCTATAACGAAGGAACCGGCCGATGGAGACTCCACCCTGAACCAGAAAAGTTGAAGAATGCCAACACCCCACCCCTGGCAGCGATGTTGAAAACCCAGGCACAGGGTGACTTTGCAATTGTTAAAGCGCTCTTTGACAGATTCTCAAAAACCCCCGAGGGGAAGGCGCTGTTCCGTCATGACGAACTGGTGGCCAACGACCAATTGCCGACGGGAACATTTACAATGACCTATCGGATTGAGTGGCCGAAGATCTAGGAGATAGGAGATTCCATGTGGCCAGGAAAAATTTTCTGGGGGGTTGCCGCGTTCGCGTTGGCCGCCTGCGCCACAAGACCAAAGCTGTCAACGATCGGCGGGCTTGTCCCGATCCCTGAGGAGAAACCTTTCGTCCCCCCTCCACGTCCCGACTTTCTTAAAGCGGAGAATTGCCCCGGTTGTCTGATCTTCAAGCCGGGCAAGGTGACG
>Ga0137796_10002112_pt1 | contig 10862 bp, 13 predicted proteins | sample OV2TP3_FD_97704 | JGI IMG/M metagenome (GOLD analysis project Ga0137796, IMG submission 97704)
ACCGGCCCCACCGGCCCCACCGGCCCGACAGGCCCCACGGGCCCACATGCTATTACGACGTTTACTCCCACTATCGCTACTGCTACGGAGCGTATTCATGCTCCAGGCTCTTTTCACGGTTATATCAGGGCTTTTTGTCCAGACGGAACGATCCGAACAGGTTGCTCGTCGCATGAGGGAAATGTAGATTACACTTGTGGCGGACCGGATGGCATGAGCGAGACGAGGGCCTATGGGAGTAATGGCTGCGAGATGCACTGGAGTTTCAACTGCGAGACCTGTGGTGTGGACCAGTGCATGACCGTCTACGCCTACTGTGTGGCACAATAAAACAGGCGCGTACACCCCATTGCTGGCGCACGGCAGAGCTCAATGCGAAGCTCCACGGTACCATCTGCAACAAGGGTTGACGTGAACCCAGCGGCCTCAGGGCTCCCCGCTGGGCGGGCCCTGACGACGCGCTACCTGGACTTCTGGATGCTGGGTGGCGCGAGCATCCTCATCTGGCTCGTCATGTTCGGGCTGCAGGGCTTCCGGGCCGATCATTGGGCCATCGACCATCACTTCCGGAACATCTTCGCCATCACCACCACACTCGCCCTCATCGCCAACCACCCCCACTTCATGGCTTCCTACAAGCTGGCCTACGTCAACGGGGGCTGGCCCTTCGTGGTCAGGCATTGGTTCCAGCTGATCCTGGTCCCAGTCCTCCTGGTCTGTCTCTTCCTCTGCTCCTACGTTTCCTTCACCATGCCCACCCAGGCGCACCCACTCGTCACATCGGTCAACGGCCTCTGCGAGGCCCTGGGAATGAGGACTCGCATCGGCAACTCCGAGAACATGGGCGCCGAGCTCCTCAGCTATGGCGTCGTGTTCATGTTCATGACCGTGGGCTGGCACTACGCCAAGCAGGTCTACGGGTGCATGATGGTCTACGCCAACTATGACCAGTACCCCCTCGATCCCCTCCAGCGCGCCGCGCTCCGCTGGAACCTCTACGGCATCTGGTGGACGAACTTCTTCGCCGCTTTCTCGACCGAGGGCTTCGGCTCCTACTTCGGCCTCAAGTACTACTACCTCGCCCTCCCCCGGGCCCTGGTGACGCTGTCCTGGGCCTATCTGGGCGTGACCTTCGCGGTCGCGAGCTACCGGGTCTTCTACCGCAACTACAAGGAGAAGGGGCGGCTGCCGAGCCTGAACATGCTCGTCCCCTACGTGTCCCTGCACCTGTGGTGGCTTCCCGTGTTCTACCAGGCAGAGTTCTACCTCCTGGTCCCCCTGTTCCACGCCATCCAGTATCTGGTCTTCGTCTACAAGATCGAGGCCAACAAGCTGCGCGAGGAACGGCCCCAGTCGATGCAGTGGCGGGGGACGCTGATCGCGCTCGGCCTGGTGCTGGCGGGCTACTGCTCCTTCGAGTATTTCCCCAACACGATAGACGTCATGATGCGTAACCGGGTCGTGCTCAACACGTGGTTCGTGTTCATCTGCGCCCAGATCTTCATCAACGTCCACCACTACTTCATAGACAACGTCCTCTGGCGCTTCAATAACCAGGACGTCAAGCGGTACCTCCTGGCCTAACCCTGTGGTTGGACGCCACCCGGAAGGCTCCCAACAATCTGCGCGCGTGGCTCAACGCTGGAAACGCTGCGCTTCAGCGAGGTGACCTCGAGCATGCGCGCACGCTGCTGCTGGAAGCCCATCGCCTCCATCCCTGCTATGCCTACGTGCAGATGAACCTGAGCGTGCTCGCACGGAAGACGGGCGACTTGGAAGAGTCGCTCAGGTGGGCCGACGACGCCGTGCGTTGCCGGCCTGCTCTTGCGCTGGCGCATTACTACCGAGCGGCTGCGTGCGAACGGCTCAAGCGCCTCGATGAGGCGCTTGATGAGTACCGACACACCACGCAGCTCGATCCGTCCCATGCCGACGCCTGGTTCGCGCAGGGCCGCCTGCTGGAGGGCGGTGGTAAGGCCATGGAGGCCGCACGGGCCTATGAGAAAGCGCTTGCCGCCAATCCTCTGCACGCTGATGCCGCGATGCGGGCCGGGCTTGTGTACCACTATCGCTTGCGTGATCCGACCACAGCGATCGCGCACTACCGTACGGTGCTCCGCCACACCCCTCAACACTACGGGGCCCACTACCAGCTTGCCATGGCGCTCCTGCAAAGTGGCAGGAAGGGTGAGGCGATCCGCGCATGGCGTGCGTTCGTGCCGCTTGCGGAGGCGGCTGGCGACCGGGCCTCTCTCGAAGGCGCGCCTGGAGAGTTCCGCGCAGCTTTGTCGGACCCTTGACGGACTGAAAGGGCTTTAAGGGGGTCCTACCCCACGCTTCCTGCGCCGCTCAGTCACGTCCATCGTCCAGAGACGCCGCTGGGTCCGGTACACGACGACCGCCAGCGCCGCCACTGACACCGCCAGGATGGCGGGACTCATCCCTTCCAGCCGCTGCCGGGACCCTTCGGAGAAGATGAGGAGCGCGTTGATGGCCAGCAAGGCGATGCGCGCCTCCGTCGGGCCGATGCGGAAATAGGCGAGTTGGAACTCGTTCGTTACGTTGAACGCCAGGAAGGTGCTCACCATGAGGGTGGCGTAACAGCCCATCAGCAGCAGCACGTGAAGCCGGTACGCCTCCGGGACAATCCATGCGTATCCCCCTCCCACCGCGCCCAGGAAGACAAAATCCAGCAGGTGGTCCATGTAGTAGCCCCATCGCACCAGGCCGGTGTTGCGGTAGCGCCCCACCGCGCCGTCAAAGAGGTCGGTCACGTACTGACAGAGGATCACGGCGGAGCTGCCCCACAGCCAGTGGATGTCCTCCGTGGCCAGCCGGCTGCACAACAGGATCAGCCCGCTCCAGACCAGCGACAGCAGGGTCAGGTGGTAGGTCTGCAGCCACGGTGGAATCTTCGAGACGCACCGCTTCACCAGGGTTTGCTCGAAGCGGTCCAGCAGGGGTTTGCCGACTTTCGCGTTGCCTGCAAACGACCGCTCACCCATGATCGCTTCGATAGCATCTCTTGGATGCGCCGGGCTTCCCGCTCGGCACCGACTTCGATACCGCAAGCAACTACCGCTGGAAGCAGTACCGGTATAACAGCAGCTTGAAGCAAATCCGCTTCTATGATCCTGCAAGCCCCTGCACCGTCGCGTTCAGGTTTTTTGACATCAGCAGCCTGAGCGTCACCTACAAAGACGAATCCCCGCTTCCCCCTGGCGGCGACCCGCCGGTGCAGGACAACAACGTGCTGGAGCTCACGCTCATCTCGACATCCGGCGCGACACTCACCGGCGAGGTCACCATCCGCGCCGGCGCCTACACCAATCTCGGCGCGACCGCCGCGGGCGACTCCGGCACCGGCCTTGCCCCAGCCGGAATCGCCAATCCACCGGCGTCGTGTACCTCATGACAGTTGCGAATGACGAATGCCGAAGTGCGAATGGCGAATGAGGTTGGGCTTATTCGCCAGCGAGGTCGAGGAATTGATGATACAGCGCCTCAGAGATATGGAACCCCTGCTCCATCAACCGCTCCACCAGCGGACGAACCTCGAGGATCAACTGCCTGGCCTTGGCCTCGAGCAAGATGCCAAGGGTTCCTGTGTAACGCAGCCCAAGGGTGTGAGCGACACTCCGCGCGGGAAGCTCATCAATGAGCAAGAGAGACGACTTGGACTCGATGGCCAACGCCAGCGCCTCGCTTTCGCCAGACCCCAGGTTGACCCGCAGCAGCATCCCCGAGAGCTGATGCGGCCGGCGAGCGATGCGGACCCACGGAGCGTGTCTCAAGGGGTTGGGCTCACCGAGTCGCCGGCTGCCGCGGAGCAGTTCTTGATGCACCGCAGGAGGAATCCAGATGGTCCGGTAGAGGTCCTTCAGGAGGGGGAGCGATTCCACCCGCCCCAGCGCGATCAGGGGACTGGTGTCTGCCACAACCCGCATGCGGGTGGCTTAGGCGTTGGCGACGTCGTGCTGCAGCTCTTCCGGGTCTTGGTCGAAGAACGGCACACGGAGTCGGTGCAGGAGGGCAAGGAACTCCAGTCGTTCCATCCCGAGGACCTCAGCCGCTTTCCCAGACGATACCCGTGCCTCTCGAAACAGCTCTACCACCGCCAATTCCCGCAGGGTTGCTGGTACATCACGCTTGCGCTTGGCAATCAAGGGCACCACTCGCGTGTCGAGTTGCACCGGAAACGTTTCCATGGTCATTGAACACCTCCTCGTGAAGCGAGTCTAGCATGGCCCAGAGAAAAAAGCAACGTACGGCGAGCAACGGAGGACCACGATGAACCGATCGAGGACGCTCTGGATGGTGATCGCTGCGTTCCTGGGGGACGACGCTCTACGCCGTGGTGGGTTCATACGGCTGGTCGATTGACATATCTCATCTACTATGTTATACTATAGTCAGGAGGTGAGGCAACACCGATGAAGCACTTGCAGGCCTTGCAGGTCCGGAAGCGGTTTGGAGGCGTGCTCGATGCCGTCGCGAAGCAGCAGGAGCCGATCGTGATCGAGCGGGCAGGTCGGCCCCTGGTCGTGATGGTGCCGTTCGATCAATACCAAGCCGAGCACGACGTCACGGCGCGCCGCGAGCGGCTCCAGCGGCTCGCTCGCGAGATGGATCGCTGGGCCCAGCGCAACGCGAAGGCCTTGAAGGGATTTGACCCGATCCAAGCGATCCGCGAGCTCCGGGTCAGCCGATGATCCCACAACCTACTGCTGGCGGTGTCTTGCCTGGAAGGGGTGCTTCCTGGCGCTCTTCGGCCTGGCGGCCAGACACCGCCATGGCCGCGTGGCTCTTTCTCCACCCTTCGTGCGGCCACGGCTCCGCCTGTCAGCGGAGCCTGCAGCAGGTTGTGGGATGATCGTCGTCGATGCGTCCATCGTCCTGAAATGGCTCATGCCCCATGAGCCCATGGCCAAGGGGGCGTTGGCGATCCGGCAGGGGCATGTCGAGGGTCGTCAACCCTGCGCCTGCCCTGAGCTGTTGTTGTACGAAGTGGCCAATGTGCTGATCACCAAATCCCGGCTGCCGCTTGAGGAAGCGGCCGCAGGGCTGGCGTTGGTGCTGCGGGATGAGCTGATTCGATATCCCTTTGAGGAAGGGGACCCTGCCTTCGCCCTGCGCCTGGCGAGGGACTACAGCCTGTCGGCGTATGATGCCGTGTACGTGGCGCTGGCGAAACAACTGGGGTGCGAGTTGGTCACGGCGGATCGCCGGCTCTCTCAGCGAACGCGACACCTGCCCTGGGTGACGTTCCTGGGATGAGACCATGACAGGCACCAGATCGCATTGGATGGCGGCTTACCGCACCAGGTGAGCCACGGAGGAGGACCACGATGAACCGATCGAGGACGCTCTGGATGGTGATCGCCGCATTCCTGGGCACGACGCTCTACGTCCTGGCGGAGGAGCTGATCCTCACGACCTACTACCCCTCGCCGCGGGGGGTCTACAAGGAGCTGCGGGTGGGCAGCGGCAACGCGGCGCCCCCCACGGCCAAGCTCCAGGTCACCCTCCCGACCGTGGAGACGGGCCTGGCCGTCCGGGTGGATGACAATGACCAGCCTGGTGGGGATACGACCCCCTTCGTCATCGACAAGGACGGCAACGTCGGCATTGGGACGTCGAGTCCTGACACCGACACCAAGCTGGAGGTGGTCACCGCCGATTCGACGTCCGGGTTGAATGGGGCGGGGACCTTGCGACTCTCCTCTCAGTTCCCGCAACTGGACTTCGTCGATTCCGACCACAAGGACTGGGCCATCCACGTCAACTCCAACAAGCTCTACTTCATCCGGGAAGGGTGGGAGGTCACCGACCTCGTCCTGGATGGCGCCGGCAGGGTGGGAGTGGGCACCGCTGACCCAGGGAAGACGCTCGATGTCAACGGTGAGGTACGGATTCGTGGAGGCAGCCCCGCCGATGTCAAGTACCTGCGGTCCAACAATACCAGCGGGGATGCGACGTGGGATACGATCGACCTGGGCACTGATACGAGCGGAGGCTACGCGGGCAGCTCTTCCGAGGGAGGCTCGAATCTGGGACCCCCGGAGGCGTCCCTGGTGGTGCCAGGCTGACGGAAGGGGTGAGGCCTGTCTCGCGCTGCATGGATATTTCCGGTCCTGCGGGGGGGACGGGATGTCGCCCCCATCGTGGACGTTGGTGATGTTGCTCGGTTGGCTGGCAAGACCTGCTCACGGCGTGGGTGAGAGGCCTCTGAGGAATGAGAAGTCACGGAGTTTCGAGACGAGCTTACGGTCAACTGAAGGTCCGATTCCGCAGCAGCACGTTCGAGACCTCGTAGATGAGCAGGTCAGGTGCGACGAGCGTGCTCTCACCCGTGGCGTGAGCATCGAGCAACTGGTGGGCGGCTGGCGAATCAGGTTCCTCGACAAACCACTTGATTGCCACGGAGGCGTCAATGACGGGCACTACCGCGTCTCCCGGAGCCGTCGGAGGACCTCAACCGAGTTCCAGCCTGCAGGGGCCTTGCGGCGCAAGCGATCAATGGCTTGAATCGCTCGACCGATCTTCTCGCGGTCACGGACCTTGGACCGCAGCAGTTCATCAACGGTGAGTCTCATCGCGCCTCAACCATATCATGCACGACGAACACTGTCAAGCAACCTGAGGAACGGCTGGGATACGGTACCGGGTTCCGCGGGGACCGGAGAATCTCAGGGGCGCTCAGAAATGAACGGCGTCCCTGGTGGCGCCAGGCTCACCGGGGAATCCGTCCCCGGTGCCGAGGAGACAGAGGGCTAGAGGAGCGTGAAGAAGATGTCGGATACGGTACGGGGTACCAGAGGGACAGTTACGAGAGCAGGCGGATGAACTCTTCGACGGAAAGTTCAGCGTGGCGGAGCAAACTGCGCAATGCGAGTATACAGCACGTCCTCAAGTGTGGTCAAGAAAATCAGGCACCAGGGGGAAGGGCTACTGATGTTCCCGATGCCAGCGAGAGAGAAATGCCTGAGGCGAAGGGCTCTCCATTCGGTGACGGCCAACTCGGCCATGCTGGGTGGGTACTGGAATCTGGTGGACCATCGAACAAGAGCGCCGAAACCACGACGTTGGTATCCAGCACTATGGACGTCAATAGCGAAAACTGAGCCCGCGATGAGACGATCCGGGAAGCTCTGGCTGGTGGGGGCCACCTTGCAAATCAGGAGCGACAGAAATTCTGCGCGCGCCTTGACAGGAGGCGGGAGGATCAGGCATACTTCCCTATGTTAGAACGTAATCCTTGATAGGTTGTTGATAGAAGTTGTGAAGGCTGGCGAAAGGGCAACCTCCGCGTGAGCGGGGGGCGCAAAGCCACAGACCCTCACAAGGCCGTGGCTCGTGAAGCGTATCTCGTGAAGCGTGGAGAGGTCGCGAGATACGAACGACGAGCAACGCATCACGGTCTTGAAGGGTGGTTGGGCCGCCGTCCAGCGGAAAGGCGGCCGGGCTGCTCCACCGTAGCTCGGCCTTCATGCTTGAGGGAACATGTTGGAACAGGTTGCAGGACTCATCGGACTCACGCCACCCTCTGCCGGGTTGGTGCTCAGGACCCGCCAGGTGGAGCTGCTCGCCCTGCGGGGCAAGCGGGTGACCGCCAGCGCGCGCATCCCCCTCGAGGGGGATGACCCACACGAGCTGACGGAGGCCATCCGGCGGGCGGTGGCGACGGGCGCCCTCAGCACAAAGAAGCTGGCGGTCTCAATCCAGACCCAGAACGTCCTGTTCAGGTTCTTCACGATCCCGGCCATCCCCAAGCCGGAATGGGAGGCAGCGGTCCAGTTCGAAGCGCGGAAGTATATCCCCTTCAAACTGGAGGAGCTCATCTGGGACTACCGCGTCATGCCGGCTCCTGCGGCCAAACGGCTTGAGGTGGTGTTCGCGGCGATCCAACGGGACATCTTCCTCCGATTCGAAGACGCCTTGAGGGCCGCGGAGGTACAGCCGACGCTGATCGAGCCCGGCAGCGTCAGCCTGGCGAGGCTGGTCGGCGCATCGCACGGCCCGCCGACCCACGAGTTCTCATGCCTGGTCGAGATCGACGGCGAGGTCGGCCATCTGGCGATCGTGAAGCACGGCATCCCCTACCTCACGCGGGAAATCAACTTGTCCGTCGTCGCCGACGCGCCGCCCGCGAGCGCGCCTGGAGCCGGGCAGCCCGGCGCGGCGGAAGGCCGGCCGGCGGAGCTCGACACGCAAGCCCAGCGCCGCCTGCTCACCGAGCTGAACGTCTCGATGGACTTCTTCCTCCGGGAATACCCCTCCACGGTGATCACGCGGGTGGTCCTCTTTGGCGAAGAGCCGCTCGTGGAGTCCTGGTGCCGCTCGCTGTCGGGTCAGCTCCGCAGTCCGGTGGAGTCGGGCCGTCCGCTGCTGGACCGCCGGATTTCCGACCCCCTGCCGCTCGACTTCGCCTCAGCGGTCGGCGTGGCTCAAGCGGGAACTTCTTCTCGGGAGAGCGTCATCGACCTGCTCAGACGAAGCGGCCAGAAAGCGCCGAGCCTCTCCCGCGCGCCCGTGGGGACGCCCGCCGCCGCAACGGCCACGCAGTTCCTCAGCTCGTTTAAAGAGTGGCGGGCGCTCGCGCTGAGCGGGGTCGTGGCGGGCGCCATCCTGCTGACCGCCTGGATCGCCGGCGCCGGCCAGGTGGGAACCGTTCAACATCAGCTTGACCGGCTCATTCGCTCGCGACCGGACGTGGGCTGGGGGCTGACCGGCAGGGACGAGTCGGCGTTGAGGCCGCTCCAGGAGAAGGCCGCGGCCCAATTGGCCCTCCTCCGGCATCTGATTGAGGGACGCTTGAGCGTGGCTGAACTCTTGGATGCGCTCGCACGGTCGCTGCCGAACGGCGTGTGGCTGACCGGGATCGCCTATGGCGGACCGTTCGACGCCGCCGGCAAGAGTCCCGCACGGCTGCTGGTCAATGGCGCCTCGTTTCTCGGTGAAGCCGGCCAGGAGCTGAGCGCCATCCAACAGTTTGAGGAACACCTGAGACGTTACCCAAAGCTCCTCAACGTGTTCAGCTCAGCCCAGCTTGACCGGATCAGCGTCCAGACGCAGCCGGAGACCCAGGCGACGTACCGGACGTTCCAGTTGAACTGCCAACCGAGCCGGAGGCTCTAAAGGCATGAAACAGATACCACAGGCCTTTCTCATTGTCATCATGGGAGTTGCCGCATCCGGCATTGTGGGGTATAATCAGTGCTATCTTCCGCAGCTCCGGAAGGCGCAACGGATTCAGCAGCAGATCGAGCAGGAACAGACGAACCAGCAGCTCGCAACAGAGGTAGCGGGTGTGTTCCGACAGATCGAGCGGTACCGGCAGCAGCTTCCGCAGGAGCCTGATCCTTCCTGGGTGGTCCGCCAAGCCGTCACGCTCGGTCAACGCGCGGGGATCCTCCTGACGAATATCACCCCCGTTCCCGCCGAGGAGCGTCCCCAGTACACGCGGCTCTCAGTGGGGCTGCAGTTCCGCGCGTCCTACCATCAGCTCGGCGCGTTCCTCGACCAGATCGAACGCGATCCCTCCTTCTTCCTGATTGAACGGCTTGAGCTCGGCGAACCCGCCGAGCAGAGCGACCAGGCCGCCGTCCAGATGACGCTGAGCACGCTCCACGTGCTGGCGATCCGCTAGAGCCTCTCCAATGGATGCGCAGCGAAAGACCCAACTGGAGCAGCGGGCGGTCGCCGGGCTGTTCGTGGTATTCGCCGCGGTCTTGTTCCTGGGGCCTCTGAAGAGCATGGGGCTGTTCAGGCGCCAAGTCGCGCAAGGGCCGTCAACACCTGAGGCGACGCCAACAGCGCCGCCACGTGAGCAGGCTCATACGCCTGGCCTGCCTGGCGGGCAGACAGGCGTCCCTCAACGGGGCCCGGCAGCGTCTCCTGCCACTGCGCCGGCCGCGCGCTACACCGCCCACGATCTGCGCGATCCGCTCAAGAGCCTGCTCCCAACGCCACAGGCAGCCGGTCCTCAGAGAGGGAGTCAGCAAGATGCCGCGCGGCTTGGTAAGCCGGCGGCCCACACGACGCCGGCGCCTCCTCTCCCGCAGTTGACCGTGCAGGGGCTGTGGTGGGGCTCTGAGCAGTCGAAGGCGATCATCAATGGGGACGTCTACGGAGTCCACGAGACGGTGGACGGGGCGAAGATTCTGTCCATCGGTCGCGACGGCGTCGTGATCGAATGGGCCGGCCAGGCGATTCACCTGACGACACAGCGCCCCCGATGACCCCACGCCTTGCTGGAGGCGACGCCATCATGCAGTTGTCAGGAACCAGGCGGGAAGAGCTTCGATGAGGGAGGCACAGATGCAGAGGAGTCCGTGGGGCTTGATCTGGCGGCGAGTCGCGCTCGCCGCGGCGATTATCCTCCTGGGCGGGCCTGTCTGCCCGCCAGGCAGGCCGGCTGCCTCCGCCTCTCAGGATGCCTCAAGCGAGGCGGAAACCGCTGTCACTGAGCCCGTTTCTGCTGAGGAGCCCGCTGCAGAGGAGGTACTGGAGGGAGGAGTCCTGGTGTCGATGGAGTTCCAGAACGCCCTCCTGAAGGACGTGCTCAAAGCCTTCTCGCAGCAGACCGGCCTGAACGTCGTGGCCGAGGCGGAGATCGGTGAGAAGGAGGTCACTCTCTACCTTGAAGAAGTCGCGGCGTTGGACGCCCTGGAGCAGATCCTGCGCACCTACCAGCTCACCTACGAGCGGCCGATCGGGAGCGACATCTACATCGTGAAAGCGATCTCGGCCGTGGAAGCGTCCTCTGCTCCACAGACGATCACCCGGCTCTACAAGCTCAAGTACGCCCGCGTTTCAAAGTCGGTGCTGGCCAAGGCCGCAGCGGCGTTCGGCGCGCGCAC
>Ga0137796_10002113_pt1 | contig 10859 bp, 11 predicted proteins | sample OV2TP3_FD_97704 | JGI IMG/M metagenome (GOLD analysis project Ga0137796, IMG submission 97704)
CAGCGGACCAAGTTCTGCCCGGTCGGCGGCGAGCTCTATGGGGACGATGTCAAATACTGCCCGAACCATGGGGTTGAGTTGCGCTATAAAGAATAAGTTCGCTTGCCACTCCGTGTCCATCCTCGTGGGACAGCCATCACGCATCGACGAGGCAAACTGCCGTTCCGCCGGCACCATCGGAACGGCGGTTTGCTGTTTTCCGCCGCCGCGATGAACCTCGCCAATAAAATTTCGATGGGTCGGATTTTGCTCGTGCCGGTCATCGTGGCCTGCCTCGTGTACTATCACCCGAGCCGGGACGGGTTGCGGTTCATCGCACTCGGCCTGTTCCTGCTGGGCGTCCTGTCCGACGCCGTGGATGGATTCGTGGCTCGGCGATGGCGCCAACGGACGGAGCTCGGAGCCATCCTGGATCCGATTGCGGATAAGCTGCTCATCCTCAGCGCGCTCATCAGCTGCTCGATCATCCGCGGATTGCCCGAATCGATGCGAGTCCCCGCGTGGTTTAACCTGCTCGTGATTAGTCGCGATGCGCTGCTCGTCGTCGGCACGCTGCTCCTGTTCGCGCTGCGAGGCCAATGGAACATCCGGCCCAGCCGCCTTGGAAAATGGACCACCGCGACCCAAATGTTGGTGATTCCAACACTCCTCTTGGGCCTGCAGCTGAAGGGGCCCCTCATCGCGACGGCCACCATCCTCACGGTCTTGTCCGCCGTCGGGTATCTGCGGATGGGATTTCGCCTGTTGGGATGATGTCGGCCACCCTCCAGTCTCCTCCACGACCACGACCCGTCATCGCGCTTGTCGGACGTCCGAACGTGGGAAAATCCACCTTGTTCAATCGTCTCTTGGGCCGGCGAGCGGCCGTCGTCGCGGCCGGACGCGGCACGACCCGCGATCGCCTCTACGGCACCGCGATATGGCGGGGGCATCCGTGGACCTTCATCGACACGGGCGGGATGGAGATGGCTCCCTCCGATTCGCTCGCGGCGTCCGTGCGCCGTCAACTCACGCGGGCGCTGAGCGACGCGGACGGCATCGTGCTGCTCTGCGACGCCCAGCAAGGGCTCGTCCCGGCCGATGCCATGATCATGGCGACGTTGCGCAAGACGGGCAAGCCGATCGTCCTCGCCGCCAACAAAGCGGATCACCGCGCGGTCGTCCCTCCTGAATTCTTCGCGCTTGGCGTCGCCTCGCCGGTTCCCATCTCCGCGCTCCATGGACGAGGCATCGAGGTCTTATTGGATCAGGTCGCTGACCAGGTGGGAGCCGCCGCGACGCCACGGACTGGCGACGCACCGCAGGATGCTCCACGCCACGACCACGGCGCCGCCCCGCTGACGACCACGATCGCGCTCCTTGGCCGTCAGAACGTCGGCAAATCCTCGCTGCTCAACGCGCTGGTGCGCGAGGAGCGCGCCATCGTTCATGACCAGCCCGGCACCACGCGCGATCTCGTCCACGCCTCGCTCATGACGCACGGATGGCTCGTCCATGTCCTCGACACGGCAGGCCTGAGGCATCGGCGAAAAGTCCGCAGCCCCGTGGATGTCTTCTCGATGGCGCGCACGATCGAGGCCATCGAGCGCTGCGACGGAGCGCTGCTGGTCCTCGACGCAACGATCGGCGTCACCCGAGACGACCAGCGGATCGCCACGCGCGTGCAAGAGGCGGGCCGAGGCCTGGCGATCCTGGTCAATAAATGGGATACCGTGCATGGCCTCCGAGCGGACCGCATCGCGGACACCGTGCATCGACGGCTCTGCGGCGTGTCGTTTGCGCCCGTGATCCCCGTCTCGGCGAAGACGGGATTTCAGGTGACCCACAGCCTTCACGCCATGCTCAGAACCGTTGAGATGATGCGCCGAGGTCTGCCGGAATCCGTCTGGTTGCCGCTGCTGCGTCGCGCGTGGCAGCGGGTGCCGTCGGGGCGTTTTCGCGGACGAGCAATTCATCTGCAGCATGGCCGCTGGGTTCCTGGACGTCCCACGCGCCTTGAGCTGGTGACTCGACCCGTCGCGTGGCTGCCGACGGCGTATCAGCGCTACCTCCTCAAACAGCTCTATCAACTGCCTCAGCTCTCCGGCGTTCCCATTCACCTGACGCTGCGAACGGCCTCTGATTAAGATGAGCACCGTTGGCGCCCTCGCTCTTTCCTATCTCCTCGGATCGATCCCCACCGCGTACCTGCTGGTGAAATGGCTCAAGCGCATTGACGTCCGCACCGTCGGCAGCGGAAATGTGGGGGCGACGAACGTCACGCGCGTCGCCGGCCTCTGGGCCGGTCTTGCCGTCTTTCTCATGGATCTGTCGAAGGGGCTGCTGGCCACGCGCCTGATTGCTTCAAGCGTCTTGCCGAACTCGGACTCAGCGTTTCGGCTGGCCTGTGGCCTTGCCGCGGTGCTTGGGCATAATTTCCCTCTCTTCTTGGGGTTTCGAGGAGGGAAGGGCGTCGCGGCCACGATTGGGACGTTGCTCGGGGCGGCCCCTTTCGTGGCGGGCATCTATGTCGCGGTGTGGGGGGTGGTCTTTTGGTGCTGCCGTTACGTGTCGGCGGGCTCGCTCGCCGCGGCCCTGGCGATTCCCATCGCGCAATATGCCGCGCATCGTCGAGGCGCTGAGCTCCTCTTCGGCGGCCTCCTTGGGACGCTCATCATCCTTCGGCATCGCGCCAACATCCTGCGCCTCATCCAAGGACGAGAACCTCGCGCCGGATCCCGGTAGGACGGCACACGGTATTGACGAAGGCCGTCGTCTTGCCTACAATAGAGCCGCATTGATGGCACCTGGACACGACAACCGACAGCTGGAGCTGTTTGATCTTTCGGGTCAACCGGTTGCCCGCGTACGCCACGAGGCGCTGGGCCGACTCGTCTTCCAATTACGCTACGATCAGCTCGTGCTTACCTGCATGGGATTGCTCATAGGGCTGACGATCGTGTTTGCGTGCGGCGTGGAGCGAGGCAAGCGCCTGGCGCGCCTCCAGATCGAAGCGAGCCCGTTCGCGCATCAATCGATTGCGGCTCCGCCGATCCCCGCGACGCGGATCACGGACGAGGCCTCATCGCAACGCCCTGAGCGCTCGGCCCCGGCTGCGGCCACCCCGAGCGAGTCGCCGCGCCCGAGCTCTCCAGCGACGGCTCCGCAACCGAAACCGAAAAGCCGGATCGCGGCTGCGCCCACCGCCCGTGAATCCGCCGCGCCGCAAACGAAGAAGGACAAAGGGCGCTGCGCCATTCAGGTCGTCACGTATACGCGGGCGCAATCGGCGAAGCGGGAATTGGATCGACTCATCGCGCGCGGGGAGCGGGCGTTTCTCGTGATGCGTCAGGGCCGCACCGTGGTGTATGTCGGCCCGTTTCCATCCCAGACGCAGGCGAGCGAGAAGCTCCTCACCTTGAAGACGCGGTATCAAGACTGTTTCGTGAAAATCCTGTAGCACGACGCCAAGGAGACTCTGATGTCCATTCATTCATCGCTGCGATCCTCCAAACATGCCGCGGGGCTCTTGCGCAATGTCATGAAGCGGCATGAGCGGGTGCGGCATCTGATGACCCAAGGCCTGTGGCCCGAGGGACGCTCCGTCTTCGGCCTGCCAAAAATCAAGCAAACGAAAATGAAAGCCCGCAAAGCCGCGGCGAAAGAAAAAGACGAGACGGCGGCTCAGGCCCCCGCGGCGACCCCGCCCGGAGCCGCGGCGTCTTAACATTGCCCAGCCCCCGCCACGCCGCACGCCAACCGTCCTTCATCCCATCCTTCACGACACTCCTTGCGGCACCAGCTCTCTCGGCAGGCCATTTCCGTCGCACGCATGGAAGCGATCGACACCGAGGCGATCAATGCGCTGGGTATTCCGCGACTGCTCCTCATGGAGCACGCCGGCGTGGCCGTGGCTCGCTGCGCGCGGACGCTGTTGCCCAAGCCCGCGCAGCCGATCATGATCTGCTGCGGCAGCGGGTTCAATGGCGGCGATGGCCTCGCGGCCGCTCGCCATCTGCACGACTGGGGCTACCGGCTGCACCTGCTTCTGACCACACAGCGAGAGCAGCTGCGCGGGGAACCGGCGATCTATGCGACGATCCTTGAGCGACTCGGTCTCTCGCTGCACACCGTCACCGCCTCGGATGTCTCCGAGCATGGCCTCGTCTCATCCTGGATGGCCGCGTGCGGCCTGATCATCGACGCGCTGCTGGGAATCGGCGCGCATGGGCCGGCGCGCGAGCCGATGCGCTCCCTCATCGTGCGCATGAATGCCGCGCGCAAACCTATCGTCGCGGTCGATGTGCCCTCCGGACTTGACGCCGACACCGGGGCGGTGCACGGCGTGGCGGTGAACGCCACGCGCACGGTGACGTTCGGCCTTCCCAAGCGCGGATGCTTCCTCGATGAAGGACCTGCGCATGTGGGCTCGCTGCAGCGTGATTCGATTTCGCTGCCGCGTCACTTGCTGGACACAGCACGCGCCTGCGGATGACGATCTCCGTCGATCTTGGTGAGCGCTCCTACCCCATTGTCGTCACGGATTCGTACCGGCTGCTGCCCCAGCAGCTTGCGGCCGCGAAGCTCTCCGGCGGGCACGGATGGGTTATCTCTCACCGAACGCTGCTGAATCGCTACGGGCCAGACCTCTTCGCCCCCTTGCGCCATCAGGGATGGACGCTCGCCACGGTCACCATCCCGGAAGCGGAGACGTCCAAATCGCTGGAGATGGCCCAGCGCATCTTGATGACCCTCTCGCGCACCGCGACCATGCGGGTGCCGGTGCTCTTCGCCTTCGGAGGCGGCGTCGTGGGAGATCTCACGGGGTTTGTCGCCGCGGTCTTTCGTCGCGGGGTGCCGTACGTTCAGCTGCCGACGACGCTCTTGGCGCAGGTTGATTCGGCGATCGGCGGGAAAGTCGGCGTGGACCTGCCGCAGGCGAAAAATTTCGCGGGGGCGTTCTACCAGCCGCGGCTGGTGTATAACAACGTCGCGGTCCTCGCGACGCTGCCGCTGCGCCAGCGCCGTTCCGGCCTCGCCGAAGTGATCAAATGCGGCATGATCGCGGATCCGACCCTCTTTCGTTTTCTGGAGGAGCATCTGGCGGACTGCCTGGCGCTGAAGCCGCACGCGGTGAGCGTGCTCGTGCAGCGCTCATGCCGCATCAAAGCGCAAGTCGTGTCGCACGATGAGCGCGAAACAACCGGGCTGCGCGCCCAGCTGAATTTCGGCCACACGCTCGGCCACGCCCTCGAGGCGGCGACGCACTACCAACGATGGACGCATGGGGAAGCGATCGCCATCGGCATGTGCGCGGCCGCCGCGCTGAGCGTGCAGCTCGGCCGTTGCGCAACGGAGCATTTCGAGCGGCTCGTCAATCTCATTCAACGGTCCGGCCTGCCCACGCATGCCGCCGGGGTCTCGCGTCGCGCCGTCTTGCGCGCGCTCTCCTATGATAAAAAGTTTATCCACGGCCGTCCCCGCTGGGTCCTGCCGACGCGCATCGGACAGGTCGTCGTCACCGAGAGCATTCCCGATGCCGCCGTGGAGCGTGCCGTGGCGACCTATGTTGGAGCAAAGGAGGGGTGATGAGCGAACCGCGGATGGAACAGATCGGACGCGTGGAAGGATTCTTCGCGCAGCCGTCAGTGGCCATCATCGAGCTGAGCGCTTCATTGAAGCTCGGCGAGGCGATCTACATCAAAGGCCACACGACGGACTTTCAGCAAGCGGTCGAGTCGATGCAGATCGATCGCCAGCCGGTGCAGGAAGGACGCGCGGGACACTCCGTCGGGTTGAAGGTGAAAGAGCGCTGCCGCAAGCACGACGTGGTCTACAAATTGGCCGCGGTCTAAGGGGAAGGGCGGCAACGCTACCGAGGAACGCGAAGCAAAACTTCTTCCCCGTCTGGGCGGCGCAATCGCACGATGCCATTCGCGATTTCAAGCAAGGTGTGCTCGCGAATGCGTTCCCCCACCGCCACAATCGCGCCGTTGATCACTGCAAACGGCTGGCCTAAGCCCTCCACCACCCCGGTCACGATGAGCCCATCGGAACTATTGGAGAGAATCGGAGCGGGAGCGGGAACCCTCTGGGATTGAGTTCGCATCCCCCGAATCCAGAACAGCGCGCCGATCGCCAGTCCCAACGACAGCATCGCCACGGCGATCGCAACGAGGATGAGGGATTGGCTCAGCGAGAACGGGGACGTGTGCTTCGACCTGCTCGCCGGAAGCGTCTTCGCTAATGGTTGGGGCACCGAGGTCGTCGGCCACGGCATGCTCTTAACCACCGGATCCTGCACCCGTCGCAGCGCTTCTTCAATCAGACTCATCTAGAGCACCTCGCCTTGCAGCTCCTGGTAGCTGCGCCGCACAATTTCGCCATCCACCCGCTTCATGTGGAGCACATAACACGCCAACAGACTTCGGTCACAAATCAGGTTGATGAGCCGCGGAACGCCCTTCGAACGCTGATAGATCTCCTCCACCCCGTCAGGGGTCCATTCGATCTTGCCGTCCGAGCCGGCAATGGAGAGGCGGTGCATGATGTACGTGTGCACTTCATCGGCATCCAGCGCGGTGATGTGATACCGCACCCCGATGCGCTGCCGCAATTGTTCGAGGGAGGGCAGCGACAGCTTTTCGCGCAGCTGCGGCTGGCCGACGAGAATGATTTGAATGAGCTTGGCTTTATCGGTTTCCAAATTGGAGAGCATGCGAACCTCTTCCAGCAGGCGCAGGCTGAGGTTTTGCGCCTCATCGATCACCAAGACAATGCTGTGGCCCAGCGCGGCCTGATCCAGGAGAAATTGGTTGAGCTGATCGAAGAGGCCCAGGCGGCTGGTCTGCATGGGGTTGAGGCCGAAGTCCTTGATGACCGACTGCAGCAGTTGCAATTCCGAGAGGGTCGGCGTCAGGATGAGCGCCGTCTTGGTGGAGGCATCGAGATGCCGCAGGAGGACTTTGCAGAGGGTGGTTTTACCCGTCCCGACTTCGCCGGTAATTTCGATGAACCCCTTGCGCTCTCGGACGCCATAGACCATGTGGGACAGCGCTTCGCGGTGCCGCTTGGACAGGTAGAGAAAGGACGGATCGGCCGTGTTGGAAAACGGCGTTTCGCGCAGTCCGAGAAAGTCGAGATACATCCGCTCCTATGCCGTACCGTGTGCGTATTGTAGCCCAGACTCGCTGAAGACGCAAGCCGCGCTCCTGAAAAATCGCAATAAATCTTTTATTGACGAAGGTGGATGGGGTCCGTTAGAGTGAACACTTTCTCTCCAGCCGAGCCAAAGTCAAGGACGAGGGAGGTGCGCATGTTGACGGAGCTGGTTCGACGCATTGGGCGGGCATCGCGCTGGATCAGCGTCGGCTTGCTGGTGGCAGGGCTGAGTTATTCGAGGAACGCGTGGGCGTTTCGCGCGCCTGAGATGGAGCAGGGCAGTGCCCGGCAAGCGCAGCCGCGACGAGCCGCTCCGACAGGGCCCGCGCAATTCCTTCGCCGCCACGAGCGAACCCGTATCGCCCCCGATGCCCTGCGCAGAGACGCTCGGCACCTCGGGATGTGGCCTCGGGTCTTGCCCGGCACTCCACGAACCGAAGAGGAAGTCGTCGCCACCCTGCGCTTTGTGCTTGCGGCTCGCTCTCAGTGGCTCGGCGGCCTGCGCCCCAACACGTTGCGCCTTTACCACGTCGCCACGTTCCCCGCCTCCGCGCACCAATCGGCCATGGTATATGTCCAATGCGTCCAGCAGCAGGATGGCATGGACGTGGAGGGCTCCTGGGCCCACTTCTCCGTCAAACTCCTGACGGATCGCAGCGTGCTTGTCTCGGCCGAAGCCCTGCTCTATCCTCAGCTCTCTTTGCCGATGGCCGCCCGCCGGCCATTGCACGTTGCTCGATCACGCGCCGCCGATGCCCTGGGACTTGATCCCGCCACCGCGACACCAAAGCGCACTCGACGAATCCTGCGCCACCTCCAGGGTCGATGGCGCCGGATCACGGAAGTTCGGTTCCGGCAGCACCCGTACACCGCCGTCGTGGATGAAGACACTCAGGAGCAATGGATCCAGGATGATCGGCTCTACGGCACCATCGTCGGCCGCACCCGAGGTCGCGGCATCCAATTCGATCCGCTGGCCACCGGGTCCAATCTGGTCACGCTGAATCTTTCCGATCTCACCGTGCAGACGGCCGGCGGCAGTCTTGGCGTGACGAATGCCGACGGAACGTTCTCCTTCCCGACCGAAACCGCTCCCACCACCGTGACGGGAGCTCTTCAAGGACGCTGGGCGCTCGTGCACTCGCTGGCGAATGTCGATTTGACGGTCAGCGGGTCGGCCGTCCCGGATGTGCCCCTGGAGCTGCTGTTTAATCCCAGCGGAGCGGATGAGCTATCGACGGCGCAGGTGAATGGTTATGCGCATACGGGTCTCATCCACGACTGGGTTCAAGCGCGGCTCTTGACGTCGGTGCCGGGCATCGATCGCTCCTTGCCGGTCAATGTGAATCATCCGTCGGTGTGCAACGCCTACTATGATTTTGCCTCCATCAACTTTTTTCGAAGCGGAAGCGGCTGCCTCAATACCGCCTATGACACGGTGGTCTATCACGAGTACGGCCACTTCGTCGATGATCAGCTCGGCGGCATCACCGATGGCGGGCTGTCCGAAGGCTGGGGGGATGTGCTGGCCGCATACAGCACCAACCAGCCGCTGATCGGCGAAGGATTTTTTGGAGCGGGAACTACTGTCCGCACCGCGGACAACGCGTATCAGTATCCCGCAAGCGGACAGGATGAAATCCATGCGCTGGGCCAGGCGTGGGCCGGGTTCGCGTGGCATCTGCGAGAGCGTCTGATCGCTTCCCAAGGAACGACGGCAGGCATCGCGCTTGCCGAACGCCTGATGATTCCCGCCCTGCTGGCCAACTCGCCGAACATTCCATCGGCAGCAGCGGAGGTCCTGTTCCTCGACGACACGGACGGCGATCTCTCCAATGGCACGCCGCATGAAGCGGACATCCGGGCGGCGGCCGCGCAGCACAGCATCCCTCTGCCGGAATACGATCCGGCTCCACCGAGTCCGGTCAACGACCTGACGGCGGCCGCAATGGGGTTGGGCCGCGTACTCCTCACATGGACCGCCACGGGCGACGATGGCCTCGTGGGCGTCGCCACCAGCTATGATGTGCGCTCCGCCCCAACCCCGATCACCACTGAAGCCGCGTTCCAAGCGGCCACGTCACTCGACGGAGCCCCGATTCCGCGCGCTTCGGGAACTGCCGAATCCTTCCTGGTCACCAATCTGACTCCTGGCATCACATACTTCTTCGCCATGAAAGTCATCGATAACATGGGCAACGCCTCGCCGCTTTCCAACGCAGCCTCCGCCACGACCACCGCCGGGACGGTCGTTCTCTCCGAATCTTTTGAGTCCGGCATGTCAGGGTGGACGAAGACAGGACTCTGGCATCTTTCCCAGGCGCGATTTTCGAGTCCCACGACGAGCGCGGCTTATAACGATGGCCTCGATTACGACACCGGCGGCGCCAATAGCGGAAGCCTCATCTCCCCTCTGATTGCCCTCTCAAAAACCACCGACGCCCTACTGATCTTTTACCACTGGTTTGAGACCGAAACATTCCCCGGCGGCTATGATGTTCGACGGGTGCAGGTTTCGGTTGATGGGGGCATCACCTGGCAGACGGTCAGGCAATGGGATAGCAACGTGCCGAATCAGCTCGCGTGGGCGCCTGTCAGCATCGATCTCTCACCCTACGTGGGCAAGACGATTCAGTTGCGATTCTACTTCGATACGTTGGACGCCTTCGCGAATCAGTTTGAGGGGTGGTATGTGGATGATGTGCAAATCTTCGCCGCGACGCCAGCCAACCATCCCCCCGCGCTCTCCCCGATCGGAAATCAGACGGTCAAGGAAGGACAACTGCTCACGTTCACCGTGACTGGCTCCGACCCGGATGGGGATGCGCTCCTCTTGAGCGCGTCGGCCTTGCCCGCCGGAGCCGCATTCACTCCTGCCACAGGCGTCTTCGCCTGGACCCCCACGTTTACGCAGGCCGGGAGCTATCAGACAACCTTCACCGCCAGCGATGGGACGCTGAGCGCTGTTGAAACCATCACGATCGCCGTCGACAATGTCAATCGGCCTCCCGTGGCCAATGCGGGCCCGGATCAATCGGGCGCGCTCGGTCAATCGCTCAGCTTCACCGGAACAGGCAGCGATCCGGATGGGGATGCGCTGACATATCAATGGGCCTTCGGGGACGGCGCCATCGGCAACGGAGCCAAGGTCTCTCACGTCTACCAGAGCGCGGGCACCTACGTGGTGACGCTCACCGTGCGCGACGGGAGCCTCAGCGCTCAGGATACCGCCATCGTCACCATCACCACCCTGCCGTATCAAGCGTTCCAAGGAGAGTACTTCGATAACAAGAATTTGACGAACCTGAAGTTCACGCGGACGGATGCCGCGATCAACTTTAATTGGGGCAACGGTTCGCCGAGCCCGTCCATCGGCCCGGACACCTTCTCGGTCCGCTGGAGCGGCCAATGGAATTTCTCCACCGCAGGCACGTATCGCTTCACCGTCACCAGTGACGACGGCATCTGCCTCTGGGTGGATGGCGTCTTAGTCCTGAACCGGTGGGTGGATCAAAGCGCGAGAACCGTGGCGGTGGATCGCGCACTCTCAGCCGGCGTCCACCGCATCAAGGTGGAATACTACGAGAACCGAGGAAAGGCGGTTGCCATGCTCTCGTGGGCCTTGCGCTCGCAGAGCGGTCCGCAACGTTGACACGCCCGCGTGCGTCTGGTAGGCTAACGGCTGAGGTGCTCCCATGAGCACAGATCGACGTCGAAGC
>Ga0137796_10002116_pt1 | contig 10852 bp, 7 predicted proteins | sample OV2TP3_FD_97704 | JGI IMG/M metagenome (GOLD analysis project Ga0137796, IMG submission 97704)
CCGAACCTGAAAGGCTTCCAGCGGGCGCTCGAGGCCGGCGCGCACAAGGTCACCTTCCCGGTCTCCGCCAGCCGCGCGCACAGCGAGTCGAACGTGCGCATGACGCCCGAGCAGATGATCGAGGAAGTCAGGAAGTGCGCCGCGCTGGGCGGCGCCCAGATCGAAGGCGCGGTTTCCACCGCCTTCGGCTGCACGCTGCAGGGAGCGGTGCCCGAGGACGACGTGGTCCGGATCGCCGCGGCGCTGGCCGGGTTCTGCGACGCGGTGGCGCTCGCAGACACGGTCGGCTATGCGAATCCTGCCCAGGTGAAAAGGATATTCTCCAGGGTCAGAAAGGAAATCGGCGACAAGCTCGAGGGCGCGCACTTCCACAACACGCGCGGGCTCGGGCTCGCCAACGCGCTCGCCGCCTACGAGGAAGGCGTGCGCAACTTCGACAGCTCGATGGGCGGCCTCGGCGGCTGCCCGTTCGCTCCGGGGGCGAGCGGCAACGTGATCACCGAGGACCTGGTGTTCATGTTCGAAGCCATGGGCGTAGCGACCGGGGTTTCGCTCGAAAAGCTTTTCCTGGCCCGGGAGATCCTCGCCAAAGGTCTGCCCGAAGAGCCGATCTACGGCCACACGCCCCTCGCCGGCCTTCCCAAAGGATTCCGTGCTGCCGCTTGAGGGGGTGCGCGTCGTGGAGTTCGCGCACATGGTGATGGGGCCGTCCTGCGGGCTCGCGCTCGCCGACCTGGGCGCGGAGGTGATCAAGGTGGAGCCCCTGGAGGGCGACAACACGCGGCGCCTCGAGGCTGCGGGCGCGGGATTCTTTCCGGTCTTCAACCGCAACAAGAAGAGCTTTGCGGTCGATCTGAAGCATGCCGAAGGCAGGAAGCTGGTCTTGAGATTGATCGAGACCGCGGACGCGCTGACCGAGAACTTCCGGCCCGGGGCGCTGAACAAGCTCGGGTTCTCGTACGAGGTTCTCTCGAAGAAAAACCCAAGGCTCATCTATTGCTCGCTGAAAGGCTTCCTCAAAGGCCCCTACGAGCACCGCGCGGCGCTCGACGAAGTGACGCAGATGATGGGCGGTCTCGCCTACATGACCGGCCTTCCCGACCGGCCGCTGCGCGCCGGATCCTCCGTGATCGACATTCTCGGCGGCACCTTTGCCGCGCTCGGCGTTCTCGCCGCGCTTCGCGAGCGCGAGACGACCGGCCGCGGCAAGCGCGTGACGAGCGCCCTTTTCGAGAGCACGGCCTACCTGGTCGCGCAGCACATGGCGCAGTACGAGCTCACCGGCGAGGCGCCGCCGCCGATGTCGGTGAAGCGCCCGGCCTGGGGCGTGTACGACATCTTCGAGACGGGCGACGGCGGGCGCCTTTTCGTAGGTGTGGTCACTGACACCCAGTGGGACGTGTTCTGCCGGGATTTCGATGAAGAAGAGTTGAAGAACGACCCGCGCTTGAAGGGGAACGCGCTGCGCGTGAAGGAACGCAGCTGGCTGGTGCCGCGGCTGGGCGAGACGATGAAAAAGTATTCGCGGGCCGAGCTGGCCTCGAAGCTCGAAGCCATCGGGCTGCCTTTCGCGCCTATCGCCAAGCCCTGGGACCTGCTGGACGATCCGCACCTCAAGGCTTCCGGCGGCCTGCTGGAAACGAGGATCGGCGAAAAGACGATCCATGCGCCGGCGCTGCCGTTGGAGCTCGACGGCGAGCACCTGCCGAAGAGGAGCGATCCGCCTGCCATCGGCGAGCACGGCAGGCAATTGCTGGCCGAGCTCGGCTACGCCCCGAAGGAGATCGACGCACTCGCGCGCGAGTGCGTAATCGTCCTGGCGTAGCCCAAACGCTTTTCTATTTCTTCGCGCTCGGCAGCTTGGCGTCCACGTTCTTGGCGTCGACCAGCTCGTGCTTGATGAACACCTGTTGCTGGTACTTCTTGCCCTTGAGGTAGTCGGCGAGCATGTCGACGCCGAGGCGGCCCCAGGTAACCGGGTTGAGCTCGACCGTGACGCCGAGCGAGCCGTCCTTCACCGCGCGCAGCGCCGGCGGGATGCCGTTCATCCCGCTGACGAAGACCTTGCCCTTCTTGCCGGCGGCCACGACGGCCTGCGAGGCGCCGAGCGCGACGTCGTCGTTGGCGCTGTAGATCGCCACGATGTCGGGGTGCGCGGTCAGCGCGTCCTCGGCGAGCTTGAGGCCGCGCTCGCGCGTGAGCGCGCCGTACTGCTCGAACACCACCTGGACGCCGCCACTCTTCGCGAAGGATTCCTTGATGCCGTCGGCCAGGTTCTTGAAAGTCGGCGATCCGGGCGGTCCCGAGATCAGGGCGACCTTGCCCTTGCCGCCAATCTGCTGGGCGATGCGCGCTCCGATGTCGCGCCCGATCTGCTTCTCGTCCATCGCCACGTGCAGCGTCTGGTTGGGCGAAGTCGAGCCGCGGGCCACCGAGATGATCGGGATCTTCGCCGCGGCCGCGGCGTCGTAGGCAGCATTGACTCCGGTGGCGTCGATCGGCGAGATGAGGATGCCCTTCACGCCGCGCGCGATCAGGTCCTGCACGCCGTTGATCTGCCGGGCCTTGTCTTCCTGCGAGCTGACATACACCACCTCCATGCCGAGCTCCTGGGCGCGCGCCCGGATGCCGCGCAGCATGGCGATGTAGAACGGATTATCATCCTGCGGCAGCGACACGCCGATGGTCGTCTTTTGCGCGGCCGCGGGCGCGATCGGCAATGCCAATGCCAGGGCTGCCAGGAACAGTGCCAGCTTTCTCATCGAATCCCCCTCTTATAAGTACTGCAGCATTCTAACGCCGATGGCGCAGCTGGTCGGCGGCGGCCGCGGCGATGATCACCAGACCGATCGCGACCCGCTGCCAGTGCGAGTCGACGTTGAGCAGGTTCAAGCCGTTGCCGAGCACCACCATGATGAACACGCCGATGATCGTCTTGTAGATCTTGCCCTCTCCGCCATGCAGCGCGGCGCCCCCGAGCACCACCGCGGCGATCGCGGTGAGCTCGTAGAACTCGCCCGAGGTCGGCTGGCCGGACTGCAGCCGCGAGGCGAGCATCACCCCGGCGACGCCGGCGAGCGCGCCTGACCAGATGTAAGTGGAGGCGGTGATGCGGTCCACGCGGATGCCCGAGAGGTAGGCCGCCTCGCGGCTGCCGCCGGTGGCGTAAACCGCGCGGCCATACGAGGTCTTCGCCAGCACCCAGGAAAGAACGATCAGCAGCCAGACAGGCACCCATACCAGCCAGTGAATTCCGAGAAAGCGCCCGACACCGAAATCGAGGAACGCCTGCGGCAGCGTGCCGTCGATCGGGATCTGCTGGCTGTCGGAGAACAGGAACACCGCGCCGCGGACCAGCACCATGGTGCCGAGCGTGGCAATGAACGGATTCACGCGCAGCGTGGTGACGACGAAGCCGTTGATCGCTCCAACCAGCGCGCCGATCGCGATGCCGGCGGCGACGCCCGCGACGACTCCGGCCTGCATCATCGCAGCCGCGGCGGCGCAGCCCGACAGCGCGACCACCGAGCCGACCGACAGGTCGAAGCCGCCCGCGAGGATGACGAACGTCATCCCCATGGCGACGACCGCGATCACGGATGCCTGCACCAGCACGTTGCCGAGGTTGAGCGGCGTGAGAAAGCGATCTGTCAGGAGCGAAATAACCCCGCCCAGGACTACCAGCGCGATGAGCGGCATCTGCTCGATGAGGGCGTCCTTGCGCCGCAGGGCCCAGGCTCGCGCCTGCCTCATGATTGCCCGTGCATCGCGTCGCGCACCGCGGCCTCGGTCAGGCCGCCGCCGCGGTCGATTCGCGCCGTAATCGCGTTGTCGCGCATCGCGATGACGCCGTCTGCGAGCGACAGCATCTCGTGCAGCTCGGACGAGGCGAACAGCACGCCGTTGCCGCGCGCGGCGAATTGGCGAATCAGGCGATGCAGCTGCGTCTTGGCGGCCACGTCGATGCCCTGGGTGGGCTCGTCGAGCAGCAGCACCGAGACACGGCCTGCCAGCCACTTGGCGAGGACCACCTTCTGCTGGTTGCCGCCGGAAAGCGCGCGCACCGGGACTCCCGGGTCACGCGGACGGATGTCGAGCGTCTCGATCAGCTCGCCGACCACCCGGTCGATCGCCCGCTCGTCCATGCGCCAGTGCGCGCCGAATCGGCCGAGGTTCGGCAGCACGATGTTGTCGCGCACCGAGTGCGACAAGACCAGGCCGAGCGTGCGCTCGTTCGGCACCATGCCGATCCCTGCGCGGATCGCTTCCGACGGATGGAGCGGCGCAAGGCTGCGCCCGCGCAGCCGCAGGCGCGCCCCGGGCTCGGCGCCGAACACGCGCCGCAAGAGCTGCGTGGTGCCGCTTCCCAACAGCCCTGCCAGACCGACGATACCGCGCTCGCGCACACCGAGACGCTCATCGCGCTCGTCGCACAGCAAGGTCTCGCCCGGCGTCCGGTCGCTTTCCGGATGCTCGAGGTCGAGCGAGCGGCCCGTCATGTGCATCACCAGATCGCGCACGCCGAAAGCGCCACGAGCAAACTCGGCGACCACCCGCCCGTCGCGCATCACCGTGCAGCGGTCCGCGATGCGGCCCACCTCCTCCAGCCGATGCGATACGTAAAGGACGGCAACGCCCTGCGTCTTCAGCCGATCGATCACGCCGAACAGGCTCTGCACTTCGCGCGCCTCCAGGGCCGCCGTCGGTTCATCCAGGATCAGCGCGCGCGCGCTTCTCGACAAGGCCCTGGCGATGGCGACCGACTGGCGCTCGGCGAAGCCAAGCGAACCTGCGGGTGCATCTAGGTTGCACGACAGGTGCAGCCGGGCGAGGGCTTCGCGCGCCAGCGCTCGCGTGCGCCGCCAGTCCACTATCCCCGCGCGCCGCGGCAGGTGCCCGAGCATCACGTTCTCGGCAACGCTGAGCGCCGGAACCACGTGCAATTCCTGCGTGATGACCGCGATGCCCGCAGCAAAGGCGTCCGCCGGCGACTGGAACCTCGCTTCGCGGCCCTCGAGCAGGATGCGGCCCGAATCCGGTCGGTGAATTCCGCAGTAGAGCTTGATGAGCGTCGACTTGCCGGCGCCGTTCTCTCCCACCACGGCGTGCACCTGGCCGGCGTGCACCGACAAGGAAACCCGGTCCAGCGCCTGGATGGTGAGAAAGCGCTTGGAGACGTTTTCTGCTGCGAGAACCGGCGTCATGCGGCGGGACCCCTTCGGCGATGCGCGCGCTAGCCTAGCACGCTCCCAAAACCGGTTAGCATTCGGTAATCATGGCACAGGTCAAGAAAGAGCAGGTGCGCGACGCGATCCTGCGCGCGGCCGAGCGCCTGTTCCGGCGCGACGGCTACCAAGCCACCACCCTCGCCCGGGTCGCTCGCGAGGCGGGCATCTCGCCCGCGACGGTCTACGTGTACTTCGACTCGAAGCTCGCGACGCTGTACGCAGTCTACGATCCCTGGCTGCGGCGCCGGCTGGGCGCCCTGGCGCGCCGGCTGGCGTCGATCCGCGAACCGCGCGCGCGGCTGCGTGCGCTGCTCGCGGCCTTGTGGCGGGACATCCCGGCGTGGCACAACTGCTTTGCCAACAATCTGATACAGGCACTGGCGACGTCCACGCTGCAAGAGCGCTACGACCCCGCGCTGCTTCGTTGGGTCGAAGCGCGCATCGCCGAGGTGCTGCGCGATACGCTCCCCCCGCAACGCAGCAATTCGCTGCGCCAGGCGCATCTCGCCCATATCCTCATGATGGCCTTCGACGGCTTCGTCATCCACCGGCGGCTGCGCCGGGGCGCGGCGTGCAGCGATGCGTGCATCGAAGGCGTGTGCGACCTGCTGCTCGGCGCCGGGGACCGCCGCAAGCCGGCGCACCGCTGAAATTCCTCGAAAACCGGCTGCCGTTCGGTATTGGAGCCGCGTGCGCTTGATCTGGATCAAATTCACGGCGCACGCGCGCTGGAATCATGGCCGGCACGACCTCGGAGGGGGCCAATGGCCGGCACGCGCAGCTGGGTAGTGGGCACCGACATCGGCGGCACCTTCACCGACATCATCGGCGTCAATCTGCAGACGGGCGAGCAGCGTCTCGGCAAGGTGCCCTCGACGCCGCCGACCTACTTCGACGGCGTCATCAACGGCCTGGAGCGCGCCGGGCTCAGGGGCGAGGAGGTGCTCTCCTTCCGCCACGGCGCCACGGTATCAACCAACGCCATCCTCGAGCGCAAGGGCGTCAAGACCGCGCTCGTCACCACCGAAGGCTTTCGCGACGTCCTCGGCGGCGGCCGCGCCGAGCGCATCTCGGCGTTCGAGCTCGACTGGGATCCGCCCGAGCTGATCATCCCCCGCCGCAACGTGCTCACGGTACGCGAGCGCGTCAGCCCCTACGGCGAGGTCGTCACCGCGCTTTCGGAAGCCGACGTACGGCGCTGCGCGCGCATGATCGCCAAGCGCGGCATCGAGTCGGTGGCGGTGGTCTACATCGATTCGTTCATGAACCCGAAGCACGAGCTGCGCACGCGGCAGATCCTGCGCCAGGAGCTGCCGGGCGTAGATATCACGCTGTCGCATGAAGTGCTGCCGCAGATGCTCGAGTTCGAGCGCACCTGCACCACCGTGCTGAACGCGTACATCTCGCCGATCCTCAAGAGCTATCTCTCGGGGCTCGCCCGCAGGCTGAAAGAGGACTGGAGCTACGAAGGGCCGATCCTGGTGACCACCTCGGGCGGCGGCGTCATAGGCATGGACGAGGCAATCAAGCTCCCGGCGCGCACCTTCCACTCCTCGCCCGTGTCGGGTGCGGTGGGGCTCGCCGGCTACATCGGTTCGCTCGCCGGGTTCGAGAACGTCATCGCCTTCGAGACCGGCGGCACCACCAACAACGTCTCGATCATCTACAAGGGACGCCCGGCGGTCACGCACGAGTGGAAGATTCTCTGGAACGTGCCCTGCTGCCTGCCCTCGGTCGACACCATCTACATCGGCGCCGGCGGCGGCTCGATCGGCTGGGTCGACAAGGGCGGCATGCTGAACGTCGGGCCGCAGAGCATGGGCGCGGTGCCGGGCCCGGCCTGCTACGGCGCCGGCGGCACCGAGGCGACGAACACCGACACCCAGATCGTGCTCGGCCGCATCGACCCCGACTATTACCTCGGCGGCGAGATGAAGGTGGACGGCAGGCTCTCCAAGAAGGCGCTGCGCGAGCGCATCGGCGAGCGCTACGGCTGGGACGCGGAGACGGCTGCCGCCAACATGTACATGGTCGCCATGACCAACCTGATGATGGCGATGCGGCTGCAGACGGTGTCGCGCGGCTGGGATCCGCGCGACTTCGCCATCGTGCCCTACGGCGGCGGCGGCGCGATGTATGCCTGCGACCTCGCGCGCGAGGTCGGCGCCTCGACCGTGATCGTGCCCCCGCTACCGGGTTACGCGTCGGCTTTCGGCGCGATCCGCGTCGACGTGAAGCACGAATTCACCACCCCGCTGCACAAGATCGAGTCCGAGTTGGACTACAAGAAGGTCAATCGGACCTTCGACGGGCTGGTCGCGAACGCAGTGAAGACGCTCGAGCGCGAGGGCATGCGGCCCGAGCAGATCACGATCGAGCGCTACGTCGACGTCAAGTACTTCAGCCAGAGCCGCTTCTTCACGGTCGAGATCGGCGACGAGCCGTTGCGCGACCTGCAGGCGATCACCGGAAACTTCATGGCGGCGATGCAGACCGCGTACGGCTATACCCTGCCGCCCGGGTATGCGCCGGTCGAGCTGGTCAACCTGCGCGTCATCGCGCGCGGCGACCTGCCCAAGCCGAGCCTGCCCGAGACACCGGGTGGCGCGACGCTGGAGGCGGCGCGCAAGAAATCGCGCAGGGTATGGTTCCGCGATGCCGGCTTCGTCGAGGCCTCGATCTACGAGCGCGGCAAGCTGCCCGCCGGCGCGCGCTTCGACGGCCCGGCGGTGATCGAGCAGCCCGACACCACCACCGTGATGCCGCCGGGCAGCCATTGCACCGTCGACAAGTACGGCAACCTGATCATCAAGGTCGACCGCCAGGAGGCCGCATGAACCTCGTGAAAGAGAAGACAAATTTTTCTCGCAAGGGAAAACCCGCTGCGGCGCGCGTCGACGTGAAGGAAAAGCTCGCGCAGCCCTCCGACATCGGCATGGACCTCATCACCTTCGAGGTGATGCGCAATGCCTTCGTCGCCGCCTGCTACGAAGCCTCCACCACCATCGAGCGCGTCGCCTACCACCCGGTGGTCGGCATGGGCCGCGACCGCTCCAACGCGCTGCTCACCCGCGACGGCCGCCTGGTCGCGCACGGCCACACCGACGCGGCCGCGCACTACGCCTCGTTCGGCCCCTCGGTGACCGAGCTCCTGAAGGACGTGCCGCTCGAGTCCATGAAGCCCGGTGACACGTTTCTCTTCTCGGATCCGTACCGCACCGGCTCGCACGTCAACGACACGCGTCTCATCCGGCCGATCTTCCATCGCGGCGAGATCGTCGCCTTCGCCTGCACCGTGATCCATTGGGCCGACATGGGCGGCCCGATGCCCGGCACCTTCAATCCGGAGGCGACCACCTGCTACGCCGAGGGCATCCGCATCCCGCCGATCAAGCTGTTCTGCGAGGATAAGCTCGACGAGCAGCTGTGGAGCTTCATCGCGCTCAACATCCGCAGCTCGATCGAGCGCCGCGCCGACCTGCAGGCGCAGTTCGAGGCCTCGCGCCTCATCGACCGCAGGGTGAAAGAGCTGTGCGAGCGCTACGGCAAGGAGACGCTCTACCAGGCGTTCGAGGAGCAGTTCGACTACACCGAGCGGCTGATGCTTGCCGAGCTCGCGCAGCTGCCCGACGGCAGCTGGGAATTCGAGGACTTCGGCGACCAGGATGTGATGAGCCCGGGCAAGCCGCCGATCCGCGTGCATTGCAGGATGACCAAGAAGGGGACCAAGCTCAGCTTCGACTGGAGCAAGAGCGGACCCCAGCCGCGCGGCTCCTGGGGCTGCAGCTATGCCACCCTGACCGGCGGCAACTATCTGGGCTTCATGATCTGTTTCCCGCAGCTCTTTCCGCTGAATGAAGGGATCATCCGCAACCTCGAAATCATCTCGAAGAAGGGCACCTGCGTCGACGTCGTGGAGCCCGCGCCTACCACCGGCTATGCCTCCGGCGCGTTCGACAAGGTCGAGGCGGTGACCATCGCCTGCCTCGCCGGGCCGATGGGCAAGGTGCAGCCCTGGCGCGTCTACCCGGCGGCGGTCTCGCTCACCAACCTGTGCATGGGCGGATTCAATCCGCGCACCAAGAAGCAGTTCGTCCAGTACACCTACGCGGTGGGCGGCGAGAACGCGCGCACCTTCAAGGACGGCAAATCGCTCATCTTCATGCGCTTCTGCAACGCGCGCACGATTCCGCAGGAGCTCGAGGAGCGCTGGTTCCCGGTGCTCTACACGCGCTACGAGGCGCGCCCGGACTCGTGCGGCCACGGCATGCGGCGCGGCGGCTTCGCGCTGCTGCGCGAGCTGACGCTGCTCACCGACGTCACCATGACCATCCACGGCGACCGCGAAAAATTCACGCCGTTCGGCCTCTCGGGCGGACTGAACGGCGGCGGCTGCAAGCTGATCATCAACAAGGGCACCAAGAAGGAGTTCGACGCGGGCATGTACGCCACGGGCGTCGAGCTGAAGAAGGGCGACCGGATCTACTACTCGTCTTCAGGCGGCGGCGGCTTCGGCAACCCGCTCGATCGCGATCCGAAGCTGGTGCTCGAAGACGTGATGGACGAATGGTTGAGCGGCGCGGCGGCAAAGCAGTATTACGGCGTCGTGATCAAGGTGGTCGATCGCGACGCGCTCGATTACCGCATCGACGAGAAGGCGACGCGCGCGCTGCGCGCGAAGATGCGCAGGAAGCCCTTCCCCGAGGGACGCGGCGCGCACCAACTGCATCCCAAGGGCAAGCTGATCAAGGTGGACTGGATCCCGACCGAAGAGGAGGTCCAGTCCCACATCACCATATCGCGGCCGCCGGGCTGGTAACGCCGTAGAGGGGGAGGAGGCAACATGGGCAAGGCCAACTGGCGCGACATGCGCGAGTTCATCGGCTTCCTGGAGCAAAAGGGCGACCTGTGGCGCATTACCCAGGAAGTCGACCCGCACTGGGAGATCAACGGCCTGACGCGCATCGGGCTGCAGGAGTCGAGCCCTGCGATCGTGTTCGAGAACATCAAGGGCGCGCGCTACCCGATGGTCACCAACCTGCTCGCCGCCGACCGGCGCTTCCTGTGGGCGCTCGGCATGGAGCGCTGGGACCAGTTCAACGAGGAGTGGTGCCGGCGTACGCCCCACCCGGTGCCGCCGCGCATGGTGCGCGAGGCGCCGTGCCAGGAAGAGCTGATCGAAGGCGACGCGATCGACCTGCGCCAGATCTGCAACACGATCTGGCATCAGCACGACGGGGGTGAATTTCCGGGAACCCTCTCCGTGTCGGTCACCAAGGATCCGGACAACGGCGTGCTGAACGCGGGCATCTATCGCATGGGCACGCTGTCGAGGAACACGCTCGGCTGGGGCGCGCCCGAGTACACCCATGGCCGCCAGCACTACATCAAGTACGAGCGGCTCGGCAAACCGATGCCGATGGCGGTGATCACCGGCTACGACCCATCAGTGCTCATATGCGCCTCAACCCGTACGCCGCCGAACGTGGACGAGTTCCAACTCGCGGGCGCGCTGCGCGGCGAGCCGCTCGACATGGTGCGCTGCCAGACGATCGATATCCCGGTGCCGGCGGCCTGCGAGTTCGTATTCGAGGGCTATGTGCAGCCCGGCAAGCGCGCCATCG
>Ga0137796_10002118_pt1 | contig 10851 bp, 9 predicted proteins | sample OV2TP3_FD_97704 | JGI IMG/M metagenome (GOLD analysis project Ga0137796, IMG submission 97704)
CGAGCGCAGCGAGGGATCTGTTTCACCATGGCCTGTTGTCGTGTTCTTCATCGCAGACACAGATGGTCGGGACGGCGAGATTTGAACTCGCGACCTCTCGCACCCCAAGCGAGCGCGCTAGCCAGGCTGCGCCACGTCCCGACCGGATTTCCTATCTTATCACCGCCGCCGACTTCGCGCCAACCGCCCGCCCCGCACCAGGCGCAGGCGGATGGGCGTGCCCAGGAACCCGAAGCGCTCGCGCAGGAGCCAAGGGTTGCTACTGCTTGGGGCTCTCCAACCCGTCGCCGAGATTAGGGCTCGACTGACCTGCAACCTCCCAGGCCTTTTTAGGATTCTCTAGGCCGAAGAGTCCAAAAAGCTCATCCTCTGTCAACCCCGTATCTCCCACAGTGGCAAGTGAATCAATTACCTCTCCGTACAGGCGTTCCTTAGCGCCCAACACTTCATGGATTCTATGTTCGACGGTGTTTTCTGCCCAAAGGTCGTAAACGAATACTTGCTTCGTCTGCCCGCGCCGGTGAACTCTGTCTTCTGCTTGCCGCATGACGGCGGGATTCCACCAATGGTCAAAGTGTACGACGTAGCTAGCCGCCGTGAGCTCAATGCCGAGGCCACCTGCTCGACTCATAAGGAGCACTCGAGGTTCAGAATCATTCTGAAACCGAGAGATGACGCGATCTCTTTCTTGCTCCGAAAGGTCGCCAGAATAGACGAGCATCTTGCGTTCATTGAACTTCTGGGCAATCCAATGAATGCCCGAGTTAAGGAATTGCGAGAACACTATCGCCTTGGCATTGGAAGCTTCCAACTCTTCGAAAAAGTCGTTTAGCCACTCTGTCTTGGAGCTTTCCCCTGTCTCCAAGTCGACGTTGCAGATTTGCTTCAACCTAATCAAGAGTACAAGAACATCTGTAACCCTAACCTTTTTCCCAAGCTGCTTAAGATAAACGATACCTTCCCGTTCTGCGCGGTCGTAGTGTTCCCTCTGCTTGCCCTCTAGAGCAATCCACTCTTCGATTAGTTTCTTCGGGGGTAAGTCCTTGAGAACGTCTTCTTTCTTTCTCCGAAGGAAATAAGGCCGGATTGTCTCTCTTGCCTCTCCGGGAGAGCCGAACCAGAACCGCGGGAATGTCCCGGGCTTGAGAAAACCAAAAATAGAAGACAGATCCTCGAGCCGATTTTCCAAAGGTGTTCCGGAGAATCCCCACCGCCACCGAGGTTCCAACTCGTTGACGGATTGGGAGTAGCCTGTTTCCGGGTTTTTTATTTTCTGAACCTCGTCGAGAATCACGAGGTCAAATCCTCCTGCGCCCCGCACTTCTTCGATAAAGTCGCTGTCGTTTCGCAAAGTATCGTACGTTGTGACCCAAACATGAGCGGGCATCTTCCATATGCCTTCCCGCCTCTCTTTGTTACCGCGAACCACGCTAGTACAAAGATCTGGAGCCCAAAACTCCAGGTGTCTATCCCAATGGCGAAGAACGCTTAGAGGAGTAACAACCAAAGCCGATGAAACCTTTCCAGTCTGGAACAGAATCCTCATTGCCACGATTGCTTGCACTGTCTTTCCGGTCCCCATATCGTCACCCAGGAGGGCCCCTTCCTGACCACCGAGGAAACGGACACCGTCCACTTGGTACGGATACAATTCGTTGGGCAAGCCTGGCAATTCGGGGAAATCAAGTCGGATCGGCGGCTGAAGAAGGGGGAACAGCCTATCCCAAATACTCATCGTTCGTTCGGCATCGACACGACCGCCAGGCCGCCCTTCGACAAAAGCTACCCTGAACCCGTTGTGTCTTGTTGTTGGACGAACGGAAGTTCCTTCGAGTTCACCGCTCGTAGCTGAAGGTGGACTAAAAAGGTTCCCCCAAAATCTCACGGGCTCGAATGCCCCAAGCAAAACAGGGGAGAATTCAATCGTCGACAAATCTCCAAGTCCGTCGCTGCAAGTTGCGGGCTGGAGTCTTTCGACGTGTATCGGGTCAACACTGGGTGCCGGGATTGTGAGCTCTATGTTCCGCAGCACCAACGTACGGGCTGAAAGCTGAGGATGGATCGATACCACGGGTGCAGGTTGCAAAGGCACTACGCGGGCCGCAAACCTCGCGCTCAAACTCAATATGCTACTCATGGCAGCTTTGGTGCGACACGCTTGTTATTAGCCCTGGAGTGCCTTCTGGTTATCGACCTCAACAAGTGCTTTCTTGATGCGCTCAAAGGGTTCAAGCAGGTCGGTGTTCTCGTGGAAGACCGACATCAGGGACATCAAGGCCTTAACTCTTTCAGCTTGGCTGCGACTAGATAGGGCGACGATTGGCGGGAATCTGCCTGAAGGACAGGTGATGATTCCTTCTTCGGACACGGCTGATTGGGCTTCAGGGGAAAGCATAACTCCGTCCCCCTGTTTGCTGATGTGGATAATGGGAACTTCAATCTCCCGAGACATCTCAAGCAAGAGAGGGTCTTGAACCAAGATTGCTGAGGGTTTCTTCTGCAGGCTCTTCGCAAGTGGGATTCCCACTAGGTCGACCAGAATATGTGGGAGCAAAGATTTTCCGTAAAGGAGCCGCTGAACGTGCGAAGGGCGAATAGGTGAACTGCACCTAAACTCCAATGGCTTCCCTCCGGGGTCGGCGGTTAGTATCCCTCCTCGCACGTGGCTGGTATCATTCTGGTTGAGGAATGCCAGAAACCCGAAGGACCAGTCGGTACTTGGAGTGGCTGTCATTTGAGTTTCCTACCTCACAATCGCAAGGATAGTATCAAACTCACTGTGCTTTCCAGATGGCGTCGGTCGGGGGCCCGGAAAGAACTCGTCAAGCAAACGAAGGTTGGTAACCTCACTCAACTCCACACGCCGCCAATCAGGGAGCGCGCCTGACCTGCTTTGACCACGGACTTGGTAAACCAACATCTGATACTTTCCTTCGTGGATTCCATAGACGTGGGGTTCGGCGATCCTGGGCAGACCGTGGTAGTAAAAGTCAACGAGTTGTTTCTTCGCAATACCTGTTCTAATCGCGAGGTCCATCTCTTCGCTTTTCCGAGGCGTCCGCTACCTCTGCGGAAGACGTGTTGGCGGAAATCCTAAGCAGTAGGAACGGAAGTGTCAAGTCTATTGGCGTCGTGCCTGTCGCCCGCCCCGCACCAGGCGCAGGCGGATGGGCGTGCCCAGGAACCCGAAGCGCTCGCGCAGTTGATTCTGGAGGAAGCGCTCGAAGCCGAAGTGCAGCTTGGGCATGTTGGCCCGCACCAGGAACGACGGCGGCGCGGCGCCCACCTGCACCAGCGTCTGGATGCGCACCGGGCGGCCGCCGGGCACAGTGGCGCGGTCGAGCGGCAGGGCGTCCAGGAACTTCTTCAGCTCTTCGTCGGACAGCCGTCGCTTGCGCGCCGCCCCCACCTGCGAGATGAGCCCGCGCAGCCGCCCCAGGTGCTGCCCCTTGAGCGCGGAAAGAAAAACCAGCGGGGCGTAGTCGAGGAACTTCAGGCGCCGGCGCACCGTCGCCGTCCACTCGGCGATGTTGCGCCGCTTCTCGGGCACCGCGTCCCACTTGTTCACCGCCAGCACCACCGAGCGCCCGCTTTCGTGCGCGTAGCCGCCGATGGTGGCGTCCTGCGCCATCACGCCTTCGGTGGCGTCGAGCAGCACCACGGCCACGTCGGCGCGCTCCAGATGCTTGCGCGCCATGACCACACTGAGCTTCTCCGCTACCAACTTGGTTTTTCCCTTGCGGCGGATGCCCGCAGTGTCAATCAGCCGCCACCAGCCGCTCTCCACCGCGAGCAAGGTATCGACCGCGTCGCGCGTGGTGCCCGGCTCCGGCGAGACGATGGCGCGCTCGCCGCCCACGAGCTGGTTGAGCAGGGTGGACTTGCCCACGTTGGGCCGGCCGATGATGGCGACGTTCAGCGCTTCGGTCGCGACCTCTTCCTCCGCCGCTTGGATGTCGTGCGTGAGGGCGTCGAGCAGGTCGTCCACGCCCACGCCGTGCTCGGCGCTCACCGCAATCACCGGCTGGATGCCCAGCTCGTGGAAGGGAAGGGCGATGTCGGAAAGGCGTGCTGTGTCCACTTTGTTGACCGCCAACACTACCGGCTTGCCGGTGCGCACGAGCAGGCGGGCGAGGTCGGCGTCGAGCGGAGTGACCCCGGCGCGCGCATCCACCACCAGCACCACCTTGGCCGCGGCCTCGATGGCCACGCGCGCCTGGCGGAGGATGTCCTGCGCCATCGTCGCCCGCTCGTCCGGTACCATCCCGCCGGTGTCCACCACCTCGAAGTTGCGTCCGAGCCACGAGCCGCGGCCGTAGAGCCGGTCGCGGGTGATGCCCGGCTCGTCGGTCACGATAGCGCGCCGCGACTCCGTGAGCCGGTTGAAGAGCGACGACTTGCCCACGTTGGGGCGGCCCACGATGGCCACTAGGGGCAGACGATTCGTCTTGTCAGCCTGCATGCTCATTCTTCGCCTGTGTTATTGTAGCTTCTCGGTTCAAAATCTGCCGGGCATGGGTTGTTACAAAAGTGTTCAGCCCCGTGGCTCCGGCCACGGGGGAACCCAGCGGCAGGAGCCGCTGGGCTGAACAAAGAGCAGAGTAACGCAACACGATGGGCAAACCTGCAATCAACTCCGAGTCTGCGCTGAGGGACTTCTTCGGGCCTGAGGGGCTGCTGGCGCGGGCGCACCCGCAGTACGAGTTCCGCGCCGGGCAACTGGAGATGGCCGAGGCCGTCGACCGCGCCTTCCGCGAGAAGCGCCACCTCATCGTCGAGGCCGGCACCGGCACCGGCAAGACGCTCGCCTACCTGGTGCCGGCGCTGCGCAGCGGCCGCAAGGTGGTCATCTCCACTGGCACCAAGAACCTCCAGGAGCAGCTCTTTTTCAAGGACATTCCCTTTCTGCAGAAACATTTCGACCCCAACATCCGCGCCAGCCTGATGAAGGGCCGCGCCAACTACCTCTGCCGCCAGAAGCTCTACGACCTCGAGCAGCAACCGGTGCTGAAGGGCATGGAGGAGGTCGACCAGTACTCCCGCATCCGCGAGTGGGAGAAGCAAACCGCCACCGGCGACCGCGCCGAGCTCACCGACCTCCCCGAGCCCATCGCGCTGTGGCCGCGCATCGACGCCCGCAGCGACACCTGCACCGGGCAGAAGTGCGCCCAGTTCGAGCGCTGCTTCATCACCCAGATGCACCGGCAGGCGGCCGAGGCCGACGTGCTGGTCGTCAACCACCATCTTTTCTTCGCCGACCTGGCCGTGCGCCAGGACGACTTCGCCAGCATCCTGCCCGACTACCAGGCCGTCATCTTCGACGAAGCCCACGAGATGGAGGACGTGGCCAGCCAATTCTTCGGCACGCAGGTCTCGAACTATCGCTTCGAAGAGCTGGCGCGCGACGCCGACAACGCGCTCAAGCTGAAGCGCGTGGCCGACAAGCGCCTGCCCAAGCTGCTGCGGCAGCTCCGCCGCCAGGCCGAAGGGTTCTTCGACCTGCTGCCGGGCGGCGAAGGCCGGTTCGCGTTCGAAGAGCGCCCCGAGTTCCTCGAGCGCCACGGCCAGGCCTACAGCAAGCTGGTGGACGCGCTGCGCGCTCTGGAAGTGGCGCTCGCCAGCCTGCCCGAGAAGCCTGAAGAGCTTCTCCGACTCGTGCGCCGCGCCGCGGAAATCCGCCAGGAGCTCCAGTTCATCCTCGAGAGCACCGACCGCACCTACGTCTTCTGGTACGAGCGCCGCGGCCGCGGGGTTTTCCTGCAGGCGACGCCCATCGATGTCTCGCAGCTCCTGCGCGAGCGGCTGTTCGAGCGCTTCGAGACCATCGTGCTCACTTCGGCCACGCTGGCGGTGGCCGACCGCTTCGACTACCTCAAGCAGCGGCTGGGCATCAAGCCGGCCGACGAGCACGTCCTGCCCTCGCACTTCGACTATGCCAACCAGGCCGTGCTCTACATCCCCGAGCACCTGCCCGACATCCGCGAGCCGGGGTTCGTGCGCGAAGCCGCCGACACCATCGCCCACCTGCTCGACGCCAGCTGTGGCCGCGCCTTCGTCCTCTTCACCAGCTACCAGCAGATGCAGCAGGTCTTCGAGCGCCTCGCGCGGCAGGTGGACTTCCCGCTGCTGTTGCAGGGCATGGCGCCGCGCACCGCGCTGCTGGAAAAATTCCGCGCTACACCCAGCGCCGTGCTCTTCGCCACCGCGAGCTTCTGGCAGGGCGTGGATGTGCAGGGGCGGCAGTTGAGCGCGGTCATCATCGACCGGCTGCCGTTTGCCGTGCCGACCGACCCGGTGGTGCGCGCGCGCATCCGCCTGCTGCAGGAGGACGGCCACAACGCCTTCACCGAATATCAGATCCCCGAAGCCATCATCTCCCTCAAGCAGGGCTTCGGCCGGCTCATCCGCGCCCGCTCCGACCGCGGCCTGCTGGCCATCCTCGACAACCGCATCCGCCGCAAGCAGTATGGTAGACTTTTTCTGGAGAGCCTGCCGCCCTACCGGGTGACTTCCGATCTGGCAGAGGTGCAGCGCTTTTTCTCCGAGGACTGAGATGTTCGAGATTGCGGTGGAAGAGACCTTCGCGGCCGGGCACGCCCTGCGCGGCTACCAGGGCAAGTGCGAGAACGTCCACGGCCACAACTACAAGGTGCGGGTGGTGATGACCGGCGAACGGCTCGACCACATCGGCCTGGTCTACGATTTCGTCGAGTTGAAGAAGCGCATGGAGGAAGTGATTCGCCGCATCGACCACAGGTTCCTCAACGACGTGCCGCCCTTCACCGAGCTCAACCCCTCGGCCGAGAACATCGCCAAATACTTCTACGACGAGCTGAGCCGGCGGCTGGCGGCCAGCGCCAACGGCGCCCGCCTGCGCGAAGTGACCATCTTCGAGACCGACACCACAACCGCCACCTACCGCCCGTAAGCCTTTCGCCATGGTTGTCACGGAAATTTTCAAATCCATTCAGGGCGAGAGCACCTACGCCGGGCGGCCGTGCGTCTTCGTGCGGCTGACGGGCTGCAACCTCCGCTGCCGCTGGTGCGACACCGCCTACGCTTTTTACGGCGGCACGCGCATGACAGTGGACGAGGTGTTGGCCCAGGTGCGCGCGCTATCCGGTGCGGATGGGACGCGGATTCCTTTAGTCGAGCTCACCGGCGGCGAGCCCATGCTTCAACCGGACATTCATCCGTTGATCGAGAAGCTACTGGGGGAGAACTATACCGTGCTGATTGAAACCAGCGGCGAGCGCTACCTGGGCGAGCTGCCGCGCGCCGTGGTGAAGGTGATGGACATCAAGTGCCCGGCGAGCGGCGAGGGCGGCACGCTCAACGAGAAGAACCTCGAGGTGCTCGACCGCAAGGATGAAATCAAGTTCGTGATTGCCGACGAGGGCGACTACCTCTGGGCGCGCGACTGCATGCGCCAGCGCCGCCTGGGGAACATTGTCGACACCGTCATCTTCTCTCCGGTGCACGGGGAGCTCGACCCGAAGGCGCTGAGCGAGTGGATCCTGCGCGACGCTCTGCCCGTGCGGCTGGGGTTGCAGTTGCACAAGTTCATCTGGGGCCCGGACGTGAAAGGCGTCTGAGAATGAGAAAAGACAAAGCAGTGGTGCTGGTGAGCGGGGGAATGGATTCCTGCGTCACCGTGGCCATTGCGGCCCAGGAGCACGAGCTGGCGCTCGTGCACGCCAGCTACGGCCAGCGGACGGAAGCGCGCGAGCGCAAGGCCTTCGACGCCATCGCCGATTTCTACCAAGTACAGCACCGGCTGGTGGCCCGCCTGGATCACTTTCGGGAGATCGGAGCTTCGGCCCTCACCGATCCTTCGATTCCGGTGCCGCAAGCCAATCTCTCGCGCCCCGGCATTCCTGCCAGCTACGTACCCTTCCGCAACGCGCACTTCCTGGCCATCGGAGTGTCGTGGGCGGAGGCGGTTGCCGCGACGCGGGTCTACATCGGGGCGGTGTGGGAGGACAGCTCCGGCTACCCCGACTGCCGGCCCGAGTACTACCGCGTCTTCAACGAGCTGGCACGGTTGGGGACGCGGCCGGAGACAACGCTCGAAATCGTCACCCCACTCATCCACATGAAAAAGCACGAGATCGTGCGCCGGGGCATCGAGCTGGGCGCGCCCCTGCATCTAACCTGGTCGTGCTACCAGGGTGAGGAGGAAGCGTGCGGCACGTGCGACAGTTGCGCCCTGCGGCTGCGGGCCTTTGCCCGGGCGGGCGCCGAGGATCCCATCCCCTATCGCGCCCGGGTGGGTTATACTTAGAGATGAGGCACACAAGGAGAGGGCGATGAGTATTCGTTCCGCAGCGAGGTTCGGCGCGATTCTGCTGGCGGCGGCGCTTTTCGCCGGCCTGCCGGCGCGGGCTCAGCACGGCGCCTACGGGGTCGTCATGGGTACGGTGCTCGACTTCGAGGGGAAGCCGGCTGTCGGCGTTCCAGTCACCTTCGTCAACCCCGAAAACAACCAGACCTTCAAGCTCAAGACGGACAAGAGGGGGGAGTTCATTGGCACCGGATTCATGCCCGGAAGATACGAGATTCGCATTCTGCTCCAGGGGACCGAGCATAAGGTCGGCCCTGTCAACGTAAGCGGCGGAGACTTCGGGAACCCCAGCAGCATCAACTTCCGCAACAAGTTTCCCATTGACTTCAGCAAGATGGCCAAGCAGCAGCAGAGCCAGGACGGCTCGCGGATAAGCGAGGAGCAGAAGCAGGCCATGGACTCGTTCGACAAGGCGGTGGCCTTCAACCGGGAGGGCAAGCATGATGACGCGCTGGCCGAGCTGCTCCCCCTGGTGGAGGCGGATCCGACGCAGTGGGCCGTGCACGCGCAGATGGCGGTGGCCTATCAGAACTTGAAGCGCTACGAGGAGGCGGAGGCCAGCTACAAAAAGGCTATCGAGCTGCAACCGTCGAACCCGGGCCTCTACAGCAACCTCGGCCAAGTCTACGTCAAGATGGGCAAGCAAGAGGACGCGCGGCGGATGTTCGATGCCGCGGCCCAGCTCAGCCCCGAGGACGCCGCCAGCGCCTACTACAACATCGCCGTGACCTTCATCAACGCCGGCGACATGAAGGCGGCGGTCGACCCGCTGCGTAAGACGACGGAGCTCGATCCCAGCCGCGCCGACGCCCACTACTGGCTCGGCATGGCACTCTTCAACCAATCGGAGTACAAGACCGAGGGCGGAGAGATGAAGACCATCGTACCGGCGGGTACGCGCGAGGCCTTCGAGCGCTACCTGCAGCTCCAGCCCAACGGCCAGTACGCCGCCGACTCCAAGCAGATGCTGGAGGCGATTGACGCCACCGTGCCGGCCTCGATGCGCGTGAAGAAGAAGTAGCGCTCCGGGCCACAGGTTTTCCCCCGCCCAGCGGGGGCGGAGACGCCCCGGAATGCCCATCCGGCCAAGCCGCATGCTCTGGTTGTTTCTGCTGGCGGCTGTGTGCAGCCTGGGTCTCGCGGCCCAAAGCCCGCAGACGGGCGCCTTCAGGGGCACGGTCGTGGACGAGGAGGGCAAGCCGCTGGTGGGCGCCACCGTGCTCTTCAACCGCCTCGACTACGAGTTCGAGCGCCAGGTCCAGACCGACGAGCAGGGGCGATTCTTCCACGGCGGGTTCCATCCCGGTCCTTACCGCATCACGCTGCTCCGCGACGGGCAGGTGGTGTGGACTACACAGGCGCACATGCCCGGCAACGGCGTGGTGCACGAGTTCACCGTTGACCTCAAACAGCTGAAGGAGGAGGCGGAGCAGCGGGCTCGGCTCGACCCGGAGCTGGAGCGCCGGCGCGACGCCGAGCGAGAGCGCGAGGCGCGCGCCGAGGAGCTCCGCCGGCACTACGGCCTGGCCACGCGCTACCTCCAGGAAGACCGCGCGCAGGACGCCATCGAAGAGTTCCGGGCGGCCCTGGAGCTCGAGCCCAACAACCCCACCACCCACTCGCTGCTGGGCTTGGCCTACGGCGAGGCAGGGCGTCTCGAGGAAGCCATCGCTTCCTGCCGGCGCGCTCTCGAGCTGGAGCCCCACGAAGCCGCCCATTACAACAACCTCGGGACGATTCTGATTCGGACCGGGCAGGTGCAGGAGGGCGTGCGGCACATCGAGCAGGCGGCCCGGCTCGATGCCGACCGCGCCGCCACCTATCACTTCAACCTCGGCGCGGCGTTGCTGAACGCCGGCCGCGCCCGCGACGCCGCCGGGCATTTCCGGCAGGCCTTGCGCAGCGACCCCACCTTCGCCGCGGCGCATTTCTTTCTGGGCGTGGCGTTGGTGCGGAGCGCGCCGCGTGCCTCGGGCGCCGAGCCCGCCCGCGCCGCTCCCGGCACCGTGGAGGCGTTCCAGCGCTACCTGCAGCTCGCCCCGGATGGCCCCTACGCCGAGAAAGCGCGGGAGTACCTGAAGGAGCTGGGCGCGCGGCCCCAGGAGGCGCCGGCTCGCGTCTCCTCCGCGAGGGACGATCATTGAGCGGGTTGGGCTGCCGGGCGCCCGCGCTGGTTTTTCTTTCTCTCCTGCTCCTGGCCGGGACGGCGTGCGACGCCGCGCGCCGGGTTGTCATCCCCCTCAATGGAGAATCTCTCGAGGCGCTCTACTGGGAGCCGGCCAAGCGGCTCTCGCCCGCCGTCCTGCTGGCGGCGCCGGCGGGGCAGCCGAAGGAGTCGTGGGTTTCTCTGGGAACGCGCCTGCGGAAGCAGGGCTACGGTGTGCTGGCGCTGGAGCTTTCCGCCGGCGAGCCTGCGAGCAACGAGCTGCGCGCCGCCTTTGAGTGGATGCGGCTGCGCAAGAAAGTGGACGCGGCGCGCATCGGCATCGTCGGCGGAGGTGAAGCCG
>Ga0137796_10002119_pt1 | contig 10848 bp, 15 predicted proteins | sample OV2TP3_FD_97704 | JGI IMG/M metagenome (GOLD analysis project Ga0137796, IMG submission 97704)
GCGGCGCGCTTCACCACCACCTCGTCGGCGTCGAAGCGGAACTCCTTCGGCAGGCGCACCGCCTGGCTGTTGCCGTGCCGGAACACCTTTGCCGTCTTCATCGCTGCGCCCCGGTCTCGGAATAGATACGTGAAGTATACATCCGCGGCCGACCGGGTGATCGAATGACCGCTGCCATCCATGGAGGCGCCCACGATGGCTGACATTCGACGACGGCAGTTGATGCTTGCGACGGCGGCAGCGCTCGCAACTCCGCACGCGGCGCGAGCGCAGGCGCCCACGCTACCGGTCGTCGCCTACGTGTTCGGCGGCCGAAGCGACGCCGAGCTTGCCGGACCCGATCCGAAGCACCCGCACGCGCGCGCGTTCGTGCACCGGCTGCGCGAGCTCGGCCGGGAGGATGGCCGCACCATGAAGCTCGAGCGCTACGGGCCCGGGAACGACGCCGAGCAGGCCCAGCGGATCCTCGCCGACCTCGCGACGCGCAACGTCGCGGTGATCTTTGCCGCTTCCGCGGTGCGCGGCACGCTGGTTGCGATCATGGCGATGAAGCAGACACGCTCCGTCCCGATCGTCTTCGCCGGCGGCAGCGATCCGGTTGCCGCCGGGCTCGTCGCCAGCCTTGCCAGGCCCGGTGGAAACGTCACTGGCATCACCACCGACGCAGGACCGCAGATCATCGGCAAGCGGCTGCAGCTGCTGAAGGAGCTGCTCCCCGGTGTCACGAAGATCGCCTATCTCGGCACCCCATCGCCCACCTATCGCGAGATCATCCGCGAGGCCGCCGCGCAACTCAGGCTGGATCTGATCGCTTTCGAGGTCGATGGCGCGAAGAAGCTCGACGAGGCGTTCGCCCGAACCGCGAGCGAAGGCGCCCAGGCGATGGTCGTGGCGACGCTCGGGTTTCTGTACGCCCAGTCCCCGCGCATCGTCGCCTTCGCGGCCGAGCGGCGGCTGCCGGTGCTGTACGCGTTTCCGGAAGCGGTCGATGCGGGCGGGCTCGCGGCCTACGGCATCGACATCCTCGACCTCAACCGCCGCGCGGCGGACTACGTGGACAAGATTCTGCGCGGCGCGAAGCCGGCCGATCTGCCGGTGGAACTGCCGCGGAAGTTCGAGCTGGTGGTCAACCTGAAGGCCGCGAAGGCGCTCGGCCTGAAGGTGCCGCAGTCCGTGCTGCTGCAGGCCGACCGGGTAATCGAGTGAAGCCGACGACGCTACTGCGCGATCCTGACCGGCGGGGTCAGCGCGAGGCGCCGCGCGCGGCGGGCGAAGCGGCGCGCATCGAAAGTGAGGAACGCGGCGCAGGCCCTGCCGCTCGCGTGATGCAGCGCGTCGGCGAAGTCGAGCCCGGCGCGCAGCCCGGCGAGCGCGCTCTCCACCGTGCCCCGGTCCTCGACCTCGACGTTCGGCAGCGCGAGCAGGTGCTCGAAGGCGCGCAGCACGTCGCGCCGGGCGACGCCGTAGGCGCCCCGCAGCACCCACTCGAGCTCGAGCAGCACCGTCTTGGCGACGAAGAGCTGCGCGCCGGACTCGAGCGTGCGGCGCGCCGCCTGGCACTGCGCGAGGGTCGCGCGCGAGGCGTCCTCCTCGGCGACGTAGTAGCGGGCGAGCACGTTGGTGTCGAGCGCGAGCATCAGCGGCGGCCGCGCCGGGCGGGCGCCAGCAGGCTCGCGGGATCGAACTCCGCCGGCAGGTGCCGGCCGCGCACGCGCAGCAGGCCGAAGCCCGAGGCGCGCGGCGCCGGGCCGCGGTGCAGCACCCGCATCTCGGCCTTGCCGCCCTTCACGGAGAAGGCCACCCTGGAGCCCTGGCGGATGCCGAGCTCGCGCCGCACCTGTTTGGGAATCGTGACCTGGCCCTTGCTCGTGACGCTGGTCTCGTCCATCTCCGGCTCCAAGGTATTACGTGGTAAGTATTCTAGCATCGCCCGGTGATCGAATGAGGCGCCGCACATTCGTCCTCGCCGCGCTGGCCGCCGTTTGCGGGCGTCCCGCGGGCGCGCTCGCGCAGGGCTCGGGCAAGCTCAAGCGCGTGGGCTGGATCGGCCTGGGTGCCGACCCGAACGCGGCCGACGCGGCGCTGGGCAAGGCATTCGTCGACCGGCTGCAGGAACTCGCCTGGGTCGAGGGGCGGACCATCGAATTCCTGAGGCGCCGCCCGGGCCCGGAGGCCGGCGAGCAAGGCGTCGAGGCCGCGGCGCGCGAGCTGGCGGCACAGAAGGTCGACCTGATCTTCGCGCCGTTCGGCCCGCACGCCGTCGCCGCGCGCAAGGCCGCCGGCCCGCTTCCGGTCGTGTTCGCCATCGTCAGCGATCCGGTGCGAAGCGGGCTGACCACCAGCCTTGCGCGCCCCGACCGGAATGCGACGGGACCCTCGACGATGTTCGCCGACACCTGGGGCGCGCGCATCCAGCTGCTGAGCGAGGTTGCGCCGCCGCCGCGCCGCATCGCGGTGCTGATGAACCCGGAGGTCGATTGGCACAACCGGCAATACGAGCAGATCCGCGAGATCTGCGCGAAGCTCGGCCTCGCCACGCTCCAGATCCCGGCGCGCCGCCGCGAGGACTTCGAGGCTGCGATCGAGCGGGCGGTAAGCGAACGGGCGGACGGCCTCGTCCACATGGCGGACCCTGTCTATGCCCTGAATCGCCGCGCCCTGGTGGAGCTCGTCGCGCGCACGCGGCTCGCCGCGTTGTATCCCGGCCTGCAGACCGTGGAGGACGGCGGCCTGATGGCCTACTCGAACGACCCACGCGACGTCATGCGCAAGGCCGCCGATTACGTCGACCGCGTCCTGCGCGGCGCGCGCCCGGGCGATCTGCCGATCGAGCGACCGACGCGCCTCTACCTCGTTCTGAACCTGAAGACCGCGAAAGCCCAGGGCATCAAGTTCCCGCAGTCGCTCCTGCTGCGCGCCGACCGGGTGATCGAATGAACCGGCGCCGCGCATTGCAGGCGTTGGGAATGGCGGCAGCCCTGTTTTCAGCTCCGGCCCGCGCCCAGGGCGGAACGCGCGTTCATCGCATTGCGTTCCTCGGCACGATGTCTGCCGATGCCGAAGCGATGCGCCGCACCATGGCAAGTTTCAGGGAAGGATTGGCAGACGAAGGGTTCGCCGAGGGCAGGAACTACGTCGTCGATTTCGTCGCGGAACCGGACGTTGCGCGCGCGCCCGACCGGATTCGCCAACTACTGGTACGCACCCCCGCAGTGCTCGTCGTCATGACTACCCCGGTAGCCCAGGCGGCGGTAAAGGTGGCACGCGAAACGCCGGTCCTTTTCACCGCCGTGAGCGATCCGATCGAAAGCGGACTCGTGGCAAGCCTCGGCCGGCCGGGCGGCAACGTGACCGGTGTGAGCAGCATGCTGCCCGAATTGAGCGGCAAGCTGCTCGAACTGGTCGGGGAGCTGGTCCCAAACGCCTCGCGCATCGCGGTGCTGTGGAATCCCGACAATCCCGCGAAGGCGCTCGAACTACGCGCGTTGCGCGACGCGGCGTCCAGAAGCAAGATCGCGCTGCACGAATTGCCGGCGCGCTCCGCGGAAGAGATCGAGGCAGCGCTCGCCGCCCTCGGCCGCACCGGCGCGCGGGCGCTGGTCGTTCTCGCCGAATCGCTCAGCTTTGCCCACCGCAAACGGATCAACGAGCTCGCGCGCGCGAGCCGCGTACCCGTCATTGCCAACCTCACGCAGCACACGGAGGCGGGCGGCCTGGCGTCGTATACCGCGGACTACGCCATGCTCAACCGGCGCCTCGGCGCGCTCGCTGCAAAAATCCTCGCGGGCGCGACGCCGGCAACCCTGCCGGTCGAACTGCCGACCCGGTTCGTGCTGACGGTAAACCTGCAAAGCGCCAAAGCGCTCGCTCTCAAGATTCCCCAATCCGTCCTGCTGCGCGCCGACCGGGTGATCGAATGAAGCCGCCTCCGGCACGGCGCCGGTTCATTGCAGCGGCAGCAGCTGCGCTCGCCGTGCCCGGCGTGCTGCTCGCGCAATCGCCCGCTCGCCCGCGGCGCGTGCTGCTCCTCTTTCAGGCAGCGCCCGGCGGCGTCGAGGTCATACGAAAGGCGATCGGCGAGGTGCTGCACGCACGCGGGTGGGTCGAGGGCCGGACTTTGCTTCTCGAGCTGCGCCTCGCGCGCGTGGACGGCCAGGACCTGCCCAAGTTCGTAGCGGAGAGCGTGCGCGCCTCCCCCGACGTGATCATGGTCACCGCCTCTCCGCTGGCCGCTGCGCTCAAGAGCACCGGCACGGCCATCCCTTGCGTATTCGTCGCGGTCTGGGACCCCATTGGCCTCGGGCTGGCAAAGAGCCTCGCGCGGCCGGGCGGCACGTACACGGGCGTCTCGAACGCGGTGCCCGAAGGGTTCTTCGGCAAGCAGGTCGAGCTGTTGCGCGAGGCCGCACCCCGCCTGAAGCGGATCGCGCTGCTCGCCAATCCGCACCATCCCCTCTACGCGCGCGACCGCGAGAAAAACCTGAAGGCGGTCAGCGACCAGGGACTCGAAGCGATCGAGGCGCACGCCGCCACGCGCGAGGAGCTGGAACCGGCGTTGCGCGAAGCCGCGCGGCGCGGGGCCACCGGACTGCTCGTCTACGGGGACCCTTTGACGGTAGCGCACCGGGAGCCGATCGCCGAGCTCGCGCTGCGCCACCGCCTGGCTTCGATGTTCCTCTTCGAGTTGAACGTCATGGCGGGCGGCCTCATGTCCTACGGCTCCGACATGCTCGAGCTGCAGCGCCGCGGCGCCGACTACGTCGACCGCATCCTGAAAGGCGCGAGGCCCGGCGACCTGCCGATCGAGCAGCCGACCAAGTTCGAGCTGGTGATCAACCTGAAGACGGCGAAGACGCTCGGGCTGGCGATCCCGCAGTCGCTGCTCGTGCGCGCCGACCGGGTGATCGAATGAGGCGGCGCGCGCTAGAGCCGGTAGGGGACGACGACGAAGCGATGCCGTCGCGGCGGGAAATCGGCCAGATCGCGCGTGGCGAGCTTCAGGCGATGGCTGCGGGCGATCGCCGCCTGAAACGCGTCCGGCAGCTTCCAGCCGTGCTTGCGGCGCAGAGCCGCGGCCGAATCGGCGATGGCCTGGTCGATCGAAAGCGTCGGGAAACAGTCCAGCAATCTCCTTGCCTTGCGGCTCGCGCGACCGGCGAACCCGGCGAGGACCTCGGCGCGCGTGATCACCGAGAGGGCGGCGTCGACGCGCACCTGCGACAGGTACTGCGTGGCCGCGGCGACGCCGTTGAAGTGGTCGATCAGGACGACCGAGTCGAGCAGCAGCTTCACCTCGCGCGGCGCCACTCGGCGCGCAGCCGCCGCTGGTACGCGAGCCCGTCCCCGCGCCGCCAGCTGCCGGCCGTCTCGCGCAGCAGGCGGTCGAAACCGTGCGGCGCAGCCTCCTGCTCCTCGCGCAGGCGCCGGATCGCGCGGCGCACGAGCTGCGTCATCGGCACGCGCTCGGCGCGAGCGACCCGGTCGAGCCAGGCCTTGTCATCGGTGTCGAGGCTGATGAGGGTGCGGACCATTGCGCGCTCCTCTGATATCGAAAACCAACAAATGATATCACGTGGCGAGGCGGTGCGGTGAGGCGGCGCGAGCTGATCCTCGGCGCTGGAGCGTGGGGAGCGCTGGCGAGTGCGCGCACATGGGCGCAGAGCCCACCGATGCGGCGCATCGGGGTGATCCTCTTCACCACTTTGAAAAACTCTGGCCCTGCCCTGGCGGAGTTTCGGGCGCGGCTCGCCAAGCTCGGCTGGTCCGAGGGCACGAACCTCGAGACGGAGATCTGGTCTGCGGAGAACCGCGTCGATCCTTTCCCGGCGCTGGTGCGACAGTCGGTCGCGCGCAAGGTCGAAGTGATCGTTGTCCAAAGCACGCCCGGTGCGCGCGCGGCCAAGGAGCTGTCCACGGGCATCCCGGTGGTCTTCGCGTGGGTCTCGGACCCGGTCGGAAGCGGTGTTGTGGCGAGCCTCGCGCGACCCGGCGGCCATGTCACCGGCACCTCGCTCCAGATTCTCGAGATTGCGGGCAAGCATATCGAGCTGCTCAAGGCGCTGGTGCCGAAGCTGGAGCGCGTCGCCTGGCTGCACAATCCGGCGCTGGGAAAGATTGATGTCGACGCGTCCGAGCGCTACGCGAACGCTGCGGCCAGGCTCGGCGTCGGCCTGATGTCATTGGCTGTGGACAAGGCGGCGGGCATCGAGCCGGCCTTCGCCGCCGCTGCGCGTGAGCGGATCCAGGCCATGGTGATCGGTACCAATCCGATCTACGTCTCCGAGCGAGAACGCATCGTGCGACTGGCCAGGCAGTACCGGATCGCCACGATGTTCGGCAGCCGCAGCCTCGTTGCCGCCGGCGGCCTCGCGAGCTATGGCCCAGACTGGGTGGATTCCTTCGCGCGCGCCGCATCCTACGTGGACCGGATCCTGCGCGGCGCCAAGCCTGCCGATCTGCCGGTCGAGCAATCCGATCGCTTCGAGCTGGTGATCAACCGCAAGACCGCGGCGGAGATCGGACTGACGATCCCGCAGTCGGTGCTGCTGCAGGCGACCGAGGTGATCGAATGAGGCGGCGCACATTCGTCCTCGCCGCGCTTGCCGCCGCTTGCGGGCGTCCCGCGGGCGCGCGCGCGCAAGGCTCGGGCAAGCTCAAGCGCGTGGGCTGGATCGAATGACCGCCTCAGGCGCCCGCTTCGTCGAGCACGCGCGCGAGCGCCCGAGCGGGCGCGAGAACCTGCACACCGCGGAGGGTGCGCCCGTAAAGCGCGCCGAAGTCGCGTGCGTCGCCGGTCACCAGCGCATCGGCGCCGGCGTGCGCCGCGGCCGCGAGGATCGGCGCGTCCTTGGGTCTGAGCCCCTGGCCGAGCGCCCATTCGACCAGCGCCGCAGGTGCTTCGGGCACCCTCTCGACGATCGCCAGCAGGTCGGCGAGCCGCGCTTCGTAAGCCCGCGACTTGAGCGCGAGATTGCGTTGCGCTTCCTCGAGCGCGTGGGCGGAGGTCTGCAGTGTGCAGCGGCCGGCGCGCGCCAGCGCGACGAGCGCCTGCGCGTTGCCCGCCTCTTGATGCGCCGCGCTGAAGACGACGTTGGCGTCGAGGAAAAGCTTCAACGCTTGCGCCGGCGCAGCGCCTTGCGCACCCGCTTCGCGTCCACGGCGGAGATCCGGTTCGCTTCCTCGAACTCCTTGACGCGCGCATCGGAATACAGCTCGACGGGGTGTACCGCGGCCGGCCGCAGGATCACCGCGCCGTCCTCGGTCGTCTCGACGAGCAGCGTCGCCCGGCCTTCGAGCCCGAGCTTGCGCAGCACCGCCGCAGGCAGCGAGACCTGGCCCTTCTTGCCCAGCTTCACGACGTCCATGGCAATCTCCGGTTTCCGGATTCCCGGATTATGGCGTATCCGGCGCGAGGGCAGCGCGCCTCGCGCCGACCGGGTGATCGAATGAAGCGGCGCGCCCTGATTCTCGCCGCTGGAGCGTGGGGAGCGCTGGCGAGTGCGCGCACAGGGGCGCAGGCGCCTCGGCTGCGGCGCATCGCCGTGATGCTCTACACCCCTTTGGAGGCTTCCGGCCAAAGCCTTGCGGCGTTTCGCGCGCGACTCGCCAGGCTCGGCTGGTCCGAGGGCACGAACCTCGAGATGGAGATCTCGTCTGCGGAGAACCGCGTCGATCGTTTCCCGGCGCTGGTTCGGCAGGCGGTGGCGCGAAAGGTCGAGGTGATCGTTGTCCTCGGCACGCCCGGCGCACGCGCAGCCAAGGAGCTGTCCGCGGGCATCCCTGTCGTCTTCGCGCAGCTCGGCGACCCGGTGGGAAGCGGCGTGGTCGCCAGCCTCGCGCGTCCGGGCGGCCTTGTCACGGGCACCTCGATCCAGTTTACCGAGATCGCGGGCAAGCAGATCGAGCTGCTGAAGGCGCTGATGCCGAAGCTCGAGCGCATCGCCGAGCTGCGCAGTCCGGCGGTGGGGAAGCTTGCTTTCGACGTGTCGGCGCGCCTCGCGAGCGCCGCGGCGCGCGCCGGCGTCGGCCTGATACACCTGGATGCGGACAAGGTGACGGATATCGAGCCGGCCTTCGCCGCGGCGGCCCGGGCGCAGATCCAGGCCATGGTGGTCGTTCCAATCGCGCTTTACTTCTCGGAAATCAGGCGCATCGTGCAGCTGGCCAAGCAGCACCGGATCGCCACGATGTTCGGCAGCCGCAGCCTCGTGGCCGCCGGCGGCCTCGCGAGCTACGGGCCGGATTTCGCGGACGCGTTCGCGCGCGCGGCGCCCTTCGTCGACAAGATCCTGCGCGGCGCCAGGCCTGCCGACCTGCCGGTCGAGCAGGCGGACCGGTTCGAGCTGGTGATCAACCGCAAGACGGCGGCCGAGCTCGGACTCACGATCCCGCAGTCGGTGCTGCTGCAGGCGACCGAGGTGATCGAATAGCACCGTCGGCATTCATCCGGGGGAAATCGGGAGACAGCCATGGACCTGCGCCTCAAGGACAAGAACGCGATCATCCTCGGCGGCACGCGCGGCATCGGGCGTGCCATTGCCGACACGCTCGCCGCCGAAGGCGCCAATGTCGGCCTCTGCGCCCGCAATGGGGCCCAGATCACCGAGGCCATCGCGGGCTTGAAAAGCAGGGGCGTCAAGGCCACCGGCGCATCCGTCGATGTCACGGACGGCGCCGCACTGAAGGGCTGGATCGCGGCGGCCGGCGCCGAGCTCGGCGGCATCGATATCCTGGTGTCCAACGCGGGCGCCATGGCGCTGGGCGCCGACCCCGCCTCCTGGGAACAGAACTTCAAGCTCGACGTGCTCGGCACGGTCAACGCCTTTGACGCCGCCAAACCCTTCCTCGAGAAGGCCGCAGCCGCCAGGGGCGATGCCGCCTTCATCATCATCTCCTCCGTATCGGCGGCGGAGACCGACAATGCGAGTGCCTATGGGCCGATCAAGGCGGCCCTGATCCACCTCGCAAAAGGGCTGGCGCGGCAGTATGCCAAGGCGCATATCCGCACCAATGTCGTGTCGCCCGGCACGGTGTATTTCGAAGGCGGCGTCTGGAGCACGATCGAAAAGAACAATCCGGCGCTGTTCAAGGCCGCGATGGACCGCAATTTGACCGGCCGCATGGCGACGCCGCAGGATGTCGCCAATGCGGCCGTGTTCCTGGCGAGCCCCGCCTCGTCCTTCACCACCGGCATCAACATGCTGGTGGATGGCGCGATCAGCCGGCGGGTGAATTTCTAGATGGATCGATCGCAACCTCGGGACGGCCGGAGCGCCCGGCCTGACGATCCCGCAGTCGGTGCTGCTGCGGGTGACCGGGTGATCGAATGAGGGCCCGCTTAGCGCTTGCCCTGAACGCGGCCGACCAGGCCCTCGAGCCCGGTGAACTCGACGCGCAGGCCGGCGTGCGTCTCGTTGAACGGCCGATCCACGTCGGGCGCGACCACGAGGTTGAGGCCCTCGGGATGGGCGCGGCGGAACGCGGCGAGGCCCGAGGCATCGAAGCTCGCGCTCGATGCCTTGCACTCGATCGCGAGCGGCGGCCTGCCGCGGCGCGCCAGCACGAAGTCGATCTCGTGGCCGCGCTTGTCGCGCCAGTAGCCGATGGCGCGCGTCTGCAGCCTCGCGTGCAGCTCGTTCAGCACGTAGTGCTCCCACAGAAAGCCGATGTCGTCGCGGCGCAGCCGGTCGATGCCGCGCAACTGGCACACGAAGCCGGTATCGAAGCCGTAGACCTTGGGGGCGGCGACGATCTCGGTCGCGCGCCGCGCGCTGAACGGCCGGATGACGTGCGCGACGTAGGTCGCTTCCAGCACCGCGAGGTAGTTGGCGATCGAGGTGCGGCTCACCTCGCAGTCGCGCGCGAAGCCGGTCGCCTCGAACATGCCGCCGCTTTGGACGTGCACCAGCTCCACGAAGCGCTGGAACGAGCTGCGCCGTTCCAGGCGGAAGAGCTCCAGGATGTCCTTCGCCCAATACGAGTCGATCCACTCCTGGATCTCGCGCTCGGGGTCCTGCGCGGCGAGGAAGTAGGGCGGCAGCCCGCCGCGCAGCAGGCGGTGCTCCAGTCCGGGCCGGCCGAAGTCCACGAGGTCGCGCGACATCATCGGCGTGAGCCAGAGCTCGGCCTTGCGCCCGGTGAGCGTGTCGCGGAAGCGGCGCGAGGCGCCGAGCGAGGAGGAGCCGGTGGCGAGCACGCGCACCCGCGGATAGTGGTCGGCGGCGAGCTTGAGCAGCTCGGAGGGATTGCGCAGGCGGTGGATCTCGTCCAGCACCACCGTGCGCCCGCGCCGCGCCGCGAGGAAACTCTCGGGCTGCGCGAGGAGCCGGCGCACGCTGGGCAGCTCGCAGTCGAGGTACTCGGCGCGCGCCAGCGAGCGCGCCAGCACCGTCTTGCCCGAGCGGCGCACGCCCGAGAGCCACAGCACCGAGCGGCCGCGCCAGGCGGCGGCGAGCGACTCGAGCCAGAACCGGCGTGTACTGATCGCATTCATGGTTGCATATGGTAGCACCCTGCGACAGTGGAACGGCAGAGGGTAGCGCTTTCGACTCATGGCCGACACTCGGGCGTAGACTTTTCCGCACTGCTCACTTGAGGGAGGGAGCATGAGCGCGATTCGACGCAGGGAATTCCTTGGCGTGGCAGCTGCGCTGGCAGCGTGGCCGTTCTCGGCTGCCCAATGAAGCGGCGCGCGGTGCTCGGCGCCTTTGCCGCGCTCGGCGCGCTGCCCGCGCTCTCGGGGGCCCAGGGCCGGGCGCGGACTTTTCGCCTCGGCTACCTGATCGATCAGCCGCTCATCGAGCCGCCGTCGCGCGAGCGCGCGGCGTTCCTCGAGGGGCTGCGCGAGCT
>Ga0137796_10002120_pt1 | contig 10847 bp, 11 predicted proteins | sample OV2TP3_FD_97704 | JGI IMG/M metagenome (GOLD analysis project Ga0137796, IMG submission 97704)
TCACTTGCGTGCCCCTATTTTTAAAACCCTTCAGTTCATACCGTCCTTCATAGTCAGCATAACCAATAAGGGTCCCAGCTTTGACAAAGCTCGTTGGTTTGTCGTACTCCGGCAGCGGGTGAGTATGGGGCATGCTAAAACGCCACTGATTAAATGGCCACCACGATAGTTTGCTTGAACCAGGAACCATAGAAATTCCCTGGCTCATCACATTGGTTACATATCCGTCAAAAGGGGCATAAATTTTCAATTGATCAGGCTCGATAGTTTGAATACGGGTAATGTCATGATCCATCCTACTTGGGGGTTCATCGGTATATTGGGAAATGGTTTGGTGTCCTGAACATCCCCGGTATTTCGTAATGCTGCTTATTTGCGCAAGATCAAGAAAGTTTTTAGTTATTAAAAAGTCCTTCGGGGGTTTATCGGGAACTATTTGGCTGATTCCTGAAACCAACACAAGGATCCCTAAAGGGATTAATAACAAAATTTTCCACCAATGTTTTTTGAGAAATTCCATATTAATCATTCCTTCTCGGCACATTCCAATATGGACTTTTGCATTTTGGGCAGACTTTCGGCTCTTTGGTGGTTGTTTCTCGGGGAACCCATTTATGTCCGCATCTCTCGCAAACATAGCCTTCTAATTTGACTTTTCCCATATTAACCAATTATGTTCTCTTTAGTATATAAGTTTTGCTATCTTACTAACCGAAAGGTTTAAATACTTAATAGTATATTACTATTAGGTATATAAGAAATGATTATGAAACAACAACCTTTCAGAAAAAAGAAAAGAGTATCAGATAAAAATCTTTCTCTTAGTCGCAAGATTAGAGGTTATGCTATTTTAGCAAAAGGAGATATGCCAATAGCAGTAAGCGAGGAGGAGTTTTTAATTCCCTCTCAAAGCTCTGATAAGAAGTATAAAGTAACTAACATTTCTGGATGGAATTGCGAATGCCAAGATTTTCAAAATAGACATGCTGATTGCAAACACATTCATGCCATTAAGCTCTGGATTAATCTAAGAGCAAAGCCAGAAATAGAAGAGTTGGAAATAGATACCAACGAAGAGAAATGTGTCTACTGCAATTCTTTGAATATTGTAAAGAATGGTTCAAGAAAAACAGCAATTGAAAATAAGCAGAGATTCAAATGCAAAGATTGTAAAAAGAGATTTGTTCTTGATCCTGTAAAGAAAATCAAAGGCAATGGAAAGATTGTTACTTTAGCAATGGATTTATATTTCAAAGGATTATCATTACGAGATATTTCAGATACGCTTTATCAATTCTATAATCTACGAGTGCATTTTGACACTATCAGAAGATGGATTAGTAAATACATTCAAATCATGGATAATTACACAAAAGATTTCAAACCAGAATTAAGTGATAAATGGCATATTGATGAGCAGATGATTAAATCCAAAAAAGATTGGATTTGGTGCTGGAATGTTCTAGACAGCGAAACAAGATTTTTGATTGCTAATAATGTAACAAGAGGAAGAGAGATTACAGATGCAAGAGCAGTATTAAAGATAGCAAAGGAAAACATTAAGGAAAATCCTAAAGAGATTGTTACAGATGGCTTATGGTCTTACAATAAAGCAATCAGGAAAGAATTTATCACAAAACGAACAAGTCCAAATGCCGTTCTTCATTCCAGAAATGCAGGAATAGCAAAGAAACTTCTTAACAACAATATGGTTGAACGTTATCACAATGAATTTAGAGAATTTGACAAAGTGAGAAGAGGATTTAAGTCAGATGAAACAGCACAGCAATGGAGCGATGCATTTAGGCTTTATCATAATTTCATTAAGAAACACATGGCTCTGAATGGAGCAACACCTTCTCAAATAGCAGAGATAGATATTGATTTAGGCAGAAACAGATGGCTAAGCCTTCTAAAACAAAGCCTCAGTCACCCGAATACGACAAAAAAGGAGGTAATATTAAAATGACCCTTTAATACGACAGAGAGCGTTCAATGAATTTTATTTAGGAATTGGGCATGCAAATGCAATGAAAAAGGCAGGGGGTTGTTGAAAATGTAGGTTAGCAGCCTTGAGGTCGAGCCCTTTTGCTAAACATATTGAAGGAGGTCAAGGGGATGCTCCCTACGGGACATGACCGATACTTTTAATGTAGATGTGCTGGGCTCGAAGCTGCTAACCGTGAATTGCACGTGAGCTTGCGAACGTGCCGCTTGCCACAAGCGAGATTTTCAACAACCCCCAAAAAAGACCAATAAACCTGTAAAAACAATGCCAAAAAGCAAAAAATCCAAAATAAAAACATTTTAATAACATGAATAATTCCACTATGTCATGGCAGAATTTTCTTATGAGCTGAAAATACCGCAGGAAAGGGTTGCGGTTTTGATTGGGAAGAATGGAGAGGTAAAGAAAAACATAGAGGAAGATACGAAAACAAAGATAAAAGTGGATTCATTGGAAGGGGATATATTTGTTTATGGCAAAGATGCCTTGGGCCTGTATACCGCAAGAGAGATAATAAGGGCGATAGGCCGCGGGTTTAATCCGGAGATTGCAAAATTATTGTTAAAGCAGGATTATGCTTTTGAGTATATTGACCTGGCAGAATACGCAGGAAAGTCAAAAAATACCTTGCTGAGGTTAAAAGGAAGGGTTATTGGAAAAGATGGAAAATCAAGGCAATTAATTGAGGAGCTTTCAGAAGCTTATGTTTCCGTTTACGGGAAAACGGTATGCATTATAGGTACTGCCGAATCTGCATCAATAGCCAAAAGAGCTGTCGAATATTTGCTGCAGGGCAGCACTCATGCCAGCGTCTACAAATGGCTGGAAAACAAAAGAAGGGAGATGAAGAGGAAAAGAATAATGGAGATGGGTTGAAAAGCTTTTTATATTGCTCCTCATTAAATAAGCTTAATTTGGTGGTTTGGTATGAAATTAAAATATTTAACATTATCTTCGGTAATTCTTGCCTTTTTAATAAGTGCTTGTACCGATACCAAAACCCCTACAGGAAACATTGTAAAAGAACCAGAAAAAACTGCGTGCAACAAACCTTATTTTGAGTTTCGAGAAAACGATTGTTGCTTGGATAAAAATGATAATTCTATTTGTGATAGCGACGAAAAAACTGAAACTGCAAAAGATGAGATAGGAGTAGAGAAAAAGATATTAGAAAAGGTTAATACATTTAATGAAATAAAACAATATGATGTTTATGTGTGGGGCAAAGAAGGATTTGATCCTAAAGAGCTAACAATCAATAGCAGAGACCAAGTAAGTTGGAAGAATGAAGGTCATAGTGATATGATACTATTGATATTTAAGGATGGAGAACAATATTTGAATCAGAATGCCATCAATTCCGGGGATACCTTTACTCATCAGTTTAATGAAGCAGGCTCGTATGATATTTACTGGAATATTATTGATGGACCTGTAACTGGCAAGTTAATCGTAAAAGAAAGGTCATCAGAGGCCATTGATGAGCCTGCAGAAGAACCATCAAAAAAAGACAATGCAAAAAAATTGGAATATTATACTGAAGAACAACTAAAAGAAGATTTAACAGGTATCTTTGGCTCATCAAGGTATAATATTAGTAATTTTACAAGAGATCTCTCCTATCCAGATTATATTCGGTCAAGCGAATTAAAATATCATGTTATTCATACAATTAAAAACAAGCAAATAAAAACTTTCAAGGAATTTTGTAAAATTTATTGCGGTAAGAACTGGGATGGCTGGCGATACTATATCAATACGAGCGAATTTAGTTTGTATACTCCATTACTCGAAAGAAAGGATTTTTCAGACGAGAAAGAATATGAGGATTATAAAAAAGAGAGAATATTAGCGAATCTTACCAATATACAAAATATACTGCAGTCCAAACATGACTGTGCTTATAAGGCCAAGATGGGATGATTTCTCAGTAAGAAAAGGAGGCAAAGTTACTCAGGTTATTGCTAATTGGGAACTTGAGGACGATCGTGTCAGTGAGGAAATATTAGAAAAAGCTAATAAAATTTTAGAGGCATGTCCAGTGGAAAAACAATTTTTTGACAATTACGATTTTGAACCATATTTCGAATCGGATTTCCGTAATTATTACTGGAAATTTTATTATGCAAATGATTTTAACTTGACAAGGAATATTAAAATAGATGCGGAAAAATTATATAAAGATGGAGATAAATATGTATTAAAAAATATTAACCTATCGTTTATGAATAATGATCATTATTCCCTCTATAATGTTGGGTTGAGGGTCACAGTAAAAGCTGATAATGAGAAGTCCGAATATGACTACTATAACAATGAGGATTTTAAATATGAATTTAAATCTGGTGAAAAAATAACTAAAACTTTGAGTACAAAAGAAATTAATCTTCTGCGTAATATTACGGTGATGGTTACTTTATACCTACCCGATGAAGATGTTGATATCAGACCCCTTGAAGTTACTTTTACTAAGTCAGATTTAGGTTTTGAATAGAATTAGGAGAGTGTAAGAATTCCCAAAAACAATTAATTATAAATACAAGTTGCTTCTTGATTTTTAACAAAATGGCAGAAGAGGAATCCAAAAGGGAGGAAGTGCCGATAGCAATTGAGCTTGCAAAAAAGCAAAGGGAGATTTCTATAGCGAGCTTTTTCGAGAAGAACAGGCATTTGCTTGGTTTTGATAATCCAAGAAAGTCTTTATTGACTACAATAAAGGAAGCTGTCGATAATTCTTTGGATGCTTGCGAGGAAGCCAGTGTACTGCCCGAGATAAACGTGGAAGTTGTTGAAATGGCAGAGACCAAATTCAGGGTTATTGTTGAGGATAATGGCCCGGGAATTGTTAAAAAACAGATTCCCAATATTTTTGCAAAGTTGCTTTATGGCAGCAAATTTTTCAAACTTTCTCAAAGCCGCGGGCAACAGGGCATTGGGATAAGTGCATCAGTTCTTTATGCCCAGTTAACAACCGGCAAGCCCGCAAGAATCACATCCAGGATAGGAAAAAAGCATCCTGCCTATTATTACGAGCTGCACATTGACACGCAGAATAACAAACCTGAAATAATCAAGGAAGATGAAGTTGAATGGAAAAGGGAGCATGGAACAAGAATAGAGCTTGACCTGGAAGGCAGCTACCAGAAAGGCGACCAGAGCATTGACCAATACCTAAAGCAGACAGCAATAGTAAATCCCCATGTTACAATAATTTACACAAACCCCAAAGCAGAGCAAATTATCTTTGCACGGGCTTCTGAGCAAATGCCAAAGAAGCCTATTGAAATAAAGCCGCATCCTTACGGAGTTGAGATTGGAGTCATGCTGTCTATGCTAAAGCTTACAGACGCTCGGACATTACAAAGCTTTTTGATGAATGAGTTTTCAAGGGTTGGATCCAGGACAGCAAAGCAGATTTGCGAGAATGCTGCATTATTGCCTAATACAAAGCCAAAAGATATTTCCAGGGATATGGCAGAGAAATTAATTGAGGGAATTAAAAAGACGAAGATCATTGCGCCTTCTGTAGATTGCATCAGCCCTATCGGGCAGGAGCTGTTGGAAAAAGGCCTGAAAAAGGAAATTAATGCCGAATTCTATACTGCTGTAACAAGGATGCCGGAGGTTTATCGCGGAAATCCGTTTATTGTTGAAGCTGGAATTGCTTACGGTGGTGAACAAAGTCCGGAAGAAAGCATGAAACTTTTAAGGTATGCCAACCGCGTGCCATTATTATACCAACAAGGTGCATGCGCAATAACAAGATCAGTCATAAATACTGTATGGCACAATTATGGATTAAGCCAAAGCCGTGGAGCATTGCCTGTCGGGCCTATAACTGTTGTTGTCCACATTGCTTCTGTCTGGGTCCCTTTTACATCTGAAAGCAAGGAAGCAATTGCCCATTATCCTGAAATTATAAAGGAAATTAAATTGGCTCTGCAGGAATGCGGAAGAAAGCTTGCAAGCTATGTTGGCAAGAAAAGAAGGCTGCAGTTTGAAGGCAAGAAAAGAGATTATATAAAAATATTCATCCCTCATGTCGGAGAGGCTTTAAAGGAATTACTGAAGCTGACTGATAAAGACGAAAAAAATGTTGAGGAACTGCTGGAAGAAATACTCGAAAAAAAAAGGGGGGAAATTGAAGAGATTGAAGCTAAAAATCTTGAATATGATGAGGAATTCGCTAAGATAGGCAAGGAAGAGGAAACGGAAGAAGGTGAAGAGAATGAAAAAGAATGATACTAAAAGATTTTCTAAGATTGATTTTCTCAGCAATTTATGATGATAGAAAACTCTGTAGCCAAGCATTGTTACTCCATTGTTTAATTAACTCTTAATGTGGTGTCAGCGTTTTTAACAGCTTCAACATCCTCTTGAGGTGGAATGTAATTTCTTTAACATCACCTAAAGCAAGGTTTTTTAAACACAAAAAATGAATTAAGATTATGCCCAACTCAAAAACTGAATTAGCAACCTTCGCCGCTGGATGCTTCTGGCACATAGAAGAAGCTTTTATGCAGATGAAAGGTGTTGTAAAAACAACTGTCGGCTATACCGGCGGTCATATGAAGGATCCTACTTACCATCATGTCTGCTCAGATGCAACAGGACATGCAGAAGCAATAGAAATAGAGTTTGATCCCAAAAAGGTTTCCTATGAGGAATTGTTAAATAAATTCTGGGAAATTCATGACCCGACTTCTTACCACAAGCAAGGGCCTGATGTCGGCTCCCAATACAGGGCAGCAATCTTCTACCACAACGAAAAGCAGAAGCAGGCAGCTGCAAAATCCAAAGAAAAATTGCAAAAATCGGAGAAATACGGGAATAAAAAAATTGTTACCGAAATAGTCAAAGCTTCTGCATTCTACCCTGCAGAAGAATACCACCAGAAATATTTTGAAAAGCATAAGCTCCAGAAGATGTTCATGTGCAGAATGTAATGGTTTCTATATTATAATCCTAAGATTACCTTTAGGACACGTCCTTAAGAATGTCTAGTGGTAGAAAGATTATTAAATTTGAATCTTAAACTAAAAAGGTGGAGGTGAACTAATGGAAACACGTTTATTGCCTTTTGAAAGGATAGACAGAAAAATATTGGTGAAAAAAGAAACCAAAACTAATCCTGAGCTGGGTTGTAGACCGGAGGATAGGAAGACGGAAGAAATAATAAATTACGGTGTTGTTAATATTAACAAACCCGTTGGTCCAACATCGCATCAGGTAAGCGACTATGTTCAAAAAATCCTTGGTATTGCTAAAGCTGGGCATTCGGGGACTCTAGAGTAAAAATCAGAGAAATCCTCACGTCCATGGCGTCTTGCCTGTAGCGTTGGGCAGGGCAACAAAAGTTGTGCAGGGATTGCTTAAATCCGGAAAAGAATATGTCGGAATAATGCATCTGCATAAAGACTTAGAAGTGGAAAAATTAAATGAGGCTATTAAAAAAGATTTTACAGGCAAAATAAGCCAAATCCCGCCAATAAAAAGCTCTGTAAAAAGGCAGGAAAGGACAAGGGAAATCTATTATTTTGATATTTTGGAAAAAAATGAAAAAGATGCTCTATTTATTGTTGGATGCCAGGCAGGGACTTACATAAGGAAATTAATTCACGACCTAGGCCAAAAATTAAAGAGTGGAGCGCATATGCAGGAATTAAGGAGAACAAAAGCAGGGCCTTTCAAGGAAGATACCTTATGCACTCTCCAAGATTTAGCAGACGCTTTTCATTTTTATAAAAGTGAAGGCAATGAAAAATTTTTAAGAAAAATAATACAGCCTGTCGAAAGCGCAGTCGCTCATCTCCCAAAAATATGGGTTTTTGACACTACTGTTGACACTTTATGCCACGGCGCTGCTTTAAACAACCCCGGAATAAGCAAATTAAATGATAGCATAAAAGAGGATGATACTGTTGCAATCATGACGCTAAAAGACGAATTAATTGCTTTGGGAAGTGCAAAATTGAAATCAGGCGACATAACAGCGCTGGAAAAGGGCTTGGCAGTAAAAACTGAGAAAGTATTCATGGAGCCAGGAACTTATAAATCACAACAGAAACAATTATAAATAATGGCAACAAAAGTAAAATGATAAAATGCCTCTGGAATTCGCGCTATCGAACTTTTTAAAAGTCTTCTTCGCAATATTTGTGGCTATGGACGCTATAGGAAACCTGCCGATTTTATATACACTTACAAAAAAATTATCCGTTAAGGAAAGAAACAAGAATGTAGATAAGGCTATATTTATTGCAACAATCTTATTACTGGTTTTCCTGCTTTTTGGAACAGGCATATTAGGTTATTTTGGCATAAGCTTTAACAGCTTCAGGGTTGCCGGTGGATTAGTTTTGCTGATTATCGGCCTTCGAATTGTGCTAGGTTTAAGGCTGATAGAGGAAAGAGGAAAAAAATATGAGCTTGCGGCAGTGCCTCTAGCAACCCCATTAATAGTAGGACCGGCAGTAATTACCGTAACAATATTATTGGTAAGTGAATTTGGATTTTTAATCCCGTTAATAGCAGCAGCCGCTAATTTGATTGCAGCATGGATAATATTAAGACAGACGGAATTATTGTTTAAAATCCTTGGAAGGCAGGGCAGCGAAGTAATAGCAAGGATAATGGGCTTAATCCTTACAGCTTTGGCAGTAGAATTCATAAAACAGGGATGGATTGGCCTATAATCTCCAACATATATATTCCATTATAATAGTAAACTAGTATACAAAATAGTAACATTTATATACTAGCGATTTTCTTGTAATGTAATATTATCTTTAAAAAACTCCAGGGAAAAAGAGGTGATTAGATTGGATTTTATCGTGCAAGAGGCTGTTAAACAGCAGCAAAACATAAACTATGATAGCTTGGTAGGCCAAGCTAATATCAAGGTTATAGGTGTAGGAGGCGCAGGTTCTAACATGGTTTCCTGGCTCTATAAAAAAGGTATTAAGGGAGCTGAAATTATTGCCTGCAATACTGATAAGCAGCATTTGGATATTTCAAGTGCGGATAAGAAGTTTTTGATAGGAAGGGAAATAACCAGAGGCCTTGGATGCGGAGGATTCCCAAACAAGGGAGCAGAAGCTGCCCAGGAATCCATACAGCAGATAAAAGAAGTAACCAAATCAACAGACATGGCTTTTGTTTGCGCAGGGATGGGCGGTGGCACAGGAACAGGAGCCGCTCCTATAATTGCGCAGGTTGTAAAAGATTCAGGAGCTATTGTGATAGGAACTGTAACAATGCCTTTTAACATAGAACGGGCAAGAATAGACAAGGCAGAATTTGGCTTGCAGCAATTAAGGCAGGTTTCTGATACTGTAATTGTTATCGATAACAACAGGCTTGTGCAGATAGCTGGCAACTTGCCAGTGCAGCAGGCTTTTGCTGTAGCAAACGAACTTATAGCAACAATGATAAGAGGTATAGTAGAAACGATTGCTGTTCCTTCCCTGGTAAACTTGGATTATGCGGATGTCAAGGCAATAATGTCAAATGGCGGAGTTGCAGCTATCGGAGTTGGCGCATCAGACACAACAAACAAGGTTGAGGAAGCTGTAAAAGGCGCTTTAAGCAATCCTTTATTGGAAATAAGCTACAAGGGCGCAACAGGAGCTTTGATACACATTGAAGGCGGACCTGACATGACTTTGGATGAGGTAAGCCGCGTTGGCGAGCTTGTAACTGAGAACCTTGACCCTGATGCAAATGTAATCTGGGGAGCAAGAGTTTCAGACGAGATGAAAGGAAAGCTTACTGTAATGACCATAGTGACAGGTGTAAGAAGCCCTTGGATTTTAGGCAAATTAGATGAGAAGACGAGGGTGCGGGAAGAAGCGGCTTTCAGCAGCGAGCTTGGAATTGATTTTGCGCATTAAATTTATTTTATGAAAAAACTATTATCTATTAAAGATTGAAATTGAGGGAGAGGTAACTCAACAACAAACAGCTTTAATTGAGTCTATTTTAAACAGCTTAAAAGGACAAACCGGAGAAGTTGAAATAGAAATTAAGAATAAAATTAAAGTTGAAATTAAGAGAGAAACCGGTAAATCAGAAGAAGAAATTGAAGTTGAAATTGAAAATGTTGAGAAAGAAAAGGGAATTAAAAAACAAGAAAAGGCTTTTGAATCTATTGAAGATGCAGAAGCGGAATTAAATGAATTCTTGGAAGAAGCTGAAGAAGAAGGCATAATTATTTCTCAAGATTTAATAAATCAGTTTAATTCTTTATTAGAGCAGGCAATAGCCCAATTTGAACAAGGCAATTTTATGGAATCTAGAAAATTGGCAAAACAAGCAGAAAAGTTATTGGATGAGGAAGAAGGAGAAATAGAAGAAGAATTAGAAGAAGAAGAAAATGAAATTGAAGTTGAAATAGAAGAAGGAAAAACCAAAGTAGAAGTTGAAATTGGCGGTGCAGAGTTAGAATTTGAATTAGATACTACAGATTTAGATGCCATAGTTAATGAAATCTCAGCCAGAACAGGTTTAAGCTCAGAAGAAATTAATGCTATTATAGAAGTTGAGATTGAAGAAGAGGAAGAAGAAATTGAATTAGAGGCAGAAGTTGAAGATGGTAAAACAAAAGTAAAGGTTGAAATAGGCGATGAAAAACAAAGATTTATTTTACATACTGTTTCTGAAGAAGATGTTATAAAAGAAATTAAAGCAAGAACTGGTTTAAGTGAAGAAGAAGTTAGAGCCAAATTAGAGTTTGAAGTGGAAGAAGAAGAGATAAGAGATAGAAGATGAGGAAGAGGATGAGGAAGACGAAGCAGAAGATGAAGAAACTAAAAATGGCGAAAACATAGATTGGGAAAGA
>Ga0137796_10002122_pt1 | contig 10840 bp, 17 predicted proteins | sample OV2TP3_FD_97704 | JGI IMG/M metagenome (GOLD analysis project Ga0137796, IMG submission 97704)
GCTACCGCGTTGACCTCGCTGCTCCTGCTGCCGATTGTTATCATGGACGGGCCTTGAGACCAAGGGAGAGGTATGGGGATTCTCTCGGACGATAAGCAGGCGATGGTCGAGATAACGCGCAACGATCCCGCAGACCCCCACATGGGGTATACGCTGAAGGTCGAGGGGTGTGCCGGAGCGAATCGGTTCGCGGGGCAGAATGACAGCGTCTGCTTCTCACGGCTCGATCAGTTCTGCGATCGATTGGACGGCTTCCTGGCCTCCCGGCAGAGTGACGTGGTGCTGGAAACCACCGAGGATTGCCGGCTCGAATTCTACCGCTGGAGTTCCTTGAATGTGTTCAGCGGGAGGTAGGACCGGTTTCGCCTGCGGAGGCGGCAGCAACCATGGCGCCGCTTGTTGAAGATGCCATCAACCGGCTGCTGGCCCACAGGGTACCGTATCTGGAGGAGTTCGTCAGGGCGCGAGGGGGCGAGTGAGGATGGATCCTGGTTGGCCGGTTCTCATTGTCCTGGGAGCCTCATCCTCGTTGGGTATGGACTGTTCCGCTATGCTGAGCGATGGAAGCCGTACGATCCCACCTGGCTGGTGGAGTTGGCCAAGCAGCAGCGGCCTGACGATGTAAGGCTGCACGAGGCGTTGAAGCGGTGCACAAGGATTTTAGGGAACTCTTTTGTGAAGCCGAAGCGCCCCAATCATCCCGGCTCCGAGTGGCAGTTCAAAGAGAACATTACGCTCGAGCACCCCGAGTTCGGAGACATCGTGTTGGATGTCTTGAAAGACGGTCGGATCGGTGGCATTGAGTATCTTGTTGTATCGGAATTTCAAAGATGAAATTCCGATACAACAAGAGGGGGTTTGGGGGATTGTGGGCAATCCCCCAAGGGGTGACAGCGGAAGAATGCGACGAAGAGGAGCATTCTGGAGCGCCAGAGGGGCGATAGCCCCTATGGACAAGATAGTGCCGAACGAAGTGAGGCTTATCTTGGACGGATGACGGTGGCTATGGTGCTCAGCATGGCTGTGACCCTCATTTCGGAGGGATCTGAGATTGACCGGATCCAGGACGCGCTGGCGTTGCCGAACGAGACCGAGGCGATCATTGCTGTCGGGGATATCGTCTACAGCCAGAGCGGGGGATGGACGGAGGCGGAGCGGGTGTTCGTGTTGGTGGAGAACGTCGAGCGGGAAGTGAACAATGGGGGCTTCGATCAGTTTTTTGATAACTCCTCCGGGGACAATGCGCACGAATCGCACCAGGCGTTGCTGACCATGGGGGCGGCGAACACACCGCGGCGCTGCTCAAGAAAGCGATGAGCATCTACCCGGACGGAAATGTCCCTACGGATCGCGAAGCGCGCCTGCAGGCGATCAAAGATATCGAAGAGTAGCGATACCGACAATGGCTGGCCTCGTGTGATGATGAGTACTATCAGGGCACTGGTGAGGATATCGCCGCCCTGCTGCTGGCCTATGTCAGGGCCAACCTTTCACAGTTCCGGGACCGCCTTGACCGGTAGAAGGGCACCTCGCTCATGAATCGTGACAATGAATCCGGAAACAACTTCTACCTCATCATTGACTGGTCTGCGACCATCAGGCAGACGCTCTTTTCCGGCCAGTTGCGTTGGCTCTTTACGATTCTTGCTCTGGCCAACACAGGTTTCAACGTCTTCCACCTGGATCGATGGGCTCCTGAATCGATGCCGCTGCCATTCTGGATATTCGTCGCCACGAACGTGTTGTACGCCGCGTTGGCCCTCCAGAATTGGTTGGTGGTGAGCCGCCGGAGATGAAGGAGGATGCACACATGAAGAGATTACTGACCATTGCGATGAGTATTGCGTGTTTGATGACGCCCGGCGTCGGGTGCGCTCCTTTAGCGACACCGAAGGAGCCAGTTGTCCCAGCAACTGTGCAGGCGCTTCCATCGCTTCCGAGCGGGGAGGAGCTGGAAATGGCGAAACTTGCTGAGGTCCTGCACTCCTGTGGGCTCAGCGATCATCACCTCGCGCCGCTTTTTCAAGACCGCGAAGTCGGCACGGCCTATGTGCTATCCATTCCCGGCAAGCAAGCCGTTTCTACGTGGCGGCTGCTGCGCGCCATTGTCGAGAAGACCGGGTACTACCCGGTACTGCTCGGGTATGATGAAGGGAAAACCGCGCATCTTCAGACGGTGCAAGACATCCGGGAGCCCATCGGACAGATCCTTGAGACGGCCAATGGTGTGGACCCCTCGGCCTGGCTTCAACACCGCGCCGCCAATGATCCCGAAGGCTATCGGATTGAGCCGGCCGAGTGGCCTAACAACCAGCCGGCCAACAATGACTTTTTGATCCCGCGGGACGTGCTGACCCAAAGGCCGCTCCCCATCGTGTGGATTGCGCTCCTTCCCACTCAAGTCCCCTGGGAAGTGCCAGCACTGTTGCGGTTCGGTGGCTGGAATGAATGCTCCGAGCCGGCGCTCCACGTCGCCTTGATGAAGCGGTGGCATGCGCGTTATGGCGCGGAGGTTGTCGGGGTGTCTGGTGACGTCGTCGAAATGCGAGTCAGCCGGCTTCCATCGGATCGGGCGCAGGCCCTGGCATTGGCCCGCGAGCAGTTTCTGTATTGTCCGGACCTAGTGTATCAAGGTGTTGGATCAGTGGAAGCGCTGGCGGCTACCTTGCTCGGCAGCCACGTGTGGTACTTTTGGTGGGATTAGGCATGTAGTTGAAAGCATGGAGAAGATGAAGCAGTCTCTTGAGATCGGACCATGGACGATTGAAGTTGACGTGGAGCAGACCGCGCGGGTCTACGAACTGACCACGCGCGGGTCGCCCACCGACTGCGGCTGCGAGGCGTGCCGCAACTTCATGGCGCTGAGTGAAGCGGCCTTTCCGTTACAGTTTCGCACGTGGCTGAGCGCGTTAGGCGTTGACTGCCGGAAGGCCGCGGAGGTGCACGAGTGGTCGCCAGTGTCCGAGGGACGATTAACGTATGGCGGCTGGTTTCATGGGGTCGGACGGATTGTCACCGGAGTGCTAGCAACCGCAACGAGCCTCGGGGTGGTGCAGGCGGTCGAAGCGCGGCCCTGGCACGCCGTCACCGACACGTTCAAGGTGATCGTCGATGAGCGGCGGGACTTAGCCTTTGCAGAGTTTGGTGAGGCCCCAGTGATCCAGATCGAGTTCATGGCCGAGCTGCCGTGGGTGCTCTCGAAGGAGGCGGAATGAATGGCCGGAGAGAGTGCCGATTTCTCTGGATCGCTCTGGCGATCACCGTGTGCCTTGCTTGCCTGCGCCTGGCGTTGCCGGCGCTGGCGGCAGACGCGGCGTATACCACCTTGCAGCAGGTGATGTAAGTAAAATATTGACAATCCCAGATCAGATGATATACTCAGCATCTATCAACGGCTCAAAAATTAAAAAGAATTGAACTATCAATGCGATGAACAAGACCACCTATTTCGCCAAAGCAGAAGACGTCCAGAGACAATGCTACCTGATTAATGCCGAAAATAAGATCTTGGGACGGATCGCAACCAAGGCCGCCACGATCCTGCGGGGCAAGCACAAAAGGATTTATACGCCCCATCTGGACACCGGAGACATGGTGGTCATCGTCAATGCCGGTAAAATTCGCGTCACCGGCAAGAAATGGACCAACAAAGAATATCTTAGATATACCGGATATCCAGGCAGCCTTCGCAGAATCCCTTTGGAGCAGCTGTTCAGAAAGAACCCGGCCGCGGTGGTGCGTTTGGCCATCACGCGGATGATCCCCAAGGGGCCTCTAGGCAATCGCATGAAACGCAAGCTAAGGATCTATACGGGGGACAAACACCCCCACCAAGCCCAGAAATCGATTCCTTTAGAGGTATAATCGTATGGTAGAAATCATTAAATATGGTGCGACTGGCCGGCGGAGAAGCTCGGTGGCCCGGGTCAGTCTGATGCCCGGCACAGGGCAGATCGAAGTCAACGCCAGGCCTTTTGAACAGTATTTCTCACGGGAAACGGATCGAATTTTTATCTTAGAACCGCTTCGGCTGACCAATATGACGAACAAGTTTGATATCATCGTGAAGGCTTCTGGGGGGGGCTTAACCGGCCAGGCCGGCGCATTCCGGCTGGGACTCGCCCGGGCCCTGAGTCTCTGCGATGATGCCCATAAGTCTGTCTTGAAAAAGGCAAATTGTCTCAGCCGCGACCCCAGAATGAAGGAGCGTAAAAAGCCGGGGCAGAAGGGAGCGCGTAAACGATTTCAATGGGTTAAAAGATAATTCTTTAAAATTGCGGATTTCGGATTTTTGATTGCGGATTGATCAATCCGCAATTCGCAATCGACAATCCGCAATTTAAATAAACCTATCTCCCTCGTACCTCGTGACATAAAAGTTTTATCAAAGGTCACGCGGTACCCATAAAAAAGTTGACGAGATAGGTTTTTTATTTTAACATGAGGGATATTTTTATAAGGGAGTGTGCGCCGTGAAGATCATCAGGGTCGGAATTGTCGGGATCAGTGGATATTCCGGTGGGATGGCCTTCGAGCTGCTCTTGAACCATCCCCAGGTGCGCATCACTTATGTGAGTGCTAATAATACCCAAGGCCCTGTCGAGGAGATTTGGCCCAGGCTAAAGACCAAGACCAATCTCACCTGCGATAAGTTTAATTTAAATAAGGCTTTGGAGTCATGTGATCTTTTTTTGCTGGCCGTGCCGCACGGCGCCTCTCTTAAGATCGTTCCGCGGCTCTTGAAGGCTGGAAAACGCGTTATTGACCTGAGTGCGGACTATCGTCTCAAAAATTCGCGAGACTACGAGAAATGGTATGCTCGAAAGCACACGGATAAAGCCAACCTTCTGAAGGCCATCTATGGATTGCCAGAACTTTACCGCCAAGACATCAAGGAGGCCTTGCTCGTAGCCAACCCGGGCTGTTATCCGACCGCCGCGATTTTGGCTTTGGCACCGGTCGTCACCGCTTGCGCCGATCGCATTGCCTCCGTCACCATCGATGCCAAGTCTGGCGTCTCCGGAGCCGGGCGAAAGATGGTTCCTCAGCTTATGTTCTCGGAGGTCCATGAAAATTTCAAGGCTTATAAAGTCTTAAGCCATCAGCATACACCAGAAATCAATTTGTATTTGTCAAAGCTGGCGGGCCGTGGCCTGGAAGTCATTTTTGTGCCGCATCTTCTTCCTGTGGACCGTGGAATATTGGCAACGATTTATGTTCAATTTAAAGAAAAGATGAATGATCATAAGATTCTAAACGTCTATAAGAAGTTCTATAAAACCGAACCTTTCGTGCGGGTGGGGTCTCTGGGGAGTGAGCCTCAGTTAAGGGATGTGGTCGGGACGAATTTCTGCGACATTGGCCTTGCTTTAAGCAAAGACAAGAATCTTCTGGTGATTTTGTGTGTCATCGATAATCTCATAAAAGGCGCCTCAGGGCAGGCCATCCAGAATATGAACATCATGTGTGGTTTTAAGGAAAGCGAGGCTCTCTAAATGAAAGTCATTTCCGGCGGAGTCACCGCGCCTCAAGGATTTAAGGCCAACGGCCTTTGTTGCGGGATTAAGAAATCCGGCAGGCTGGATTTGGCGCTCTTGGCCTGCGAACAGCCGGCCACGGCGGCGGGGTGCTTTACGACCAATTCGATTAAGGCCGCGCCGGTCGTTGTTACCCAGCGCAAGATCCGCTGCAAAAAAGCGCAGGCCATCCTCATCAACAGTGGCAATGCCAACTGCTTTACCGGAAATTTTGGCCTCCTGTATGCTCAAGAATCGACGGAGCTTATGGCAAGGCTGCTCAATGTCCCTGAGCAGTATGTCCTTGTGGCCTCCACGGGAATCATTGGAGAAACTCTTCCCTATAAGAAGATTGAGGCGGCCGCTGAGGAGTTGGTTCGGGGTTTAAATCCCGTCAACGGACAAAAAGCCGCCCGGGCGATCCTGACCACGGATACAAAAATCAAAGAGATTGCCGTGGAGTTCCGGTTGTCCGGAAAGAGCGTGCGGATCGGCGCGTGCGCTAAAGGTTCCGGCATGATTCACCCCCATATGGCGACGATGCTGGCCTTTATTACTTCGGATGCCTCTATTGATGAAAAGATGCTGAAGCTGGCTTTGAGAAAGGCCATCGAGCCGTCTTTTCATTCGATTACTGTGGATGGTTGTATGAGCACCAACGACATGGTTATTGCCCTGAGCAATGGTTTGGCAGGAAATCCAGCCCTCCGTCGTCCAACAGGGGAATTTAGAATTTTCGCGGATGCCCTTCGATACATCTGTGGGGAATTGGCCAGAAAGATTGTGTTGGATGCTGAAGGTGCAACGAAGTTCCTAGAGATCACGGTGCGGCGCGCGGCCACCGTCAATCAAGCAAAAAAAGTGGCCATGGCCATTGCCACCTCCAATCTGGTCAAAACCGCGGCCTACGGGAGCGACCCCAACTGGGGGAGGGTGGCCGCCGCGGTGGGGTCAGCGGGGCTTTCTCTCACCGAAAGACAATTGAAGATTAAATTCAGCTCTTTTGCCAGAAAGAAAATCTGTATCTGGGTGGACTTAAACTGTGGCCGCAGGGAGGCCACGGTTTACACCTCAGACTTGAGCGAGGAGTATATTCGAATCAATGGACGATATCATTAAAAAAGCCGATGTGCTGGTGGAGGCGATCCCCTATATTCACGCCTTTCGAACCAAGGTCTTTGTGATCAAATACGGCGGAAGCATCCTGGACAATGAAACGATTCGAAAGCACGTCTTGGAAGACATTGTCTTTTTAAGTTATGTGGGAATCCGGACGATTCTGGTCCACGGCGGAGGGCCCCATATCAGCAGCCGCTTGAAAGAGGCGGGTGTCAAATCCGAATTTCATGAAGGGATCCGGGTCACTGATGAAGAGACCCTCCAGATCGTCAGCGAAGAGCTGAATAAACTCAACAAGCGGATCGTCAGTGAAATCCGCAGCCTCAAAGGGGATGTCACCGGTCTCAAAGGAGAAGAAAACATCATTACCGTGGAGAAAAAGCAGGCCTCTCGAGAGCTGGGCTTTGTGGGGACCATCACCTCGATCGAAAGAAATGCCATCGAATCCCATCTCAAGAAAGGCCGCATTACGGTGGTCTCTCCTATGGGGATTAGCATCGATCAACAACCCCATAATGTCAACGCCGATGAGGTAGCCAGCGCCATTGCCAGTTCGATGAAGGCGGAGAAACTTGTTTTGTTAACCAATGTCGCTGGTGTCATGCGAAATCCTGAAGATCCTCATTCGCTCATTTCGACTTTAACGATCGATGAAATTGACAATCTGATCAAAAATAATGTGATTCAATCGGGAATGATCCCCAAGGTCATGGCCTGTCTCGAGGCCTTAAACGGCGGTGTGAAGAAAACCCACATCATTGATGCACGCTCGCCCCATGCCTTGCTTCTCGAGTTTTTTACCGATCAGGGCGTTGGCACCCAAATCCTGCAAAAATGAAAAAGGACGATATCCTCCAGGGTTACGACGAGTATATCCTTTCGACGTACACAAGGACGCCGGCCATTTTCGTCAAGGGAAAGGGGATGAATCTCATCGATATCACCGGAAAGAAGTACCTGGATTTCTTTCCGGGTTGGGGGGTCAACAACGTCGGTCATTGTCATCCCAAGGTCGTCTCGGCCATCCGGGATCAGGTGGATAAGCTCATCCACATCCCGAATAATTTTTATCATCCCAATCAGGTGAGGCTGGCGAAGGAGATTGTCCGCTGGTCTTATCCCGGCAAAGTCTTCTTTTGTAACAGCGGCGCGGAGGCGATCGAGGCCGCGATCAAATTTGCCCGGGCCTACGGCCAGGGAAGCCGGTACGAAATGATCACCATGATCAATTCCTTTCATGGCCGTACGCTGGGCGCCTTGTCCGCCACGGGCCAGAAAAAATACAGAGGAGGCTTTGATCCTCTTCTGGAAGGCTTTAACATCATTCCTTTGAACGATCTTTCCGCTTTGGAATCCGCGCTAAACGACAAGACGATCGCCATTATGCTCGAATTGATCCAAGGCGAAGGCGGAATCAACGGGGCCGATCCCGAATACGTGCGGGCCCTCCGGAGGATTTGTGATGAAAGGGACATTCTTCTGATCTTCGATGAGGTCCAGACCGGCATGGGCCGCACCGGAGAGATGTTTTGCTTTAAGCATTATGGGGTTTCTCCGGATCTGATGGCCTTGGCCAAGGCCTTAGGGGGCGGCGTCCCCATCGGCGCTTTGGTGGTCAAGAAGGGAATTGCCGATACGTTTAAGCCCGGCATGCACGCCTCGACTTTCGGGGGAAGCCCTTTGGTCTGTAAAGCGGCCTTGGGGGTCTTTAAGGCCATTGAAAAATATAAAATGCTTAAAAATACCCAAGAGATGGGAGATTATCTCAAACAGAAATTGAATGGACTTCAAAGAAGGTATCCGTGCATTACAGAAATCCGGGGGCTGGGATTGATGATCGGCGTCCAACTCACGATCGATGGGAAAACGATCGTCGAGGAATGCTTTAAACAGGGGCTGATCATTAACTGCACGCAGGAGAATGTCCTTCGGATCATGCCGGCGTTGAATGTGACCCATAAGCAGATTGATAAGGCGGTCGGGATTTTGGAGAAGGCCTTTAAAAGAGTAGGATTTTAAGAATATCCAATGACCAAGATACAAACACCATGAAAAAACGCGATTTTTTGAGCCTTGGGGATTTATCAAAGTCAGAGATTCTGTCTTTGCTGGCTTTGGCCTCCCGTCTTAAAAAGAACAAGGTGAAAAGGCTTTCTCCCTTGAAGGGGAAGTCCATTGGCCTTTTATTCCAGAAGCCATCGAATCGCACGCGGGTTTCCTTTGAGGTTGCGGTCTGGCAGCTGGGTGGCTGGTGCCTTTATTTGGGGCCTGAGGAAATTGATTTGGGCAAGCGCGAATCCGGGGCGGATGTGGCCAGAACCTTGTCGCGGTATTTGGATACCATCGTGGCGCGGACCCACACGCATGCGGATCTCCTGGAATTGGCTCGGTGGGCCTCCATTCCGGTCATCAATGGGTTGTCGGATTTGTCTCACCCTTGCCAGGGCCTGGCGGATTTGTTCTCGATCAAGGAGAGATTTAAAAGCTTCCAGGGTTTAACCCTGGCCTATATCGGAGACGGGAATAATAATGTCTGTCATTCTCTTTTATTAGGGGCCTCCCAGGTAGGGCTTAATATGAAAATCGCCAGCCCCACCGGTTACGAACCCCGAAGGGACATTCTGGATCAAGCCCAGCATTTTGCCAAGGAAAGCGGTGTGGGTATCCTGTTGGGGGATTCTCCTTGGGAGGCGGTGAAAGCAGCGCAAGTGATCTATTCCGACGTCTGGGTGAGCATGGGCCAGGAATCCGAGGCGGAAAAACGCCTGAGAGATTTTCAGAGGTTTCAGATCAACGCCGGCTTGCTGGAAGGGGCCGACAAGGATTATATCTTCATGCACTGCCTGCCGGCGCACCGGGGCCAAGAAGTCACCAGCGAGGTGATCGATGGCCCGCACTCAATCGTTTTCGATCAGGCGGAAAACCGGCTCCATGTCCAGAAGGCGGTTTTGATGTTTTTGTTGGTGGAAAAGTAAGGGAAGTTTTGTAATGGGTTTATTTTTTGAATGGGATGAAACGAAAGCCAAATCAAATTTAGAGAAGCATACTGTTTCCTTTGAAGAAGCTGCCACTGTTTTTGGTGACGCCTGGGAACTTACCATTCATGACCCTTTGCACTCTAAAGAGGATGATCGTTTTATTTCAATCGGCCACTCCTATAGAGGGAGGTTATTAGTTGTTGTCTATACAGAGCGAGGGGATAATATTCGTGTCATTAGCGCTCGTTCGGCAACAAGAAAGGAGAAAAGAGATTATGAAGAGGCGAAATAAAGAAGATATGGATATGCTTGATGAATACGACTTTAGTCGCGGTGTTCGGGGAAAACATTTTAAACGCTATAAAGAAGGTAGCAATATCGTTATCCTTGATGATGATGTGGCGAAGGTTTTCCACGATCATGACTCAGTCAATTACGCCCTTCGCGCTTTGCTTAGCATCATCCATCGACAAGAACAAAAAGTTTGATTTTTTTTGATCGTTGTTGAGACTGATAGCATGTCCAGAAGGCGGTTTTGATGTTTTTGTTGAAGCAAACTTAAGCACATAAAATATCAAGGAGGGGTTCTTATGGGAACATTTTATTCAGGATGCGTGGTTGAAAACCATGTAGATCGAAAAAAAACCATCCATATTCCTAAACTCCTTGTCGATACAGGCAGTGAATACACGTGGATTTCAGAAACGCTGCTCGAAAAAATTGGCGTAACCAGAGAGAAGAAAGATCTGTTATTTATCATGGCCAATGGTCAGCAGGTCACAAGAAGCGTCGGCTTTGCTATCATCCTTGTAGGCAAATACTTTACCATTGATGAGGTCGTTTTCGCTGAGAAGGGGGATCTGTTTCTTTTGGGGGCAAGAACGCTGGAAGGCCTTAATCTGACAGTTGATCCGAGACAAAAGAAGCTGGTGGCAGCCGGGCCTGTACCGGCGGCTTAAAATGGAGGAGAGGCTATGATTAACAGATTCTTCAGTGAGATAAAAATTCTTGGCCTACTTTTGCCTGTCTTTACAGCAGGATACCTTTCAGGGAATTTCCAATTGATCTTGGCCCAGGAAAATCAGCTTCCGGAATGGCATATCATTCGTTTTCTTCAGTCTGAGGGATTGGAAAAGGGCAGCCATTATAACCAGCCGGTGATTCTGATTAACCCATTTATTGTTCCCCTGGGAGATGAAGAGGAGTTCGTTAAAAAATATTCAGAGG
>Ga0137796_10002124_pt1 | contig 10836 bp, 9 predicted proteins | sample OV2TP3_FD_97704 | JGI IMG/M metagenome (GOLD analysis project Ga0137796, IMG submission 97704)
TGATCAACCTTCTGATCGTTCAGGCGGTGCGGGCAAGGGCCAGCGACATCCATATTGAGCCGATGGAGGACCAGGTCCGGGTGCGGCAGCGCGTGGATGGGGTGCTCCACGAAACGATCTCCCCTCCCAAGCATCTCCAGTTCTCGATCGCCTCACGCATCAAGATCATGGGGGAGATGGATATCGCGGAGACCCGCGCGCCCCAAGACGGTCGGTACCGGATCAATCTGGATGGAAAACGCATCGATCTCAGGATATCAGTGCTACCCGGAATCCACGGCGAGGTCATCGTGATCCGGCTTCTAGATCAGTCGAGGGCCCTGGTTGGCCTCGACCAAATAGGAATGTTGGCAGCGACCAGGGAGAACTATGAAAAGATCATCCGCAAGCCTCACGGGATGACCTTCGTAACCGGTCCTACTGGAAGCGGCAAGAGCACCACGCTTTACTCTACCCTGAACGAGATCAAGTCGGTGGAAAAGAATATCATTACGGTTGAGGATCCGGTGGAATACATGATGGCGGGGGTCAGGCAGCACCAGGTCAACCCCAAGGCAAACCTCACCTTCGCCACTGCCCTGCGTTCGATTCTGCGCCAGGACCCGGATGTGATTATGGTCGGAGAGGTGCGCGACAAAGAAACCTCACAGATCGCCATCCAGGCGGCGCTCACAGGCCATCTGGTCTTTTCGACTCTTCACACCAACGATGCAGCAGGGGCGCTCACCCGTCTAGTGGACATGGGCGTGGAGCCGTTCCTGATATCGTCATCCGTGGAGGGGGTGCTGGCCCAGAGATTGGTTCGTTCCATTTGTCCTCAATGCAAAGAGGCCTATAAGCCGGACCCGAAGCTGTTAATGAGTCTTGCCCTGGACGGTTTTTTTGAGCGCCAGGTTCAATCTAGTGCGAAAGAGATTCTCTTTTACCAGGGCAAGGGCTGCAGGGAGTGCAACGGGATCGGCTATCGGGGCCGTTGTGGCGTGTATGAGCTGCTTGTCCTCAACGACGCGATTCGAAGCATGATCCTTGAGGGGCGCTCGGCAACCGAGATTAAAAAGGTAGCCCGCGAGACTGCTGGAATGTCCACGCTAAGAGAGGACGGCCTGTTGAAGGTTCTCCGGGGAGACACAACATTGGACGAGGTCATGCGCGTTACTATAGAGGATTCCCAATAGAGGAGGAAAGCATTAGCATTATCGTCGAAGCGCTGAACCGCCTGCAGGCAGACGTCAGTTCCCGAACGTTGTCCGTTTCTTTTTTTTCTCCCTCTGGATGTAGGTCTGGGAATCTTCACAGAGGGCGGCAATGGGTGGGGGCTGGATTGCTCTTCATAGGGGTTGGCGTAGGAGCATGGTTGTGGTGGCAGGCGTCAGTTCACCCCACTGGTCAGGGAAAAGAAAGCCGAGAGGTTGCATCACCACCGAAGCCAGTTGACCAGGATACGGCAACTGCATGGAAAAGGCCCGAGGCTTTAACCAAAGAGGTTAAGCCGGCGGCGGAGCCTCAAGTCCAAAGACCCATGACTGAGATTGGAGTGCGGGTTATGGAGCCCGCCTCTTCTCCCTTTCCCAGACAAGCAAAAACAGTCGATAGCGAACCTCCCCGAGCCAAGAGACAGCTCCCCTCTGGAGCGATGAAAACCGTCGCACCAGAAAAAAAGGATTCGGCGCCCCGGCCCGAGGAATCACCCTCTCACCCAACGAGTGCTGAGGGAGAGCTGTTTCGTCTGGCTCTCCTGCATCAGCAGATGGGGGATTATAAGACCGCATCGGAGCTCTACAAGAAGCTTCTCGTACTGAATCCTAGAAATGCCATGGCCCTCAACAATATGGGGGTAATCTTGAAAGAAAAAGGCCAACTATCTGAGGCGGTGGAACTTTTGCGGAAGGCGATCGATATAGACCCGAATTATGACAAGGCCTACACCAATCTGGGCGTGGTTCTGCAGCTTCAGGATCAACTCAAGGCCGCCACGGAGTCCCATCTGCGCGCCCTAGCCATCAACGAAGGGAACTGGGAGAGCGCTGTTAACCTGGGTCTCCTGTTCTGGTCTGAGGGAGATCTAGAGAGCGCCAAACGGTTTTTCTTTAAGGCGCTCGCCATCAAGCATGAGCCTTCGATTCTACATCATCTTGGTCAAATCTTTGAGCAGCAGGGGCGAAGCCCGGAGGCCATCCGCCATTACCGTCAAGCCCTGAAGCAAGGGGATGGGCTGACGCCCCAACTCCAAGAGAAGATCCAACTCCGACTTCGAGAGCTGCTCAGGAGGAACGAGGTCAAAGATCCTGCCATAATCCGTAAATAAAAACGAAATAATCCATTTATATCGTTCTTTACCCCGATGCGACATTCATGGGTACTGGAAATCATGTCCGATGGGCATCAAATCAGAGTGAGGGACGGAGCGTGCCCATAAACCAGGAATTCACCTTACCTGAATTTCCCAAGCCGCCTTCCAATTGGTTCCGAGGTCGTGTAACGTATGGCGCTGCGGACTTACAGCGTGGTCAGTTTTTGTCGGATCGGGGTTTATTCTAACGGATTCCTGGCCGCTCTTTAATTTTTGAAGCCGGAATGACGCGACGCCGTCCGCTCTTTTCCCGGTCAGGCCCTTCGATACGCGCTTTGCGCTACTCAGGACAGGCCCTTCGATACGGCTTGTCAGCCTACTCCCTTCGATACGACCTTTCAGGCCTACTCAGGGTAGGGGGGTTGGTAAAGTCCGATTCCCCGAGTAGCGACCGTTAAGGTCGCGTATCGAGGGATGCAAAGCAAATCAGGGACGGGAAGGTTCTCTGGCTGGCGCGGAGGGTGATCTTCCATGACTGCACGAAGAACTTTGTCCTAAAGGGGAAGAGGGGTTTATTGGAAAAGATCCCGTCCCATAAGACCCTCTTCGGAACGGAGAATAAGCGGGGGCTTCCGATAGGGAACCTGGCCAGCCAGTTTTTCTCCAATGTCTACCTGAACGAGTTGGACCAGTTTGTGAAGCATCACCTGAAGGCCAGATACTACGTCCGATATAGCGACGACTTCGTCCTCTTGCATGAGGAGAGGGACAGGCTGCTCAGGTGGAGGGAGGAGATTCAAGAGTTTTTGCGCGGTCGGCTTCGGCTGGAGCTTAACCAGCACCGGCAGGCTATAGGCCCAATCAGCAATAGCGTAGACTTTTTAGGCTATATTGTGCGGCCGGGCTATCTTCCAGTCAGGCGTAGGGTGGTGAACCGTCTCAAGGCCAGGCTTGTCGGATTCGAAAAGGCGCTGATCAGGCGGAGAGAGGATTGCACGGTCCTGAGATATGATCAGGCCGCGCTGGAGAAGCTGAGGGCGACATGGTCTTCATACATGGCCCATATGAAGATGGGGAATGCCTATCGGCTAAGGGAAAGGCTGCTGTATCGGTTTGCATGGTTAGGTCTCTTCTTTCGGCGTGAGGGTGGGAAACTCGACAGGTTCGATCAGGCGCCGGCAAGGCTCCATCGTCTCAGGGGACAGTACCGATTCTTTTTGAGAAGATTCCCTGGCTCGCTCCTGTTCTTTCAGGTGGGCAGGTTCTTTGAGTTCTGTGACAAACAAGCAGAGATGGCCCTGAGAGTCTTAGGACTGAAGAGGATAGAGGTGAGAAGGGGTTTTCAAATCCGATGTGGCTTTCCTGTCAACTTACAAGAAAGGTATCTGAGAAGGCTCATGAGGCTGGGCTTGCCTGTTCAGGTTGTGAGGGAAGAGGAGAGTCGGCTCTCTGGGGTCAAGAAAAGGAGCGTTGCGGAGAGGTGGATACCGACTCCACCGCAGTGACTGGACAGGGCCATACAGGGCAACCACGGGGGTTGCCCCTACGTTGGATATGATTACAGCCAGGCGGGGGCGTATTTTGTTACCATCTGCACCCAAAATCGGGAATGTGTGTTTGGGGAGATTGTGGATGGGAAAATGCGGTTAAACGAATATGGATGGGTCGTGGCTGAATGTTGGGAATGGTTGGGTCATTATGCCGAACCATTTACAGGGGGTTATTTTGATCGACGATGTTGGCAGGGGCGGTTCGCGAACCGCCCCTGCAGATATGGCCAAACGTAGACCATTGGGGCGATTGATCGGGGCGTTCAAGACCGTTTCTACAAGACAGATCAATATCCTGCGGGGCATGTCCGGTGTACCCGTGTAGCAGCGCAATTATTACGAACACGTCATGCGCGGCGGAGACGAATTGGACCGCAATCGCAGGTATATAGAGGATAACCCGAGGATGACCGGCGGGCAGCTATGGGGCATTGACCATTCAGGGAGAGAGGGGCTATGATTGTGTGAGCTTGTAACAGCATGTCTTCGGGCGGGCACAACTGCTCTCGGGAGAAGTAGGCTTTTAAGATGAGCAATGAGTTGGTTCTAATTGACCGTGAGGCGCTGCTGGCTGAATTGCGGCGGGTCTTTGACCTCCCCACAGCGGAGGCGCTTCTGGCTGTGCTGGACAAGGTAGCAGCTCAGGTGCGCCAGGCGGGGGTGACGCGGGAGGACTTTGGAGAGTTAAAGCGGATCGTGGCGGAATTGGCGGAGGCGCAGCGGGGCACTCAGGAATGGGTAAAGGAATTGGCAGCGGCCCAGGCACGCACTGAGAAGCGGATCGAGGAATTGGCTGTTGCCCAGGCGCGCACTGAACAGGCCCTTGAGAAGTTAAGCCGCCAGGTCGGAGGGCTTAGTGAGACGGTTGGTGGCGACATTGAGGACATTGCTTATATTGTGCTTCATGACGTGTTGAAGCGAGAGTTTGGCTGGGAGGTTGGAGTGCTGGAGCGGTCGTGGCAGACCTGGGACGGGGAAGCTGAGGAGGTGAACGTGTTTGGAGCGGCCACTGACCCGGCGCGGCCGGGAGAGAAGATATGGATAGTAGGAGAGGCCAAGCACAATCTGACCGCAAAGGAGGTGGAGAGGTTCAGCCATCAGTTGGAGCGAGCACGGCGGCACCTGGTGGGTGAGCTGTTTGCGGTGTGCTTTTGCTATCGAGCGCGGCCAGAGGTGCAGCAACAGGTGCGAGAAGCCGGCATCCGCCTGGTCTTTTCCTATGGCAAGTTGGTGTGAGTAGGCCCCGCTACTGCGCTATCTTTGGCCACCCAATCCCCAGTCTCCTGTTCACCTATGCAAACCGAACCTCAAACTCAGCATAATCGTGTTGATTGATGATGTCGTAGGGGCGGGTCTCAAACCCGCCCTTACCAGGAAACCGGTGCCCGGCGTTGAAGATGGCATTTGTTTATGGTATCAATTGGCAGAGGTTTTGGATGAAAGAGGGCATCCATCCAGAGTATAAGGCGGCGACCATTACCTGTGCCTGCGGGAATGTCGTCGAGACGCGTTCTACGGTGCAGCGTATCCATGTGGAGATCTGTTCCCAATGCCATCCCTTCTTTACGGGTAAACAGAAGTTTGTGGACTCGGCCGGTCGCGTAGAGAAGTTTAAGAGGAAATACGGGATCAAGAACTAATGCGGCGGAGGCTTTGAGGCTGAATGTGAGCTATTAGCAACCTCAGGGAATGGAAAGGGCAAAGGGCAGATAAACTCCCTTTGCCCTTTTTTATTGCTCTCGCTATCCTCTTTCTAGCCAATGGTTAAGGCCATGCTGGACAAACTGGCTGAAGTCGAAAAACGGTACGAACAGTTGGAAATTCTTTTGGCCGACCCCCAACTCCTGGGCAGGCAGAGGGAATATTCCAAAGTGGCCAAGGAACGGGCAGAGCTGGAGGAGATCGTTTCCTGCTACCGCGAGTGGAAGAGGATCGAACAAGAGATCCAAGAAAACCGAGAGCTCCTTGACGAAAAGGACGATGCAATCAGAGACTTGGCCAAAGAGGAGCTGGCAGCTTTGCGAGTCAAAAAGGAAGATCTCGAAAATCGCCTCAAGATCCTGATCCTTCCGAAAGATCCAAACGATAGCAAGAACGTCATCTTGGAAATTAGGGCCGGAACCGGCGGCGAGGAGGCCGCCCTGTTTGCGTCCAGCCTGTTTCGCATGTACAGCCGCTACGCCGAATCCCAAGGGTGGAGAGTCGAGGTGATGAGCTCCAATCCGACGGGGCTGGGCGGCTTTAAGGAGATCATCGCGCTCATTGAAGGAAGGGGAGTGTACAGTCGGCTGAAATTTGAGGGTGGCGTCCATCGGGTCCAGCGGGTTCCCGTGACCGAAGGATCCGGGCGCATCCATACGTCAGCGGTGACTGTGGCCGTGCTGCCCGAGGCGGATGAAGTGGAAATCGAGATCGATCCTAAGGAGCTCCGAGTCGATGTCTGCCGCTCGTCCGGACCGGGAGGGCAGAGCGTCAACACGACCGACTCGGCGGTGAGGGTGACCCATATCCCCACGGGCTTGGTGGTTTCCTGTCAGGATGAGAAATCGCAGCACAAAAACCGCGCCAAGGCGCTCAAAATCCTCAGAGCCCGTCTGCTCGAGAGAAAGCAGGAGGAGCAACGCTCCGAGATCGCGGCGACGAGGAAGCTTATGGTCGGAAGCGGGGACCGGAGCGAGCGCATCCGAACTTACAACTTCCCCCAGGGAAGGATGACAGATCATAGAATCAATTTCACCCTCTACAAATTGGACCGGATCATGGAGGGGGAAGTGGGTGAGCTGTTGGACGCCCTGCTCACCCATTATCAAGCCGAGGCGCTGCGGGCGGCCGGGTAAAGCTGAAGCGGCTGACCAATCATGAGGGAACAACTGCAAATAGCGAACGCCAGCGCGCTTGCGACGGTTCGGCAATTGTTGCAGCGGGGAGCAGAATTTCTTTCTGGCGCAGGCGTGGAAAGCGCTCGTCTGGACGCGGAGTTGCTGCTGAGCCGTCTCCTGGGCTGGAGCAGGGAGGAGCTTTGGCTGAAGGACCAGGCGCTTGTTGAGGCAGCTCAAATGCGACGGTTTGAGTTCGCGCTTCGGCGGCGCGCACGAAGAGAGCCAATTGCTCATATCACCGGAGTAAAGGAGTTTTGGTCGCTCGATTTTGTCGTGGGGCCGGAGGTGCTCGTGCCCAGGCCCGAGACCGAGCTGTTGGTCGAGGTGGCCATTGGCCTTCTGAACGACCGTAAGCGGGATTCTCTACCCCCACTAAGTCTCCCCCTTGGTAAGGGGGAGATAAAGAGGGGGTGTGCAGAGCGCACGCCGAAGATTTTGGATTTGGGAACGGGCAGCGGGGCGATCGCGGTGAGCCTGGCGCGAGAGCCCGGCGACGTAGCGATATGGGCGAGCGACGTCTCCCAGGAAGCGCTTGAGGTTGCTCAAGCGAATGCCCGGCGGCACGGCGTGCAGGACAGGATCAGATTCGTGGAGGGCGATCTTTTCGAGCCGGTGCGAGATCGGAGCGGCTTTTTCCAAATGATCGTCTCAAACCCGCCTTATATCCGGCGGGGTGAGTTCGCCGCCTTGCCGCGAGAGATCCGCGACTTCGAGCCGCGGATCGCGCTGGATGGGGGTTTGGACGGGCTCGACTTTTATCGCCGAATTATTGAGCAGGGGCAGTGCCCTCTTGCGCCAGGAGGATTTATGGCGCTGGAGATCGGAGCCGACATGGCAGATGAGGTTTGTCAGCTGTTCTCTGTCGTTGGTTGCTATTCGAGGGCCTCCGTGTATCGGGACTATAGTGGGCAGGATCGGGCCGTTGTCGCAAGAAAACTGTGACTGCCCGTTGAGTAGACTGAGAGGTTAAAGACGGTGGATAAGATCCTGGTTCGTGGCGGCCATAGGCTTGAGGGCGAAGTATCGGTGAGCGGCTCCAAGAATGCGGCTCTCCCGCTCTTGATCTCCTCCCTGCTCACCTCGGAGCGGTGCATCTATCAAGGCATCCCCGATCTCAGGGATATCCATACCACCTTGAAGCTCCTATCCGGCCTCGGGGTGCGAGTGGGAAGGGATGGCCGCGGGGACGAGATGAGCCAGCTTGAACTCCAGGCAGATAATGTGACAAGGCTGGAGGCTCCCTATGATTTGGTCAAGACCATGCGGGCCTCGTTTCTCGTTCTCGGGCCGCTCCTCAGCCGCTTCGGTGTAGCCCGGGTCTCCACTCCTGGAGGCTGCGCCATAGGCACTCGCCCGGTCAATCTTCACCTCAAGGGCTTGGCCGAGATGGGGGCGAATGTCGATCTGGTTCATGGGTATGTGGAGGCGAAGACGAGAAGGCTTCACGGGGCAAGGATCTATCTGGATCTGCCTTCGGTTGGGGCGACAGAGAATCTCATGATGGCTGCGACTTTGGCCGAGGGGGTAACCATCATCGAAAATGCAGCCAAAGAGCCGGAGATCGAGGACCTTGCATCCGCGTTGACCAAGATGGGAGGTAGAATTGAGGGTTCCGGGACTGACATCATCAAGATTGAAGGGGTAGACAGCCTTCACGGTGTGAGTCACCGGGTTATTCCTGATCGCATAGAAGCCGGCAGCTTTATGGTTGCCGTGGCTCTGGCTGGAGGAGATGTTGTGGTACGGGGAGTGCGGCCGGATCACCTGGATGCTCTTCTGCTTAAGCTTAGAGAGGCTGGGACTGTGCTCTCACTAGAGGAGGGTGGAATCAGAATCAAAGGAAACGGAAAGGTGAACAGTGTCGATGTCACCACTCTCCCCTACCCTGGGTTTCCTACCGATCTGCAAGCCCAGATGATGGTTCTGATGGCAGTCGCCGAAGGCGTGAGCGTCATTACGGAAACGATTTTTGAGAATCGCTTCATGCACGCACAGGAACTGAATAGGATGGGAGCGGATATTCAACTAGAAGGGAACCGTGCGGTCGTGAGGGGAGTCAAGAAACTCTCTGGAGCACCCGTGATGGCAACCGACCTGCGGGCCAGCGTTTCGCTTGTATTGGCAGGTCTCGTCGCGGAAGGTCAGACTGAGATCTCCAGGGTCTATCACTTAGATCGAGGTTATGAACACATCGAGAGAAAGCTTTCCGGCCTTGGGGCGGCCCTCGAGCGGATCCGGGGATAAGAATGGCCACCAGCGTTCAGCTATCAGCCTGAACCTGAAATCTGGCTGCTGACGGCTGGGAGCCAAATGTAGGGAACGGGATGAAAATCAGGGTCATCAAGACGAGCGATTCCAGTTTCGAATCAAACCTAAGAAGGATCATCGAGAGAAGGCGCCACAGCGAAGGCAAGGTCGAAAAGCAGGTGGCCGAGATCGTACGAACGGTGCGGCGAAGAGGAGATCATGCCCTGATCCATTATACGCGCCTTTTTGACGGGGTGCGTCTCAGGCGAGCGGATATCGAAGTCAAACGGAGAGAAGTCGATCGGGCGATGAAGGTGGTCTCCAGGGACGATCTTCGTGCTCTGCGCTTTGCAGCCAAGAGGATTGCCGCGTTCCATCGGCGTCAAATGGAAAGGAGTTGGGGCTACCGAGACTCCCTGGGCTTTTTCCTGGGACAAAGAATAACTCCTTTGGAGCGTGTAGGGGTCTATGTCCCAGGCGGCAAGGCTTCTTATCCCTCCACGGTGCTCATGAATGTGGTGCCAGCGAAGATTGCGGGAGTGAGAGAGATTATACTAGCCTCGCCCATCAAAAAAGAGGATGGAAATCTGATCTTAGCTGCCGCTAGGATTGCCGGCGTGGAGCGCATCTTTCGCGTCGGGGGTGCCCAGGCCATCGCGGCCTTGGCCTTCGGAACCGGGACAATCCCAAGGGTGGATAAGATCGTGGGACCAGGAAATATCTATGTCGCGTCTGCGAAGCGATTGGTCTTCGGAGAGGTGGATATCGATTCCATAGCCGGGCCCAGCGAGATTTTGCTCCTGGCCGATGCCCATGCTGACCCCGTTCATATCGCAGCCGATATGCTCTCTGAGGCCGAACATGATGAGCTTGCGGCCGCGCTTTGTGTGACCTCTTCTCAGGCCTTGGCACAGAGGGTCAAAGCGGCCTTAGAGAGACAACTGCAAGAGACGAAGCGGCGGGCCATTACGGTCAAGGCCCTGGAGAGATACGGGGCGATTATCGTGGCCCGGGGACTCAGCGAAGGCGTAAGGGTCGCTAACGCGATAGCACCGGAGCATGTGGAGCTGATGGTGCGGCAGCCTCGCAAATGGGCGCGGTCGATTCGCAATGCTGGGGCGATATTTCTCGGTCCCTACTCCACGCCGCCTTTGGGAGATTACCTCGCGGGCCCGAATCATGTCCTTCCTACTGGAGGAAGCGCTCGTTTCTTTTCACCCCTTGGCACCTATGATTTTCTCAAGCGAACGAGCTTGATCCAGGCGGGTAGGGAGGCGCTTCTTTCCTTGGCGCCGAAGATCATTCATCTGGCAAGGCTGGAAGGATTGTACGACCATGCCCGCGCCGTGGAGGTACGGTTTAACAAAAAGCATCGTGCAAATTGAAAAATGCAGAATGAAAAATTTAGACTTTGCAATTTGAATTTTTCATCGCGCCGGAGGCGATATGGGACGAACGGGTAAGGCTAGCCGCAAGACCAAAGAGACCGAGATCCTCGTGGATCTGGACCTCGATGGCGCCGGCACGGCGGAAGTGCAAACTGGCATCCCTTTTTTGAATCACATGCTCGAAATTTTCGCCCGTCACGGCCTGTTTGATCTCAGGCTCAAAGCAAAAGGGGACATTGAAGTGGACTATCATCACACCGTGGAGGATGTCGGTCTGGCCCTGGGACAGGCCTTGAAGGATGCATTGGGAGATAAGCACGGGATCTGTCGCTTCGGAGAGGCCAGCGTGCCGTTGGATGAGGCGCTGGCGCAAGTGGTCGTGGATCTGAGCGGCCGACCCTATCTCTCGTACAACGTTAAGATCCGTCCGGGTCGCGTGGGAAATTTTGATACTGACCTGCCCCACGAATTTTTCCAAGCCC
>Ga0137796_10002125_pt1 | contig 10833 bp, 8 predicted proteins | sample OV2TP3_FD_97704 | JGI IMG/M metagenome (GOLD analysis project Ga0137796, IMG submission 97704)
AACGTGATCAGTCCGTGCATCACCTACTACAACACCTACAAGACCATCCCGCAGCAGATCGCCCTCGTGCCGGCCACACACGATGCCAGCAGCCAGATCGCTGCCTTCACGTTAGCGCAGGATACCAGCCGCATGTACCTGGGGGTTTTCTACGAGACGACGCAGCCGACCTATGAAGAGCGGTTGCATGCGAATGTGGCGAAGGCGGCCGCGGCCGGCGTCCCGCGGCTCGATGAGATTATGGCGTCCTTCGTGTAACCGACATGCCAGCCACCCGTCTCGAGCATGATGCGTTAGGTCAGGTGCGTGTGCCGCGGCAGGCCTACTACGGCGCCCAAACGGTACGCGCGCTGGCCAACTTTCCCATCAGCGGCGTCACACTGCAACCAGAAATCGTCCACGCGATCGCGTGGGTCAAGCGGGCTGCGGCGGAGGCCAATGCGCGTTTAGGATTGCTGCCACGACGAGCCGCCAGCGCGATTCGCCGCGCGTGCGACGAGATTCTCGCTGACCAGTGGTCTGACCAGTTTCGCGTGGACATCTATCAAGCCGGAGCGGGGACCTCGTTCCACATGAACGTGAACGAAGTCATCGCCAACCGCGCGAACGAACTGCTGGGAGGCCATCGTGGGCAGTACCGTCCTCTCCACCCCAACGATCACGTCAACATGGCCCAGTCCACCAACGACGTCGTGCCGACCGCGGTGCGCCTGGCGCTCTTGGCGAAACTCCCTGCGCTGCTGAGCAGCATGGCGCAACTGGAGCGCGAGCTGCTGCGGCAGGCCCGGCGCTTCGGCCACGTCCTCAAATCGGCGCGGACACATCTCCAGGATGCGGTGCCCATCCACCTCGGACGCAACTTTCAGGCCTGGGCACTGATGGTGCGCGAGGCGCGACAGCACGTGCGAGCCGCAGGCCGCGGGCTGGCAGCGCTCAACCTCGGCGGGACAGCGGTGGGGACCGGCGTGAACGCCCATCCACGGTATCAGCGGCTCGTGGTGCGGCTGCTGCGGCAGTGGACCAAGCTGCCGGTCCAACCCGCGCGAGATCTCGTCCACGCCACGCAAGATCTGGGAGACTTGGCACGGTTCTCCAGCAGCTTACGAGACTACGCCCTGAGTTTGATTAAAATCGCTAACGATCTGCGCCTCATGAGCTCAGGTCCCCTGACCGGTCTGGCGGAGATTACCTTGCCCGCGGTGCAGCCCGGCTCTTCCATCATGCCTGGTAAAGTCAATCCAGTGATGGCTGAAATGCTCACCATGGTGAGTTTCCAAGTCATCGCTAACGACCTCGCCCTGGCACTGGCCGTTCAGGCCGGGCAACTGGAACTCAACGTCATGCTCCCCGCCGCCGCCTACCACCTGGTGCACTCGGTCACGATTGTGACGAACGCGAGTCGTGTGGTAGCGGTGCGTTGCATTCGAGGCATTCAACCGAACGTCGCGCGGTGTCGTCGGTATGCCGAGTCGAGTGCCAGTCTGGTCACAGCGCTGGTGCCGTTGATTGGGTATGAGCAGGCGGCCCAGGTAGCTCAGCGCGCGATCCGTGAGGGTCAGACGATTCGCGACGTCGTCGTCGCACAAGGCCTGCTCTCGGCAGCGCAGGCACGGCGGCTCCTGGATCCTCGACGATGGACCAAACCCATGCGGTTGCGGTTACCGTGACCCCAGCCATTCCAGAATTCTCGGTCCAGGAGGTGTCCTCGCAGGCGCTCTACCTTGAGGAGGCCTGGCATTCGCGGCGCGGACGGGCCATTCGTGAGATGGTCTTTGGTGGGAACGACGGCCTCGTGACGACGTTAGGATTCCTGATGGGTATCTACGGCGCGCTGGCGGAGCGGCGCATCATTCTCATCGCTGGCCTCGCTGAGGCGGTGGCCGGAGCGCTCTCGATGGCGGTGGGTGCGTACCTCTCCACGAAAGCCGCGCGTGAGTTTTACGAGCGCGAGATGCAGCGCGAGCTACGCGAGATGCGGGAACAACCCGAGGTGGAGCGCGAGGAGGTGCGACGCATCTACCGCGCGAAAGGATTCGAGGGCACGGCGTTGGAGACGGTGGTGGACCGCATCACGGCCAATCCGCGCGTGTGGTTACAGTGCATGATGACCGAAGAGTTAGGCCTCATTGCTGAGCCTGCCGCGGCCCCCGCGGGAGCAGCCCTCGTGATGGGCATCGCCTTCATGATCGGTGCGGCGATTCCGCTCGTGCCGTATGCGGTGCTCACCGGTCCCTCCGCCCTCATCGGTTCGATCGGCTGTTCGGTCATCGCCCTGTTTGCGCTAGGGGCGAGCAAAACCTCACTCACGAAAACCACGTGGTGGAGTGGCGGATTGGAAGTGCTCCTGCTTGGCCTGTTGGCGTGCCTCATTGGATATGGCGTCGGCCGATCGGTTGGCGCCCTGCACTGACGGCGCCCGTAGCTCACTCGGATAGAGCGCTTGGCTTCGAACCAAGAGGCAGCAGGTTCGAATCCTGCCGGGCGCGCCATGTCATCGTGTGTTACAATAGCGCCGTTAGCTCAATTGGCAGAGCAGGGGACTCTTAATCCCAAGGTTGCAGGTTCGAAGCCTGCACGGCGCAGTTTGGTTTGAGACAGGTGTGAAGGGGCACGTGGCGGACTGAGGGCGGATGGCGGAACTGGCAGACAGCGTCCCGACGCGGGCGAGTGGCGGAATTGGCCGACGGCGCCCCGACAATTCGCACATATTGGAGATTGGACGGGGCGGATGGCGGAACTGGCAGACAGCGTCCCGACGCGGGCGAGTGGCGGAATTGGCAGACGCGCAGGCCTTAGGAGCCTGTCCCGCAAGGGGTGGAGGTTCAACTCCTCTCTCGCCCAGGTTTCGTGTTGAGTTGCCCGTGTCGGGATGGGGCAACCCGTGGAGGTTCAACTCCTCTTCCGCCCATTCTACATTATTGGAGTGGCGAATTGTCGGGGTCCCGCAAGGGGTGGAGGTTCAACTCCTCTCTCGCCCAGTGCACTGTGCAATTGAGCTCGTGCACCGTCACCAGTTCGGGGAGCGAGTGGCCTGAGATCCGTGTAGCAACGAGCGACGCGGGAGTAGCTCAGTTGGTAGAGCACAACCTTGCCAAGGTTGGGGTCGCGGGTTCGAGACCCGTCTCCCGCTCTTTTTTGGATGGCATGCGGCACCGGGTCTCGAAGGGAGCGCCGAAGACAGACGGAGCCGCGACCAAGCGGGAGCGGCGACCTCAACCGGCGCGAGTGGCCGACCTGGAGCGATCCCGACGGGTCCTGTCGGCCGGTATCCCCGCCTGCGGTGCTCGGTCGGGACTTCGCCCGACAACTCCGCTCCTCGGTGGGGAGCCCTCCGGCCGCCACCCGTCGGTGGAGCGGAGGGCGCCGAGACCCGTCTCCCGCTCCATTACCTGTGCGTCTGTCGGGGCCAAGGTTGATGTCGCCCCGATGCCAGGCATCGGGGTCTCCCGCTCCAGATGATGTTGGCGTGCCAGGGTAGGTCTCGGAGGCCGTGTGAGGATATGACCAGATGAAAATCGCTGAGTTTCTCAATGAGCAAGCCGTGACCTGCAGCCTGAAGGCCCGCACGAAAGAGGAGGTGCTGCGCGAACTCGTGCAACTCCTGACGCGTGCGGGTGCGGTGCAGGAGCAGGAGGCGCCGGCCTTAATGCAGATCCTCATTAACCGAGAAGCCCTCGGCTCGACGGGTATTGGGCAGGGGGTCGCCATCCCGCATGGCAAATCCAAGAAGATCCCCGCACTCATCGGCGCCTTTGGCATTTCGAAAGCCGGTGTTGAATTTGGTTCCCTCGATGGGGAGTCCTCGCACCTCTTCTTCCTCTTGATGGCGCCGGAGGATTCTGCCGGGCCGCATCTGAAGGCGCTGGCACGGATTTCACGCCTCTTCAAAGATCGCACCTTTCGTGACGCGCTCAAACACGCGCGTGACGAGAAGAGTGTGCTGAAGATCCTGTTCGATGAGGATCAGCGACGGCATTAAGGGATGGTGCACGGTTCACGGCGTGCGGGGCGAGGGGCCGGTGACGGTGCGCGAGACGACACGGGAGAGCAGCCGATGCAGCAATTGAAGTGGCTCTATCCTGGCATGGGGATCAAACGCTGGATTTCCCTCTGCGTGGTGGGGCTCCTGTTGGTGGGCAGCGGCTTCCTCATGGCCGTGTTAGGACTGACGCAGTCACCCGTGCATCGGGGATGGCTGGCCGCTGGAGCGGCGGTGCTCTGTGCGGGCATCTACATCGTGATTACGGGTGTGTATCGCATGATGAAGTCCGTGCTCAGTGTGGTCCTGCCCACCCAATATGAAAATCAACTGGTGGAACTGATGTATCGGCAGCGACAACTGGAGCGTGGCCCCAAGGTCGTCGCCATTGGCGGCGGTACTGGGCTCTCCACCCTCCTGGCAGGACTCAAAAAACACACCTCCAACATTACTGCCCTGGTTACCGTCGCTGACGATGGCGGGAGTTCCGGCCGCCTGCGCGAGGCCTTTGACATGCCGCCCCCTGGCGACATTCGCAACTGCCTCGTGGCGCTCGCCGACGCGGAACCGCTGATGCGTGAGCTGTTCCAGTATCGCTTTGAGGACGGCTCGGAGTTGCGGGGGCATACGTTCGGCAACCTGTTCATCACCGCGATGATGCGGGTGATGGGCGATTTCGAGGCGGCGGTGCGCGAGTCCAGTCGGATCCTGAACGTCCGGGGACGCGTGCTGCCGTCCTCGGTGCGTCCGGTGTTATTGGTGGCGGAGCTCGCGGATGGTCGTCGTCTCAGCGGCGAGACCAACATCTCCAAGGCCGGTGCACCGATCAAGCGGTTGACACTCGACGCACCCACCGCGTGTGAAGCGCCGGCGGAGGTCATCAAGAGCTTGACCAGCGCGGATGCGATCATCCTCGGGCCGGGGAGTCTGTACACGAGCGTTCTGCCCAATCTCTTGGTGCCAGGCATCCGCGAGACCATCCAGCAGTCGCATGTGCCGGTCATCTACGCCTGCAACGTGATGACGCAGTACAGCGAGACGGAGGGCTACACCGCGGCCGATCACCTCGACGCCATCATCGCCCACACGCAGCCAGGGTTTGTGCAGTACTGCATCGTGAATACGGCCGCGGTGCCGGCATCGCTCCTCACCCGGTATCGGCAGGAGCGCGCCCATCCGGTGCGCGTGGACCACGAGCGCCTCCGCAGCCAGGGGTGTGACGTTATTGAGGGACCGGTCATCAGCACCACCAACTATGTCCGGCACGACGCTGACCACTTAGCTAAGCTGATCCTCTCGCTGGTCACCACCAAGATCAAACTCAAACGGTAACGCGTTCGCTCGTCACGATGCCACCACCCGTCACGCTCCTCCTCGGGTTCCATTGCCACCAGCCGGTGGATAACTGCGGCTGGGTGATCCGCCAGGCATTTGAGCGGGCCTATCAGCCCTTCGTGGCCCACCTCGAACGCCACCCGCGGGTCAAGGTCGCGCTGCACTACACCGGCTGCCTACTCGAGTGGCTGGAAGTGGAAGAGCCGGCCTTCCTCAAACGCCTGGCCTGTCTCGTCAAGGCCGGCCAAGTGGAGCTCTTGGGCGGCGGGTATTACGAGCCGATCCTGCCGTTGATCCCCGAACGCGATCGCCAGGGACAGTTGGCGTGGCTCTCGGAGAAAGTGCAGGCCCTGTGTGGGCAGCGGCCCGCGGGCGTGTGGTTGGCCGAGCGCGTGTGGGAGCCAGAGCTGCCAGCCACACTCGCCCAGGCCGGGTTCGACTACACGATTGTAGACGACACGCACATCCGCGCGGCGCTCCCGCCCACGATGAGTCGCCCCGAGGACATCCACGGCTTCTACCTCACCGAACACGAGGGCTGGACGCTGCGCCTGTTTCCCTCCTCCAAGCGGTTGCGCTACATCATCCCCTTCCATCGCGTCGAGGAGACGATCGCGTTCCTCCGCGCCTGCGCCCCCGGCACGATTGTCACGTTTGCCGACGATGGGGAGAAATTCGGCTTCTGGCCCGGGACATCGCAGTGGGTGTATGAGGAGGGGTGGCTGGAGCAGTTCTTGCAGGCGCTGGAGGCGAACGCCGACTGGCTGACCACGACGACGTTTCGTGAGTGCGCGGCGGAGCGGCGCCCGTCGGGCTATGTGTACCTCTCGTGTCTGAGTTACGACGAGATGCTGGAGTGGTCGGGCGGGCACTTTCGGAACTTCTTGGTCAAATATCCTGAGGCCAACCTGATGCACAAGCGCATGCTCGATGTCAGCGGCCGGCTGGCCCACGCGGCGGAGCAACGCGCCAGGCCCACGGGCCTCGTCGCGGTGAATGGTCATCGGATGCGTACGCGAGAAGTCCTGACGTTGGCCCGACGAGAACTCTACCAAGCGCAGTGCAACTGCGGCTACTGGCATGGCGTGTTTGGCGGGTTGTACTTGGGCCACTTGCGCGACAGCATTTACCATCACCTCATCCAAGCAGAGCGATGGCTGGAGGCGCTGGAGCCTCGACGCCACCGTGCCCTCCGTGTGCACGTCAGCGATGTGGATTTGGATGGCCAGGAGGAAGTCACCATCACGACGCCCACCACCCAGCTGATCCTATCCCCCCACCGTGGCGGCGCGCTCATCGAGTGGGATCTGCGCGAGCTGGCCCTGAACGTCATCAATACGTTGATGCGGCGGCCAGAGCCCTATCACGCGGTCCTCCGTCGTGGGACGAAAGTGCCGCTGTTGACCGCCTTGACCGGTGGAGCGGCCAAGGAGCAGCCGAAGACGATCCATGATGTCCTGGGCGTCAAAGAAGCGGGCCTCCAGACATTTCTCATGTACGATCGGTATCCGCGCTGGTCTGGCTTGGTGCATCTGCTGCCTGAGCGACCGTCGGTCGAGGCCCTCCAGCGCGGCGACATCTCTGCCCTGGACGATCCGCTGCGGCCACTCCAGTCGCAACCGGTCGTGGGCGGGGAGCTCCCGCGCACCGAGGAGCTGGTGATCGCCTTCCGCGGCCAGGGCGACGTCACCGTGCCCTCACCGCAGGGGACGCAGACGCTCCACCTGCAACAGGAACTCGCGGTCTCACCGCACCAGCCGCAGCTCTGCTGGCGGGTCACACTCACGCACACCGCTGGCGCGCCGTGGCGGGGCTGGGTGGGGATCGAGTGGAATGTCTCCCTCCGCGACCCGGAGCGTCTCCAGCCGTCTGCCGTCGCCGACACCACCGCGCTGACGGTGGAGGATCGCGACCGCGCCTTGCGGCTGTGTGGTGCGGCGGAGCAGCCGGGTGATGTGCTGACGTTGCCGATCGAGACGGTCTCCGGCTCTGAAGAAGGGTTAGAGCGCACCTACCAGGGGCTCTGCGTGTGGTGGGGGAGGAGCGTGGTGTGTCAGGAGGGGGCACCGGTGTCCCTGGCATGGACGTGGTGGGCGGAACGCGCCTGATGGCGTATGATACGATGACCACGATGATGGCGAAGCGTACCGCGAAAGTGGCCAACCGCCTGGGCCTCCATGCGCGCCCTGCCGCGGATTTCGTGCGGCTCGCCAATACCTTTGCCAGTCACATCAGCGTGCGGAAAGGGCGGCGGGTGGTCAACGGCAAATCCATCATGGGGATCCTGACACTGGCGGTCGCGGCCAACCAGCGTGTCACCATCGCGGCTGAAGGTGCTGATGCGACCGCCGCGGTGCACGCCCTCGTCACGTTGTTGACGACGAACCCTGAAGGACCGATGACGCGATGAGGAGCTACCCGCGCGCGCACCGATGCCCGCTCTGCCCGCGGCGACGTGACCTACGTAGGTACCTACGTAGGTCACTGGAGGCGATGCGATGATCCTCCGGGGACTCCCCGCCGCACCGGGCGTCGCGATTGGGAAGAGCTTTCTCTTCAAAGGGGAAGAGCTCGCGATTCCGCGGCACGCGCTGCGCGACACCGAGATCGCGGTGGAGCAGGAGCGGTTCCGTGAGGCCGCGGCGAAGACCAAAAGCCAGCTCGCCACGATCCAAAGTCGCATCGCGGAAGAGCTGGGGAAGGAACATGCGGAGATCTTCAATGCCCACCTCCTGGTGCTGGAAGACAAAACCCTCGTGGGGGAGGTGCTGCTGAGCATCGAGCAGGAGCGCAAAAACGCCGAAGCCGCCTTCCACGATGTCATCCATCGGTATGTCACCGCGCTCCTCCGGATGGAGGACGAGTACCTGCGGGAGCGGACGATGGATATCGAGGATGTGCGCAAGCGCGTGCTCCGGAACTTGATGGGCAAACATCACGAGGCGTTTGATGACCTCCACGAGCAGGTGATCATCGTGGCGGTGAACCTCTCGCCCTCGGATACCGCTCAGATGCGGAAGGATCGCGTCATCGCGTTTGTCACCGACATCGGCGGCCGGACGTCCCACACCGCCATCATGGCGAAGTCGCTCGAGATTCCCGCCGTCGTGGGGCTGGAGAAAGCCACGCAGACGATCGGGCAGGGTGACCTCCTGATCGTGGATGGCACGCACGGCGAGGTGCATGTCAACCCCGATCCTCCGACCGTCGAGCGCTTTGAGCGGGAACAGCAGCGCATGGCGGAGGTCGAGCGCGATCTGCTGCGGTTGAAAGATTTAGCCGCGGAGACGCTGGATGGGCACCGTGTCACGCTCTCAGCCAACATCGAGCTGCCCACCGAGATGCCCTCGGTCATTGCGCACGGGGCGGACGGCATTGGTCTCTACCGCACCGAGTTTTTCTACCTCAATCGTTCGGATCTGCCGACGGAGGAAGAGCAGTTCCAGGCCTACAAGGATGTCGTCCAACAAGTCGCGCCTGATCCGGTGATCATCCGGACGCTGGATCTCGGCGGGGATAAATTCGTCTCCCAACTGGATCTGCCGCACGAGATGAATCCGTTCATGGGCTGGCGGGCCATCCGGTTCTGCCTGGCGCGTCCCGACATCTTCAAAGTCCAGCTCCGCGCGATCCTCCGCGCGAGCGTCTACGGCAACTTGAAACTCATGTATCCGATGATCTCCGGGCTGGAGGAATTGCGGCAGGCCAATCATTTGCTGCGCGAAGTGCAAGGCGAGTTGCGACGCGACCATGTGCCATTCGACGAGCAGCTCGAAGTCGGCGCCATGATCGAAGTGCCCTCGGCGGCGCTGACGTGCGACTTCATTGCCCAGGAAGTCAAGTTCTTCTCGATCGGGACGAACGACCTGATCCAGTACGCCCTCGCGGTGGACCGGGTGAACGAGAAGATTGCCTACCTCTACGATCCCGCCCACCCAGCGGTGTTGCGCCTCGTCCAACAGATCATCGAGACCGGGCATCGGTACGGCGTGTGGGTAGGGATGTGCGGCGAGATGGCAGGTGAACCGATGTTGACGCTGATCCTCTTGGGGCTGGGCCTGGATGCGTTTTCCACATCGGCGGCGCTCGTGCCTGAGATTAAGCGCATCGTGCGGTCGGTCGAGTACACCTACGCCCAAGAGATCGCGCAGGAAGCGCTGCGTCTGACGACGGGTAAAGAAGTGGAGGCCTTTGCGCGCACGAAGCTCAACGCATTGCTGCCTGAGCGCGTGGAGTAAGCGGATGGCCGCTGCCCTGATCTTGGCCGCAGGGTTTGCGACGCGCTTACATCCGCTGACGGCGGAGCGCCCGAAGTCACTCCTGCCCATCGGCTCGCGGGTCGTCCTCGATTGGACGCTGGATGCCCTCGAGGCCCTCCCGGCCATCCAGCGCATTGTCCTCGTGACGAACGCGAAGTTTGCCGCGCAGTTTGAGGCGTGGCTGCGCACGCGGCCAGCGACGGTGCCCGTGCAGGTCATCAACGATGGTGCCACGAGTGACGCCTACCGCCTCGGAGCGATCCGTGATCTGCAGTTGGTGCTGGAGCAGGGCCACATGCGTGAGCCGTTGTTGGTGATCGCTGGCGATCATATCCTGGAATGGGATTTGGCCGACTTCCTCCGCTGCGCCCAGGCGCACTTGCCGGCGACCACCGTCGCGGTGTATGCCCTGCCAGATCCTGCGGAGGCCCCGCGCTTCGGGATTGCCCGTCTCGATGCGCAGCAGCGCCTCATCGCGTTTGAGGAAAAGCCGGCGCATCCGCAGTCGCATCTCGCGGTGGTCTGCGTGTACTATTTTCAGCCGCAGCGGATCCAGGCCCGCCTCACTGAGTATCTCGCCACCAATCAGCCCACCGACGCCCCAGGATTTTTTATCGGGTGGCTGAGTGCGCGCGAGCCGGTCTACGGGTGGCTGGCCCAGGGGCGTCTGTTTGACATCGGGACTCTCGAGACCTATGCCGTAGCTCAACAAACCTTCGCAGGAGCGTAACGCATGCACAAGCCCTCGTTTCTGTTTACGTCCGAATCGGTCACCGAAGGTCATCCAGACAAAGTGGCGGATCAAATTTCTGATGCCATCCTCGATGCCATCTACGCCAAGGATCCCGATGGACGCGTGGCCTGCGAGACGTTGGTCACCACGGGCCTCACCGTCGTGGCCGGGGAGATTACGACTTCCTGTTACGTGGATATCCCGAAGGTGGTTCGCGAGACGATTCGCGAGGTGGGGTATGACAATCCGGTGTACGGGTTTGACTACCAAACCTGTGGCGTGGTGACCTCGATCCAAGAGCAATCACCCGACATCGCCCTCGGCGTGGATACCGGTGGCGCCGGTGACCAGGGCATGATGTTTGGGTATGCCACCAACGAGACGCCGGAGTTGATGCCGCTCCCGATTGTCCTGGCGCATCAGCTCACGCGACGACTCGCCCACGTGCGGAAACAGGGGATCGTGGACTATCTGCGGCCCGATGGCAAATCCCAGGTGACCGTCGCCTACGATCATGGGCGTCCGGC
>Ga0137796_10002127_pt1 | contig 10821 bp, 7 predicted proteins | sample OV2TP3_FD_97704 | JGI IMG/M metagenome (GOLD analysis project Ga0137796, IMG submission 97704)
CGGATTCGCAATCGTTCGGGCTCCTCCTGGCTTCCGAGGAACGGCCCGGCGGATTCCGCGAAGAACGCCGCCTTTCCGTACAGGAGTCCGACCCAAGCGTGAAGGCGTTCGTCCCAACCTCGCGCGCTCACCTCGGCGGCTCCGAGGTAGGCCCGGGCCAACGCGAGGAGCGCGCGTCCCTCGAGGTCCCGGATGTCCGCATGCCGGAGCTCCTCCGCCGGAACTCGCGCCACGGATTTTCGAAGTCGGTGGGCCGCCTCTTCGAGGAGTCGCCGGAATTCCTCGCCCTCCTGGTGCAACCGAGAGGCCTCCGCGAGATGATAGGCGCTCTCGTCGCTGATGATCCCGCTGCCCGGCGAGACTTTCTCGTAGATCCTCTCGAGATCGGCCAGGACGTTCGCATGTTGCCGTTCCCGAACTTCCACCTCCCGCCACGCTTCCTGCACCTTCTGAATTTCCGCCTCGATCTTGATCTGCCGCTCCGATTGGGCGCGAAGCGCGCCGCGGGCTTGACGGATCTTCTGGGCGACGGCGAACGCGGAAAGTCCCAGGACGCAGGCCGCGCAGGCCGCAATGATTCCCGTCATGATCCGATGGCGACGGGCTCGGCGCATCCAGCGCCCCGGCAGGGTCACCGGTCGGGCGACGATCTCCCGGTCGGCCAGGAACGACCTCAGATCGGAGGCCATCGCCCCGGCGGACGGGTACCGGCGCTCCGGCTCGTGCTCCATCGCCTTGAGCACGATGGTCTCGAGATCCGGCGGGATCTCGGGACGAATCTTGCGGGGAGGAGTCAATTCCTGCTCGACGACGGCCCTCATCACGGCTTCGGGCGAATCTCCATGGAAGGGCTTGACGCCGCTCACGCACTCGTACAGGGTCGCCCCGAGCATGTACACGTCCGACAAGGGGCCGATTCGGTCTCGCTCTCCGCAGGCCTGCTCGGGCGACATGTACGACGGCGTGCCGACCGCAAGGCCGGAGAGCGTCAGGGTCGCGTCCGTTTCCTGCCGCGAAAGTCCGAAGTCGGTGAGTTTGACGCTTCCCTCCGGCGTGACGAGAATGTTCCCGGGTTTGATATCGCGGTGGACCACGCCGCGCTTGTGGGCGAAGTCGAGCCCCACGGCGATGGACAGAGCGATTTCGGACGAACGACGGGGAGTCAGGCCGCCCCGGTTGATGATCCGCTCGACCGAATCGCCCTCCACGAACTCCATTGCGATATAGGGGACCCCGTTCCAGATCCCCGAAGAGTGGACGGAAACGATGTTCGGATGGTCGAGTTTCGCCGCAGACTCGGCCTCGCGCTGGAACCGCGCCAAGTGGGTGGGATCTTCCGAGAACTTCCGGGACAACACCTTGAGCGCGACGCGACGACCCAATCCCACCTGCTTGGCCTCGTAGACCACGCCCATCCCTCCCCGCCCGATCTCGCGGAGGATTTCGAACTCTCCCAGAAAGTCGCCGACCGGACGATCCCCGGCCGGGAGAATCGAGGTGGAGCGCGAGAAGAGGCTCGAGAAATAGCCGCTCGCCAGTCCCTTGGAGTAGGAGAGCTTGAAACTCTGACCGCACTTCAGACACTCGAGATCCTCTCCCTCCTTCGAGCGGGGCGTGATCTGGAGGCAATGGGGGCAGAGGGCGAAGTCGCGATTCATCGTAGCGAGGACAAGGGCGGCCTGAGAGGCCCCGAGAAGCCCGCGCTTTTGAACCAGCTCCGGAAGAAGGAAGCGGAAACCCCGCTCCTCCAGCTCGCGTTGAAGGGTCCGGCACTCCTCGACCAGGGCAGGCTCCAGCCCCGCCTGTTCCGAGGCCAGGCGCGCGAAGAGGTCGTCCAAGCGGGCTCGGATGCCGGTCGCGTCTCCCATCCCCTTCTATTATGGGGTCAAATTCTCGAAATGGATCTCCGCCGATAGCGTAAAATCCGGCACCATGCGCCTCCTCCGTCTTACCCTCACATCGATCTTGTTGGCGATCGGTTGCGGTCCCCAGACGATTTCGGCGATCTGGATTGCCGAGGATTTGGGCGGCGCGCTGGATTCGACTCCCAGCGTTGTCGCAGACGGAGAGTCTCGGCAAGTCTTTTACCGGGGCTCGAACGGCCAATTGTGGAGAGTGGCGCGCAGGCTCGACGGAGCGTGGGGGTCGCACCAGGATCTCGCCATCCCGATCTCGTCGGCGCCCTCCGCGGTTTCCACGGGAATCGAGAGGATGCGGGTGTTCTATCGCGGGACGAACGGGCATCTCGTCTCCGTCGAGTTCGACGGTTCCTGGAAGCCTCCGGTCTCCCTGGGAATCCCGATCGATTCGGCGCCCTCGGCGGTCCGGACATCCGACGGCGCCCTGGCCGTGTTTTACCGAGGCGCGGATCTCGGTCTCTACGGAGTCCGATCCGAGGAGGGCTGGTATCCCGAGAAGATCGCCGACCTCGACTTGTCCTCCGCCCCTTCGGCGTCCCTTATCTACGGTTCGAAGCGGAAGATCCGCGTCGCGTTTTCCTCGGCGGGAACCCTCTGGAGCGTGGAGTTCGACGGCCAGAAGTGGGGAGCTCCGATCGACTCGGAGCAGTCCATCTCCAGCGCCCCTTCGGCGGTGTCCTGGGCTCCGAAAGAAGTGGACGTGTTCTATGCCCAAGGCGAGGACCTCGTTCTCCGGTCGCGCGACTCGATGATCCAGACGGGGATCAAGCTCGGCTCCGGACCCTCGGCGCGCGATGCCTCGGAGGTGTACTACCGGGGGACGAACGGCCACCTGTGGCGGGCGCGGCCGCAGAAGGACGCCGTCTATCCGAAGTTCCCCGAAGTCTTCGGCATTGCGACGCACAACTCCTACTGGATCAATCGCCGTCGCTGGTTGGACCCGTTCTCCACCGGCACCCAAGAGCTCCTCCTCGACCAGCTCCTTCACGAGCGCGTACGGGCGCTCGAGATCGACGTGCACACGGACAACGATCGGCCGGGGATGTGGAGGGTCTATCACACGCTTCGGCGCGACTACTCGCAGGTGGCGACGTTGCAGGACCTCCTCCACCAGCTCCGGCTCTTCCACTATGTCCTTCCCCGGCACGAAGTCATCAACATCTTCATCGAGCTCAAGAACACGGAGCTCGATTGGTGGAAGTTCCCGCGGTCCAAGAACAATTTCCGATCGACGCACACGATCGAGCAGTTCGATCGGATATTCCGGGACGGGTTGGGAGAGTCGCTCTATACGCCGCACGACCTTCTCAGCCGATGCGCCCCGGGGAGCACACTGCGACGCGCGGGAGCGGTGGGGGCTTGGCCGACGACCGACGAACTGCGCGGAAAGTTCATGATCAACATCCTGGGCAATTGGAGCAACGCGGCCTACGACTGGGTGAAATACGCGGGAGAGGGGAACATTGCGGACCGAGTCTGCTTCCCGGTGCGGTGCATCTTCGACGCGGCAGGGGATGGGATCCCCGGTCAGTGGCCCGGATCGACTCACGACAAGATCTCTCCCGAGACGGAGAAGCGCGCCCGGGATGCGTCGGTTTTCTGGCAGGTCGAACACCTGGACTATGCCGAGGTGCCGAAGTTCCTGGCCGAAGGCGGAGTGGTTCGGGGAGCGGATTCCTTCCCCTTGCCGGAGCAGCAGGATCGTCTTCGTCGCGGTTTTCACTTCTTGCAGACGGACTACCCGTGGTTCATCCTCGGAGGTACGGGGAATTTCGGCTTGCCGTCGGAGCCGTATCAGCGGTTGCGCGATGCCTCGTGGGTGACGGGGAAGCAGGCGCTGGATCCCGCGGCGCTCGTCGAGCCGGGGATTCGGCTGCACGCATCGACGGGCTCGGCCCCGGCTTTCGCTTCGACCTCCGTCTCCGCATCGGGGAGCCAGAGGTGGGAGACCGCGGTATCGACCACCCGTATCGGCAATCCGTACGGGAAGAGCTTTCCGCGTCGGGCCCAAGAGGGGGGAATCGGAGGGATTCGCGCGGCCGCAGGTCCGTCGGACTACCTGGAGGTCCTCCGAGTCAAAACCGGAGGATCCGGCGACGGATGGCATCAAGAACGTCTCAAGATCGTCGTGCGGGTGGCGCGAGGGGGAGCAGTCCAGACGTTCGAATTCGCGGCCAGTGCGACGACTTCCGACGCCGTGGGAAATCTCATCGCCCTCGCCGTCGAGAACCAGGGGACGGGGGCCGTGGTACGGGCTTATAGCGCGGGGCGCGTTACGCCGCACGGGCATCCCGTATGGACGCTCTTGCGCCAAGAGAGTTTTTCCCAGCCCTGCACGAAACAAGGTCTCGTCTTCACGAAGGACGTTCTCTTCGTCGGCGTGCGCGCGACGCAAAACGGGAATCCGCTGCCTCCGGGTCTTGCCCTATCGCCGGGGGCGACGCTCATCGATCTCTCGCGGTAGTCACGATCGCCACTCGGGAGATAGCCTCCGGATCCACAAGCTTCCGACGACCTGGATGCCGGACAGTCCAAGGTGCGTCGCCATCAGAAGCCAGGGAGGGAGCGCCGCCGTCGGCGGGATGCATAGGACAGCCGAGGAAAGCACCTCCGCGAAACTGATGTGGCGCTTCGCCAGTCGATGGTGGAGCAGGTGGAGCGCCTGGACGCCGAGCAAGATCAAGTACGTGACGGTTGGAGCGATCATGCCCTGCCTCCCTGGGTGAACGACAGCATCCCGCACACCGTCCGGATCCGTCCGACCTCCCGGACGTTCTCGAATCCCGCCTCCCGTATCAAGATGGGAATCCGGCCCGCGACGTTTTCCGATGTCGTCTCGAATCCGTCCAAGAACTGAACCGCGAGGATCTGAAGCCGTTCCCAGGGGCCTGCAGGGCGGCCCCAATCCGCCAGGATCAAGCGTCCGCCGGGCCGGAGGACGCGGTGGATCTCGCGGAGAGCCGCCCGTTTGGCTTGGGGGTGTAGGTGGTGGAATACGAGACTGGAAGTCACGACTTCGAAGCTCCCATCGGGAAAGGGTAGGGATTGCGCATTCCCCTCGACAAACTTCACTTCGGGGACCTTCTTCCGGGCGATCTCGAGTATTCGGGGATCGGCATCGATTCCCGTGACGTGGGCCCCCTTCTCGTACAGGAGTCTGACCAGAGTTCCGGTGCCGGCCCCGACATCCAGCACGCGCTCTCCGGGTCGAATGTGGATCAGCTCAACCGTGCGGCGGCGGATTTCGTCCTCCCGTCCCGCCGCGGCGAAGATTCGGTCATACCAGGATGTGAGCGAGTCGAATCGCAGGGCAGGGATGATCTCATCGGTCTGCGTCATGGCTGTCCTCCTTTGCAGGGGTGGACGGACGAGGCGGTCGGGAATTACACGTTATCCGCACGTGCAATCCAGACAGCCGTGCTCCGTGCACGTCCGGCAAACGCGACGAAGCTGACGCCGCAAGGCTTGCCTGGCTCGATGGAGTCGCACGCGGGCGAGATTCGGGGTGATCCCCGTTCTCCCGGCGAATTGCATGAGCGCTTCTCCCTTCAGGTCGACCTCGCGCAGAATCGTGCCGTGCTCCGGACGAAGAGTCGGGAGGAGCTCGTTCAGACATCCGCAGACGGTGCGCTCGATGGCCTTCTCGAAAGAGGCCGGAATCCGCGCCTCCAACGCCTTTCGCCCCGCGGCGCGGCGGCGGTAGTGGTCGATCAGCGCGTTTCTCAACAGGCGGTAGAACCAAGCCACGGCGTTTCCCCGAACCTCGCCGGCTTCTTGCACCCCTTTGAGATAGGCCGCTTGGAGGATTTCCTCCGCCTCGTCCCGACTGTCGACGCGACGCTCGAGGAAAGCGAGGAACCGCCGATGGTTCTGAACCAGCGCCGCGGAGGTATCCGTCACTGGCGGCCGGCGTCTGTCGTTTGGAAGTGGTATGCGGTCTCCCGGTGGATCGAGGCATCCAGTCCGGCCAATTCGGCTTCGCTCGCGGCGCGGAAGGGGGTGATCCAATTCACCGCTTTGAGGATGACCCAGGTGCCTACGGCGGCCACGACCCAGGCGGCCACGACTCCGGCGAGTTGGATGAGGACTTGCTTGGGATTCCCGAACAATAGGCCGTTGGCGCCGGCGGGATTGACCGAGGTGCTCGCGAAGATCCCCGTGGCGATCGCGCCCCACGTGCCCGCCAATCCGTGGACCCCGAAGACGTCGAGCGAGTCGTCGTAGCCCCGGCGGGCCTTGAGGACATTGACTCCCCAATAGCAGAGGATTCCGGCCACGCCGCCGATCGCGATCGCGCTGATGGCGTGAACGTAGCCTGCGGCCGGGGTGATCGCGACGAGACCCGCGACCGCGCCCGTCGCGGTGCCGAGCGCCGTCGGGCGCTTCCGAGTGAGCCCTTCCACCAAAGTCCAGGCCAGAGCTCCTGCGGCCGCCGCCGTGTTGGTGACCCCGAAGGCGACCGCCGCCAGACCGGACGAGGTGAGCGCGCTCCCGCCGTTGAAGCCGAACCATCCGAACCAAAGGAGCCCCGCCCCGAGAAGGGTGAGCGGCATGTTGTGGGGCGGCGCGACTTTCCCGGGGTATCCGATTCTCCGACCGATCATCACGGCCGCAACGAGAGCCGACACCCCGGAGCTGATGTGGACGACCGTGCCTCCCGCGAAGTCGAGAGCTCCCAGCTTCTGGAGCCATCCTCCGCCCCACACCCAGTGGGCGAGAGGATCGTAGACGAGCGTGCTCCACAGGAGGGCGAAGAGGATGAACGCCCCGAAGCGAATGCGCTCGGCGAAACTTCCGGTGATGAGCGCGACCGTAATGATCGCGAACATCCCTTGAAACATCGCGAAGGCGATGTGAGGGACCGTGGAGTTCGGCAGGGGCGCTTGACCGACTCCCCGGAATCCGAGGAACTCGAGTCCGCCGACGACCGAATGCAGGTCGTGGCCGAAAGAGAGCGTATATCCGAAGAGGACCCATTGGATGCTGATGAGGCACAGGATGAAGAAGCTGTGCATCATCGTGGAGAGGACGTTTCGCTGGCTGACGAGGCCGCCGTAGAACAGGGCGAGCCCCGGCGCCGTCATCAGCATCACGAGGGCCGTGGAGACCAGGAGCCAAGCGGTGTCGCCCGTGTCCGCGCCGTCCCGCGTCTGGGCCAGCACGGGCGTGGAAAGCAGAAAGAGAAGTCCCAGAGCGCCGAGCGTCTTTCGCATCGCCTCTCCCCCCAAAAGGATCTCAGCGTTCCGCAATCAGCCACCAGCGCGCGGCTGACGGCTGAAAGCGGAAAGCGGAGCGACGCGACTTCCCCCCTATCTCCCAATCGCCTCCGCAAACTGCGCCCGCTCGGTCGAGCCCTCCATCGCGGTGGTCGAAGCGTGTCCGTTCGAGATGGCCTTGGTGACCTCGTCGAAGTATCCGGTTCCTACGAACTCCTGGTGTTTCGTCGCCTCGTAGCCGTCCTTCTCCGCGGCGAACTCGGCCTCCTGTAGTTCGGAATAGGCGGCCATCCCGCGCTTACCGTAGGCCCGTGCCAGATCGAACATCGAGTAGTTCAGGACATGGAACGCGGAGAGAGTCACGAATTGGAACTTGTACCCCATGGCCCCGAGCTCGCGCTGGAATCGCTCCATCGTCGCGGCATCGAGGTTCTTTTTCCAATTGAACGAGGGCGAACAGTTGTAAGCGAGGAGCTTCTCGGGGAACTCCGCGTGGATCGCCTCGGCGAACTTCTTCGCCTCGACGAGATTGGGCTTGGAGGTCTCGAACCAGAGAAGGTCGGAGTACGGCGCGTACGAAAGCGCTCGGGCCGTCGCCGACTCGAGGCCGGGTTGGATGCGGAAGAATCCCTCGTTCGTCCTTTCCCCCGTCATGAATCTCCGATCGCGCTCATCGACGTCGCTCGTCAGGAGCGTGGCGCTTTCGGCATCCGTACGGGCGATGAGGATCGTCGGGATGCCCGAGACGTCGGCGGCGAGCCGCGCGGCGTTGAGCTTGGTGACGAACTCTTGCGTCGGGACGAGGACCTTTCCTCCGAGGTGTCCGCACTTCTTGACGGAGGCGAGTTGGTCCTCGAAGTGAACCCCCGAGGCTCCGGCTTCGATCATCGCCCTCATGAGTTCGTAGGCTTGGAGGGGGCCGCCGAAGCCGGCCTCGGCGTCCGCCACCATCGGTGCGAGCCAATAGGTGGCGTCGTCCCCCTTGGCGTGATGGATCTGGTCGGCTCGCAGAAGCGCGTTGTTGATCCGACGGACGAGTTGGGGGACGCTGTCGGCCGGATAGAGGCTCTGATCGGGATACATCTGCTGGTACTCGTTCATGTCCGCGGCGACCTGCCAACCGCTGATGTAGATCGCTTTGAGCCCGGCGCGGACTTCCTGGATCGCCTGGTTCCCCGTGATGGCGGAGAGGACGGCGACGTGGGGATCGGAGTGGAGAAGCTTCCAGAGCCGTTCGGCGCCGAGCTTCGCCAGGGTGTGCTCGACCTCGATCGTGCCCCGGAGGCGCCAGACCTCTTCCGCGGTGTAGGTACGGGTGATCCCCTTCCATCGGGGATGGTTCTTCCATTCCTCGGTACGGCGGCGAAGGAACGCGCTTTTCTCCATGGGTCCCCCCTTTCTAGAATTCCTCGTAGGCACGAAGGGTCATGAACTCGGCGCACTCGGGCGCGAAGATCAACTCCTCGAAAATGCGGGCCGCCTTCTCGAAGCCCCGCGCTTCCTCGCGCAGGACGCGTCGGACCTCCTCCGCGGAGATTCGGCCGTGCCGCACCCACTGCCAAACTTGAGTCCGGGAAATTTCGGCGGTGGCGGCATCCTCCATCAAGTTGTAGAGGGGGACGCATCCTTGCCCCTTGAGCCAGGCGTCGAGATACCGGATTCCTACGTTGAGATTGGTGCGTAGCCCCGCTTCCGTGATGGCACCGGTCGGAACGGCGACGAGATCCGCCGCCGTCACGCGGACCTCCTCGCGGCGGACGTGGAGCTGATTCGCGGTCTTCATGTACTCGTCGAAGATCGCCTTGGCGACGGGCACGAGTCCCGGATGGGCGACCCACGTCCCGTCATGGCCCGCCCGGACTTCCCGCAGCTTGTCCTGACGGACTTTCTCGATCGCCGCCTCGTTCGCCGGGACGTCGTTCTTGATCGGGATCTGCGCGGCCATTCCGCCCATGGCGTGGATTCCGCGGCGGTGGCAGGTGCGGATGAGGAGGTCGACGTAGGCCTGGAGGAAGGGAGCGGTCATCGTCACCGTCGCCCGGTCCGGAAGGACGAAGTCGGGACGCGCGCGGAAGGTCTTGATGAAGCTGAAAATGTAGTCCCAGCGTCCGCAATTGAGACCGGCCGAGTGCTCGCGGAGCTCGTAGAGAATCTCGTCCATCTCGAACGCGGCCCAAATCGTCTCGATGAGAACGGTCGCTCGGATCGTCCCGCGGGCGACCCCGAGCCGGTTCTGCGCGAAGACGAAGACGTCGTTCCAGAGTCTCGCCTCCAGATGGCTTTGCATCTTCGGCAGATAAAAGTAGGGGCCGGTTCCCTTGGCGAGGAGCCGTTTCGCGTTGTGAAAGAAGAAGAGGCCGAAATCGAAGAAGGCCCCGGCGATCGGGTCCCCGTCGATTTCGAGACGCTTTTCCGCGAGATGCCAGCCGCGAGGACGGACGAGGAGGGTTGCGGTTTGTTTCGCGAGGACGTACTCCTTGCCCTCGGGACTCGTGAATCGGATCGTGCCCGCGACGGCGTCGCGCAGGTTGAACTGACCGCCGACGTTGTTTTCCCAGGTCGGCGCGTTCGAATCTTCGAAATCCGCCATGAAGACGCTCGCGCCCGAATTGAGCGCGTTGATGATCATCTTCCGGTCGACGGGGCCGGTGATCTCGACGCGGCGGTCCTGGAGATCCCGGGGGATGGGCGCGACCGTCCACTCGGACTCGCGGATCCCGCGGGTCTCCGGAAGAAAGTCGGGAAGTCTCCCCGCGTCGATCTCCGCTTGCCGCCGGCGCCGGAGCTCGAGAAGCTCGCGACGGCGCGGCTCGAATCGCCGGTGAAGCTCGGCGAGGAACGCGAGCGCGTCGGGCGTGAGAATTTCCGCGCCTTCCGCGGAAACTCCCGCGATTCGTATCTCGTGCGTTGCGGTTGCCATATCCCTTCTCCGTTGGACCCGACCGCATGCTAGCGGAGGATCCCCGGCGAGGCCAGGGCGCACGATCGGTCGAGGCGGAAGAACCCGCGGCCCGCGCGAGGGGACGTGCGCCGGACGCGTAAGATTACCGGGTGACGCGCGAAGGTAAGATTACCGCGCTATGGCTTGACGCGGTGCGTCATTTCTGTATACTGGGCCCCCGTGCCGAAGAGCGCCGTCGTCCGATGCGCCGGGGTGAAGCTCCGCGCCCTCCTTCTGGCTCGAGGACTTCGCGAGGTGGATTTGGCCGACGCCCGCACCCTCGAGCGGGCGGGGATCCCCGGGGGGTCGTTCCTGAAGCATCTCAATCGGCTCATTCATGGGAAGACGTTTTCCCGTCCGGACGATCCGAGACTTCGGATCCTGGCGGGACGGCTCCGGGTGCCCGTCCGCCTCTTCGCCGACGACTCGGTTTGGGAAGGACCCGGGCTGACCGAGCTGGACGAACGTTCGCTCTCCTCGATGCGATCGCTGTACGAGTGGACCATTCGCCACGCGGGCCCGGAGTCCGCCCACCAGTATCTCGGTCTCGACTTCGACGCTCTCCGGCGCCAGAGCCAGATTCTGCAGGGGATTTCCCGCGCCTACGGCGACGAGCCCTTGATCCAGATCTTCGTGGGGATGGATCACGAGGAGGGACGCTTCGATCGCGAGTTCGCGGCGCTGGAGCGGCTGGCGTCTCGGAATCGTGGCGTGCGTACCCGAATCCTCGCCCACGTGTGGGACG
>Ga0137796_10002129_pt1 | contig 10817 bp, 9 predicted proteins | sample OV2TP3_FD_97704 | JGI IMG/M metagenome (GOLD analysis project Ga0137796, IMG submission 97704)
GACGCTGACCATCCGCCAGGAGAGCGAGTCGCGGGAAAACGGCTTGGCGAGGTCGAAGTCGCCGTAGCGTCCGAGCAGCGTGAACGCCCCCGAGCTGCCGACGAGCGCCTGGAACTCCTGGGGGAGGATGAGGCGGGTGCGGGTCGGCCCGCCGCGGATCTCGCGGGTCGTGCCGCCCTCATGCACTTCGAAGACCAGCTCATCATCGAACGTCTGGGCGATGGGGTCGACGGTCTCCGGGTGCTGGAGGTAGAACACCCGCACCGTCGTCTCGCCCTCGGTCTGCTCCCACTGGTGGATCTCGTTGCCGATCAGCTCCCACCGGCTCGGGACCCAGAAGTCGGTCAGGTAGAGCCCGCCGGGCGCCAGATGTCCCGCGACGGCGCGCAGGTGGGAGACGATCTCGTCATTGGTCAGGAGGAAGCGGAAGGTGTCCATGAAGCAGAAGGCGGCATCAAAGGTGCCGGTGAGGGCGAGGCGGCGCAGGTCGCCGACCGTGGCGGTGATGTCCAAGCGCAAACGCGACGCGGCCTCGTTGACGTAGGCGACCATCTCCGGTGAGAGGTCCACGCCGCTCATGCGGTAGCCCCGCGACGCAAGGCAGCTCATGTGCCGGCCGGTCCCGCAGCCGATGTCGAGCAGACGGTTGGCGCCGGGCGGGCCGTGTGCCTTGAGGCAGGCCTCGATGAAGTCGCACTCCGCTTCGGTGTTCCACCGGTAGCCGATGGCGTAGTAGCGGGGATGCTGGTAGACCGCGGACTGAGTCATGGGAGCGCCGCGCGGGACGCGGGTGTTGCCAGGCGCTTGCGCGCGGCGTCGAGGATCCGGCCGATGAGTGATGCGTACGTCGTGCCCAGATACTCCGCGAGAAGACCCAAGCTGCCTTCGGGGTCGTACGACGGTAGGGGGTTGATCTCCAAGAAGAAGAGGCGTCCTTGCGCATCGGCGCGGAGGTCCACCCGCGCGACATCTCGGCAGCCGATGGCCTCGAACATCCGCACGGCGATGCGGCGCGCCTCCGCGTCCAGCGGGTGGTCAAGCGCAAGGGGACACGTCACGTTCGATGGGGCGGGCCTGACCACGTGGCAGGACAGGCGCGTGGCCGGGTCGAGCGGCCGCTGGATGGCGGGCAGCGCCTCAGGCGAGTCGTTGCCGATGACGCAGACCGTCACCTCGCCGAAGGGGATGAACTCCTCGATGAGGAGCGGCCCTTCGCACCGCGCAGCAAGCCAAGCCGCGCGCGCGGCCAGCGTCTCCTGGGTGCGCACCACCGCGCCCGCGTCGATGCCCCGCCCCGAGCCCTCGACGCGCGGCTTCACGATCACGGGAAACGCCAGGGCGAGCGCCGCCGGTAGCTCCGATGGCTGGTCCACGCTCACCCAGCGCGGCGTCGCAATCCCCTCCGCCACCGCGAGCCGCTTGCACATCACTTTGTCCAGACCGAGCGAGAGGGCGAGCGGATCCGAGCCGACGTACGGGACGCCGTGCAGCTCAAGCAGCGTTGGCACCCAGGCCTCGCGGCAGCGCCCGTCACGGCCCTCGGCGAGGTTGAACACGAGCGCGACCTCGCGGAGCCGCTGCGGTTGCTCGAGCAGCTCGGCGGCGCCGCCCAGGCGGACCGGCTCGTATCCCAGCGCCGCCAGCGCGCGACTCAAGGCGTCCAGCGTGGCGGGCGGGTCGAACTCCGCCTGCCGCTCATCCGCCGGGTCGGTCTGGAGGTCGTAGGTCAAGCCGATGCGCATCTCAGCCGTCGATTATACACCAGCTGGCGGTGAGGCATGGAAACGCTCCCGCGTTTTCGTTATACTAGCTGTCGCCATGGAGTGGTCGCGGTCGCTGGCGTACTTCGTTGGCCTGATCACGACTGATGGGTGCCTCTCCAGTGATGGACGGCACATCGATTTTACCTCCAAAGATTTTGAGATGGTCGATATGTTCACCGCCTTCTTTGGGGACCGCAACCGCATTGGGACCAAGGGACGTGGTGGTGGGCCCCAGCGCTATTTCCGCGTCCAACTGGGAAGCATTATGCTCTACCGATGGCTCCTCTCGATCGGACTGACGCCACGCAAGAGCTTGACCCTTGGTGCCCTGCAGATTCCGGATCACGTCTTCGCGGATTTCCTGCGGGGACACCTGGATGGAGATGGCTCGCTTGTTGTGTATCAGGACTCCCTGTTCCCAAATAGCCTGAGGTGCTATGCACGATTTCTATCTGGAAGCCGCACTCACCTGGAGTGGATCCATGGAACAGTATCGCGCCTCTGGGACCTAGCGGGTGCCTTGGCACGTCAGCAGAGGGTGTACCGGTTGAATTACGCGAAGCGGGCATCATTGCAGCTCCTAAAGAGAATGTACTACGCTGCTGACGTTCCCTGCCTGCTTCGAAAGCGCCTCATCGCCGACTCGGTCCTCAGCCGATCGCAAGCGGAGGTGGTGAAACTGGCAAACACGCAGGCCTCAGGAGCCTGTGCCGAAAGGCTTGGGGGTTCAACTCCCCCCCTCCGCACCACTTCTTCATGAGCGCCGCTGAGATGACCGTGACGAGCATCACGCAGGAGCTCCGGACGAAGGGAGGGAACGACTGCGTGGACATCACCGACGCCGTGCAGGAGGCGGTGGGCCGCGCGAAGCTCCGCCAGGGGATCGCGACGGTCTTTGTCACCGGCTCAACGGCGGGGGTGACGACGATCGAGCACGAGCCGGGGCTCGTGCGGGACCTCAAGGAGGCGGTGCGGCGGCTCTTTCCGGAAGACCTGCGCTACGCGCACCACGACTCTGGCGGGGATGACAACGGCTTCTCGCATCTGCGCGCGTCGTTCATCGGACCGTCGCTCACCGTGCCGGTCGCGGACGGCCGGCTGCAGCTTGGCACCTGGCAGCAGATTGTCCTGATCGACTTCGACACCCGCCCGCGCACCCGCTCGTACCTCATCCAGCTCCTCGGCGAGTAAGCCGCGAGTTTTCCACAGCCCGCTAAGCACAGAAGTGCCTGGCACTTTTGTAGGCGCGGGCGAGGCGGACGTACTTGGCGACCCAGCGGCGGATGTAGGCGAGGTCGCGGGCGGTGACCTTCCGCACGACGCGCGCCGGCGCGCCAACCGCCAGCGTCCGCGGCGGGATCCGCGTCCCTTCCAGCACGACGCTCCCCGCGCCCACGATCGCCCCGGCGCCCACCCGCGCCCCGCTCAGGACGATCGCGCCGATCCCGATCATCGCGCCCCGCTCGACCACGCAGCCGTGGAGGTTCGCATGGTGGCCGACGTGCACGTGGTCGCGGATGAGGCAGGGGTGGTCGTCATCGACGTGCAGAATGGAGCCATCCTGGATGTTGGTGGCTTCGCCGATCTCGATGCGGTTGACGTCGCCGCGCAGCACGCAGCCGAACCAGACGCTGGCGTCCTTGGCCAGCCGGACCCGCCCGATGATATCGGCCCCCGGCGCCACGAACGCGCTCGGGTGGATGGCGGGTGCCGCCCCGCGATACGGAAGGATCATCGGAAAAAGGGAGCTGCTCCCATTTTGTATTCCTTGATAATCGCGTGGCGGCGCTGCTCCAGCGTGTCCACCAGATACGCGGCGTCGGCCGGGTCGCTGTAGCGGCCCGCAGAAACCGCCGCGTCGATGTGCGCCCGCGTGAGACGGCTCATCCGGCGCGCCATCCATCGGGCGTCGTCGTCGTTCATCTCCGCGAAGGCCCAGTTGGGCGCGTACGGCTTCCACCGATCCGGGTCCACGCGGCTCGTGAAGAACCCCACGGCGGGGCTCACCACAGGCGCAGGAGCATCGCAGGGCGGGCGATGGAATCCGAGCGTCACCAGCTCGAGCCAGGCCTCCTTGAAGTCCACGCGGTAGGTCCAGCCGGCGCAAGGATGCTTGGGACCCGCCCGGCCGCCCGCCACGCCGGCATCCGCCCCCAGCGACGTGCCGAAATCGATCAGGTAGCCCAGCGTCTCGGAGCCGTTCCACACGAGCAGGGTGTTGTGGTCCTTCGTGTCGATGTTGTTCACCCACGCGTATGCGAGGCGCAGCGCCCGCATCTCCGCGCAGTCGCGGAACCGCTTGAAGGAGGCCGGGCCGAGGATCTCCCCCTCGAGGAGGCGGCTCACGGACACCCGCAGCGTCCCATCGCGGAGCCGGGGCTCGATGAGCGCGCGCAGCTGCGCATCGGTGAACGACAGCCGCCGACCGCGGGCCCCCTGGACCGTCAGCGCATCAGGGAGTCGCAGCTCCTCGGGACGCACGAACGCGACCTCGTAGCTGGGCACATGGTAGCCCAGGGCGTGCAGGAGTTTGCTCGTCGCGACCTCTGCGCCGGAGAGCAGCTCGGGCGCGTCGGCTGGGTCCAACTTGAAGAGGTACCGCGCGCCCCGCGCATCGGTGACGAAAAATCCCGGGGTCTTCCCTTCCGTCTTGGCCTTGGTGATCGTGAAGGGGGGCTGGCTGATGTCGTCCGGGCGGGTGGGGCCGCGGCGCACCTCCTCGAGCGTCAGGCTCGCGGGGTCGCGGTTGGTGAAGAAGGCGCTGTCCGCCACCTCGCCGTCGCGGAGGTTCAGCGCCCTGACCGGCAGTCCGAACCACCGCCGGCTGTTGCGTCCGACCTCAACGAGCCGCTCGGCAGGCTCCTCGACCGTCACGTCGACCAGGTGCCACGCGATCGGCGTGCGGTGCACCGTGGGCTTGGTCTCGATGCAGCACGGACGCGAACCCCATCGGCGCGGCCACGTGCCGCAGCCGGCGAGGGAGCACAGGACCAGGCCGGCGAGACAGGCGGCCGCCACCCGGCGGAGGAGCCGCGGCACGCCGCCCCTGGCGCCGGATCCTCTCTCAGGTTGGCGGGGAGCGCCGTGTTGGCTGCGGGTGGCAGGGTGCGTGTCGAGCCGGACGTTAGGATGCGCGAGCGGCCACGGTGTCCCGAGCGCAGCGAGGGACGAGCGAGCGCATCCGCCCGAGCGAAGGCCCGCCACGGTGGGGCGGGCCGAGCGATCCGGCGAGACACCACCCTGCCAGGACCCGCAGCCGGCAGAACCCGCCCACATGAGATGCGATCGGGCGCCGGGTCGACGGGGCGGCATCGCGGAGGGGGTCACGGTCGGCCTACGAGCGCTCGGAGAGATGCAGGGCCAGCTTCGCCGCTTTCGAGACGAGCGCGGTGGTGTGCTGGGCGGCCTTCTCCAGCTCGGGACGCATCGCGGGCAGGCGCAGCCGGCCCACGACGCAGAGCGTGGTGACGCTCAGCCAGCAGTTGTGATCCCAGATGGCGTCCTGCAGGAGCTGGTGGGTCTGGACCGGATCGGCGGCGGCCGGTGGCGCGTCGTCCAGCGCTGAGAGGAACCGGTCCTCATCCAGGAGGGGCGCGATGGTCCGCCGCATCGAGGGATCGACCAGGTTGTCCAGCAGCTCGATCGCATCGGCCCGGAGGTGCGTGTCCGGGGCGGCGAGCTGCTCGTACACAAGCTGGATGTCATCCGGGCGGTAGAGCAGGACGAGCAGGCGGAACACCTGCTCGACCGTCTCCTCCAGGAGCGCGCGGAAGAGCCCAAGCAGCGGGTCATTCGCCTCCGGCGTCCCGCCGTGGTGCCGGCGGTACACCTGCGCCACTTGCGCGATCCGCTCGTAGTTGGCCACCTCGCGCACAATCTGCCGACGGATCGGCTGCGGCAGGAACTCCAGCCCCCTGCCGCGCAGGCGCAGCCGCACGAGCCCGCAGAGCGCCTCCTGTCGCAGCACCGCATCGGCCTCGACCATGGCGATCCCGAAGAGGTAGTCCACCGTCGCCTGCTCCGCGCACGCCGCCAGGCGCCTGATCGCCTGGCAGCGGGCGGCCATTGGCTCACGGGAGTCGCCGATGGTCCGTTTCAGCAGCTCCGCTTCCCGCCGGCGCTCCGCCGACGGCGCAAGGCGCGTCTCATACAGCGCGAGCTCCGCCAGGAGCGCCGCGGCGTCCGTCGACCACCGGCCCTCCGCACCCACGAGGCGATGGATCAGCGCGAGCTTCCGCCCCGACGACGGCGCGTCGGCGAGCGAGCGGAACAGGGCCGCGCCGTCCAACCGCGCGGCCGGCGGCGCCGGCTCCGCCAGCGCAGGGGCCCGGGCCTGCCGCGAGGCCGCGCGCGCCTGCAGGATGGTGCGGATGCGGACCACGTAGTCCCGGCGCAGCTGGACCGCCGCCAGGAGCCAGACCGCCACCAGCGGGATCGCCACGAGGCTGAGGCCCTGCGGGGGCATGTGCAACCCATCCAGCAGGATGATGCCGATGAGCGCCGCGATCCCCTTGCCGAACCGGAAGACGACCATGTCGATGAACGGCTTGACCTTGTAGCGGATGGACCGGTCGATGGGCAGGTACAGGACCTCCTTCGTCGTCTGGTGGAGCGAGTAGTTCAGCGAGCCGTCGTACAGCTCGGTCGCGGCCGCCAGCCAGAAGACCGGGAGCACGAGCAGCCCCCCCGTGCCCAGCAGGAGCCCGAGCGGCATCGCCAGGAGCGCCGTGAAGATCCCCCAGCGGCGAAGGATCCAGCTTGTGAAGAAGAACTGGATGATGAACGCCACGACGTTCATCCCGCCGAAGAACGCCCCCGTGAAGGCGGTCCGCGCGTCCAGGTCCGGGAAGGTGCGCTCGATGAACGGATTGAACTGATAGTACACGAGCGTGCCCACGAGCTTGCTCAAACCCACGACCGCCACGAGGAGCAGCAGGTAGCGGGACTCCAGGAGCAGCTTCACGAACCCGCCCACGTTGGCGAGGAAGGTCTCCCGCCGCGGGCGGGCCGGGCCGCGCGGTTCCTCGGCCGTCCGGTCCGGGGTAAGCGTCCACAGCTCCTGGACCAGCAGCCAGCAGAGGCACAACAGCGCCGCCGAGAGGAGGATGAGGTTCTCGGTCCCCAGGACCTTGGCCCATCCCGCGGCGAGCGAGGAGCCGACGATCCCCCCGAGGATCCCGCCTGAGCCGATGAACCCGAACAGCCGCTTCGCCTCCCGCGGGCGGTAGAGGTCGTTGGCCACCAGCCAGAACAACGTCACGACCAGCACGGAGAAGATGGCCACCCAGATGTAGAAGGCCCCGGCCACCCACGGCGCGGGCAGCGCGAGCAGCTTCCAGAACCCCAGGAGGAGCGCGATGACGACCCCGAACGACCCGCTGACCAGCGCGGATTTCGGCACGCGGTCCACGAGCCGGGCGAACAGCGTCACCACGGGACCCATCAGGACGGCGCAGACAAGGTCCACGTACGGCACGAGGCGGGAGCCGAGCTCGCCCAGGACGAGCGAACGGCTGACCGGCTTGATGAGGTAGTAGGCGGTGATGATGAGGAAGAAGTAGAGGAAGGTCAGGACGACCCGGCGCCCTTCCCCTGGCCGGATCTGCACGAACCGCTTGGAGAGGTACCCGATCGTCCGATGCATCGTCAGCGCACCATGATGACCGACGTCAGCCGGCCGGTCGACGGCCCCTCCTGCCGGAGGGAGAACCAGCGCTGCACGTCGCACGCGGTGCAGGCCCCGGTGTCCGCCACGCGGTCCGGGCGGACGCCGCAGCGGACCAGCTCCTCGCACGCGGCCCCGACGAGGTCGCAGGTGAGCCGGCCCCCGCGCTCCCGCACGAACGGCCCGAACCGCTCCGCGAACTCCGGCCCCACCTCATAGCAGCAGGCCCGGATGGCCGGCCCGATGGCGACGCACAGCGCCTCGGCCGGCACGTGGTACACGTGGCGGAACGCCGCCACCATCCGCGCCGGCAGCGAGACCGCCAGGCCCCGCCAGCCCACGTGCGCCAACCCCACCACCCCGCGCCGCGGCTCCGCGAAGAAAATGGGCAGGCAGTCCGCCGTGCGCACGAGCAGCGCGGTCCCGGCCACGTGGGTCAGCAGCGCATCGCAGCCCGGCACCGGCGGCCGGGCGGCAGGCCCCGGGCCTGTCCCGCCAGCAACACGGGTCGTGACGGGGTGCGCGATGACCGCGAGGCTTGCGCCATGCACCTGCTCGGCCTCCACCGCGCTCGCAGCCGGATGGAGCGCCCGGAGGAACTGCGCGACGTCGAGCGACCGATCGGTCACGCCGGCGATGACCCGGCCGGAGGCCCACCCGCGAAGGCGAAAGCCCCCGCCAAGTGCTTCGACCAGGCCCCCCCACCACCCCCGTTGGTGTGGGGGCAGGCGCGGCGCGTCAGCCGCCTCGATGCGCATCAAGCTCCTCCCGCTCCGGCTCGGTCACCGCCAGGCCGAGGGTCGCTGGGTCGATGGGCTCGCCGTTCCGCCACACCTCGAGGTGGACGTGCGGGGTGATCCAGCGATGGCGGGCGTTCCCCGTCTTCCCCACCAGCCCGATGACGTCGCCCTGCCGGACCCGCGCGCCGGGCTCGACGTCCACGCGGGCCAGGTGCGCGTAGAGGCTGCTCAAGCCCCCGCGGTGCGACAGCTCCACGAACCGCCCCAGCCCGCGGTGGGTGCCGGTCTCCGTGACCGTCCCGCTGCGGATGGCGCGCACCGGGCTGTGGAGCGGCGCCGCCAGGTCGACGCCCCGGTGGCGGCGGTTCCCGCTCCGGAGGGACCAGAAGCGCCCGTCGCCCTTCGCGTCCACCCGGACGATGAGCGGCTGCGCGTCCACCGGCGGGACCACCGCCTGCCAGTCGACGTAGGGCAGCTCGTAGCCCATCGCCACGAGCCCGCCGCCCACCACGAGCCACGCGAGCCAGGCGTGCCGCTTGAGCCAGGGGGCGTTCCGCGGTCGCTGCATCAGGACACCTGCGGTGATTGTTCCGGCTGGAAGACGCACACCTTGTTCTTGCCGGTCGTCTTGGCCTGGTAGAGCTGCCCATCCGCGTGGCGGATGAGGTCCTGATACCCCATCGCACGGTCCTCGGGGAACCGGCGCGTCGCCACCCCGACGCTGACGCTCAGGTTGAGCGGCTTCTGCAGCTCGCGGAACTCATCGTCCACCGCCTTCCGGATGCGCTCCGCGACCGCCTGGGCCCCGCCGACTGCCGCCGCGTCGTCCCCGTAGCCGGTTTCCGGCAGCATGATGATGAACTCCTCCCCGCCGTAGCGCCCGACGAGGTCGATCGCCCGGACCGCTTTCCGGATGAGCTTCGCGATGATCTTGAGCACGGCGTCGCCCTGCGGGTGGCCGAGCATGTCGTTGACGAGCTTGAAGTCATCAATGTCCACCATCAGGAGCGAGAGGGGCAGCCGGTAGCGGTCGGCGCGCTCCACCTCCTGGATGAGCCGCTTCATGAAGTACTCCCGGTTGTGCACGCCGGTCAGCCGGTCCAGAATGGCCACCTCGCCCTGCACGGCGATGGCCAGCGCGAGCGTCAGCTCCGCCCACACCGCGCCGTAGAAGGACGAGCGCTCCCCATACCCCGTGACCATCTCCGGATGGCAGAACACCACGAGCACGCCCAAGACGCTGTTTTCAATGATGAGCGGGACGAGCATCAGCCCGGTCGCCGAGCCCACGCGCTCGACCTTCTCAGGCTTCACCAGCGGTCTCCACACCTCCGGCTCGACGGTGATCCAGGGCCGCTGCGTGGAGAAGAGCTGCGCGAAGGGCGGCTCGTTCAGCTCGAACGTCGTCTTGACAAACAGCGTCTCGTCGCAGTAGAAGCCCCGCTCAAACCGGAGGGTGTCCGTCTCGAAATGGAGGAGCCAGAGGCTGGCGAGGCTGCTGGACTGCGGGAGGCTGGTGAACCGGCTGGCCGCCTCGATGATGTGCTGCACCAGCGCCCGTTTATCGAGCCTTCCGCTGAGGACCTGGCCGAGCGAGCCGAGCTGGTCGTATTGCTGCAGGTGCTGTTCCTGGAGCCGGTCGGCCTCCCGCCGGGCCGCGGCGGCCTCGCCCAGCCGGCGCTGCTGCCGCAACCCCAGCCGGGAGACGGCGACCCCGCTCGCCGCGAGGCTGAGGGCCACGAGGAGCAGGCTGGCCGCGACCAGGATCGCCAGGAACTGCTCGAACCCCACGGTCACGGGCAGCCAGCTCTGGAGCTGCAAAAACGCCCCCGCCAGGCGCTCGGAGAGCTCGACGCCCATCGCCATGGTCATCGCGACGGCGAGCAGCGCCACCCCCGCCAGCACCCAGAACAGCCCCCACAGTATTCTCATCGGTGCCCTCAATTCTACCTGGCTGCGGCGCGGCGCGTCAAAGCAAAAGCCGGTTGTCAAGCGAGCCGCGTTGCGCTAGTATCGGTATCAGATACCTGCAGGTATCTGATACCGAAAAGGAGGAGGCATGGCGATCTCGGAGAAGCTGAAGGCGTTCCTGGATGGGGCCCGCGTCACGTACACCGTGGGGAAGCACGCGGTCGTCTACACGGCGCAGGAGATCGCGGCGGCCCAGCACGTCTCCGGGCGGCAGCTCGCCAAGTGCGTGCTGGTCAAGACGGACCAGGGGCCGGTGCTGGCGGTCCTGCCGGCGGTCTGCCTCGTCGACCTCAAGCGGCTCAAGGCGCTGCTGGGCGCGAAGACCGTGACGATTGCGAAGGAGGCCGATATCAAGGCGCAGTTCCCGGACGTCGAGGTGGGCGCCATGTCGCCGTTCGGGAACCTCTACGGCGTGCCGGTGGCGGTGGACCAGGGCTTCAGCGAAGCGGAGGCGATCGTCTTCAACGCGGGCACGCACGCGGACACGATCACGATGCGCTACGCGGACTTCGCCGCCCTCGTCAAGCCCAAGGCCGGCGCGTTCGGGCAGGCCGTCAACCCGCCGAAGCCCGCGAAGAAGGGTTCCAAGAAGGCCGCGCGCACGCGCCCCGCGCGTCGACGGGCCGGACGGAAACCGCGTCCCCTCACCACCAGCCGCCGGCCTCATCGGCCGGGGCG
>Ga0137796_10002130_pt1 | contig 10808 bp, 8 predicted proteins | sample OV2TP3_FD_97704 | JGI IMG/M metagenome (GOLD analysis project Ga0137796, IMG submission 97704)
CGCTGGTCCCTGGTGGCAGCCCGCATGACGTGGCCTTTTCCGTCGATGGCCGCACGGCGGTGATCACCGACCATGCGGCCACCTATGCAGTCCTGGCCAACGTGCAGGCCCGCAAATGCTTCTATGCTGTGACGGTAGGCAGTGCCCCAACGCAGGTGCTCGCGCTCCCACGAACAAACCGGACCGTCGTCGTGACAGAAGGGGGGACCAAGCTGGTTGTGCTTGACCTGCAAGCACGGGAACGCCGCACCGTCATCCCCCTGGCGCATGAGGTCGCCGGGCTCGGCCTGAGCCCTTGGGGTGGAGTACTGTGGGTCAGTCTCAAGGGCACAGGGGGGCTGATCGCCCTGGAGACCACCGACTTCCGCCGCGTGGCTACGTTGCCGGTCCCCAACGGCCCGCACTGCCTCGTGCCCAGCCCGGACAGCCAGCGGGTGTATGTCTTGACCCATGGCCTGGACTCCCTGGCCGTTGTGGAAATCGCCAACAGCGCCATCCAGCAAGTTGCCCGCCTTGGCAACCATCCCGCAACGGTGGATGTGAGCCCGGATGGGCGGTGGTTATATCTGTCGAGTTGGGCCGAACATGCCCTGCTCGTCGTGTCTACGGCTGACCTCACGGTAGTGGCCAAAGTTCCCGTGGGGAAGGCACCCTACGATGTGCAGGTGCGGCGGCTAGCGGACCAGCCCTAGACCGCCGGGCTGACCGACTGGTCTTTCTCTAGACGTGGCTAAGGAGCAACTACTATGCAACGGCAATGGCGTGTGTTGTGCATCATCGGCGCCCTCGCCCTGGGCGTGGTCAGCCCCGGGCTGGCCGCGTCCCCGCAGGCGTTGCTGGAGGCGCTCGGGGTCAAGACGTTCAAAGGGACCGTCCAGGCCCCGGAGTTCACGCTGAAGGACCTCCAGGGGCAGGAGGTGCGTCTCACGGACCTGCGCGGAAAGGTCATCTTGCTGAACTTCTGGGCCACCTGGTGCCTCCCGTGCCAGTGGGAAATGCCGGAGATGGACAAACTGTACCAGACCTTTAAAGATCAGGGCTTCATGGTTCTCGCCGTGGCCCTGGACGCCGAAGGGGCCCAGACGGTGGCCCCCTTTGTCACAGCGCGGCAGCTCACGTACCCCGTCCTGCTGGATACGGAGCTGAAGGCTGCCAGACAATACCGGCTCCCGGGCCCGCCCAGCACCTTTTTGATCGACCGTCAGGGCGCCCTGATCGGGATCGCCCTCGGTCCCAGGGAGTGGGCCGGAGAGCCGGCGAAGGCCCTTGTTGCCGCGCTGTTAGAAGCGCCGAGGAAGGTCAGGACGAGCGCCCTTGGCTGCTCGTGGCCGCGGGAGGCAGGTGATGCAACGGCTCACTGTTAGCAGTGGCGCAGACCTCCGCCAGTCAGCGCCTGGAGAGGCGTGCTGCAGCAGCAGGCGGGCGAGAGCCGGGAGGTGGTGCAGTGTCGGTTCGATCTTTACCGCGCTGGCGACGGCGGTCTGCTGTGTTGGCCCGCTGCTCTTCTCAGTCCTGGGGCTGAGCACGTTTGCCAGCCTGTGGATCCTGCGCCATCTGGTCCCGTACCGGAACCTCTTCCTTGCTGCTACCCTCTGCTGTCTCGGCGTGGGGTTCTATGCCGTGTATCGCCGCGGCGGACGCGCCCGTGGGCTCGACAAGGCCATTCTGTGGGCCTCGACGCTGCTGGTGCTGGCGCTGTTAGGCTACAGCCTGTATGTCGAGGGCCCCATCCGGTTCTCGCCTCTCCAGCGCTGAGCTGGTCGGAGGTGCCAGTGCGAAGGGGCAGCGGGGCGGGGCGGCGGGTGGGACGGTTAAGCGGGTGGGTCTTTGCCTGGGTGGTCCTGTGCAACTTCCCCTGGGAGATGGGGCAGGCCGCGGCCTATAGCGGCAGCCCCTCGACGCTCTGGCAAGCGCTGCGGGACTGCGGGATACACAGTGTGATCGACGGGCTCTTGAGCCTCGGCATCTTTTGGGGCGGGGGCGTGGTCTTCCGGCAGGCCGACTGGATGCGCCGTCCCGGGCTCAGTGGCTATGTCTGGGCGGGGACGACCGGCTTTTTCTTGAGCGTGGTGATCGAGCTGAACGCGGTCTACCGGCTCGGGAGGTGGGCCTACCAGCCCAGCATGCCGCTCCTCCCGGGACTCGGCGTCGGGCTCCTGCCGGTCCTCCAGATGCTCGTGCTGCCACCGCTCATCTTTGCCCTGGCCAGCAAAGCCGTGGATGGAGCGGTCCTGGCTCGGGAGTAGCACTGGCGAGCGCTCCTGCCGGGCAACGCGCCCTTGAACTTTTGCCGGGCTCAGACGTATTACCAGGTGCCATACCATGGGACGGCTGTCCACAGTGGCATGAGGGTTGGCAGAGGAGAAAAGCGCCATGAACTGTCACGACGTCCAGCAGGCCCTGATCGAGGTGGTGTACGGCGACCTCCCGGTCGCCGTGCGCCGCGGGGTGGAGGCCCATCGGGCCACGTGCGCCAGCTGTGCTCAGGCCTGGGCGTCGCTGCAAGCCCTGCAGCAGGTCCTGGGCCAGTGGCAGGACGTGGTGCCGCCAGCGGACTTGCGGGCCCGCGTGCTGGCACAGGTGGCGGCGCAACGCGTAGAGGTTCCGTCAGGGGCCCGGTGGCGTCGGGGCCTGGTGAGTACCGGGCTGTCGGTGGGTGCCGGGTTGGCGATGATGGTAGCGACGGTGCTGCTCCTGGCGCGCTTCCTCGCCCTCGAGGACCTGGCCCCATGGGCGTTGCTCATCTGTGGGTCGCTGTGGGGTGGCGCCTATGTTGGCTTATTCCGGCTGGCCTTGAGTGAGGCCAGCTGGCCCGAGCGGCGTGGGGTGCCTGGGGGGCTGCAGCTGGCCCGGGCCGCGTGGGTGGCCCTGCTCGCCGTCGGCGTTGCCACGCTGTTGCTGGTGTTGCTCACGGGGCTCCGGCTCGAAGCACGGCTCGAGAGCCTCTTCCCGCCCCCGTGGCTGCCATTCCTTGGCGGTGGGGTGGTGGCGCTGCTGGCGCTGGGGGTGAGCAGTTGGGGCCTGGGACGGAGGCCGAGCGTCCGTCCGCTCCTGCACGCCCTGTTGGCGGCCTGTTTCTTCCTGCTGGCGGTGGCGCCGGGGTTGCTGATGTTCTGCGTCCCCTTCACGCTTGGCGTCTATGCCGGACTGCTGCTGGCGGTGGGACTGGGAGCCGGGGCTGGTGGAGCGCTGGGGGTGCTCCTGCGGACCTGGGACCTGCGGCATGCCGAGGGCTAGCAGGCGGGCCTGCCTGTCTGCGCCAGGAGGGCATGCGGAGGGCGTCTATCTCGATGAGCACGGAGGCAGAACTGCGGAGGAGGTTGCCGGCATGAGACAGCCACTGGCGTGGGTGGTGGCAGCGGTGCTCGGGAGCCTGCTAGGGGTGGGGTTGTGGCCTGCCCCTGGCCGGGCCCAGGGGCTGACGCTCGCCGAGCTGCTCCGCTCGCGCGGCAGCCCAGCAGGGGAGCACGTGCAGGCATGGGGCCGGGAGGTGGCGCAACTCCAACGCGGCCCGCGCGCCGAGGAGGAACCGCTGCGGGTGGACGAGGCCGTCCGCCTGGCCATCGCACGGTTCCCGGCCTTGCAGGCGGCGAGACAAGAGGTGGAGGCGGCCCGTGCCCGCGTCACCCTGCGGGGCGCCCACCCGAATCCCAGGCTGGCGGCCAAGCGCGAGTCGGGAGAGACCAGCGACAAGGCAGAAGGCTTGGAAATCCACCAGGACGTTGAGCTGTTCGGCCAGTGGCTCATCCGGCGGAGCAAGGCCGCGTGGGAGCTGGAGGGCAAGGAAGGGTCCTTCCGGCGCGAGGTCCTTGACCTGACGCTGGAGGTGCAGAAGGCCTTCTTCGACGTCCTGGCAGCGGAGACCATTGCCGAGGTCAACCGGGAGAATCTCACGGTGGCGGAAGGGCTCCTGCGGGCCGCCAAGCGGCGCTTCGAGCTGGGGGATGCCCCCCGCCTCGAATGGGTCCGGAGCGAGGTGGAATACACCCGGGCGCTGCAAGACGTCCTCCGCACGCAGCGCGAGCTGGCGGACAAGCGGGCCGTCCTGCATTTCTTCTTGGGGCGTGACCTCAGCACCCCCATCCAGCTGGCAGAGCCCCCGCCTTCGCCCCTCGCCGGGCAAAAAGTCGAGGACCCCCAGCGCCTGGCCCGCGAGCGGCGCCCCGAGCTCCAGGAGGCGATGGCGGCCGCCCGCGCCAGCGACAGGCAGGTGACCCTGGCCTGGATGGACATCCTCCCGAGCTTCTCGGTGGCCTACGAGACGACCCGGTCGCGCGCCAGCCCAGCCCAGGAGAGCGAGCAGAAGCTGACCCTCAGGGCCTCTATCCCGATCTTTGACTTTGGGGCGATCCGCGGGCAGATCCGGGAGGCCCGGGCCCAGCGCGGCGCCGCTGGCTTTCGCCTGGCCCTGGTACACCAACGCCTCGCCCTGGAGGTCCAGGAAGCCCATCTGGCGTTGGCGGAGGCGGAGAAACAGCTCGAATCCTATCGTGGGGGGATCCTGGCGCAGGCCGAGGAAGTCCTCAAACTCACCCTGGGAGGCTACGAGCGGGGGGCCCTGACCTTTCTGGACGTCCTGGAGGCCCAGCGGAGCTTCCGGGTGACCAAGAGCGGCTTGGCCTTGGCGCAGCGGCACTACCGGCAGAGCGCCGCGCAGCTCGAGCGGGCCATCGGCGGCGCGCCGTAGGAGGACAAGCCATGCGTTGGCGGGTTGCACGCACATGGATGCAGGCCGTGACGGCGGGAAGCCTGACGGTGCTCGTCCTGGCCCTGGCCGGGGCGACTGGCACCGCGGGCGCGGCCCAGGGAGACCATGCCGCTCAGTCCCCGTCCCTCCTCGCCACCATCGCCCGCTTCCTGAAGGGCGAAGGGCCGGCAGGGGAGAGTGTCCAGTCGCAGACGTCCGGGACGTACGAGCTGCAGCTCAGCCAGGTGCCAGCCTCCCCCATAGCGGGGAAGCCACTCCGGCTGCGGGTGGCGCTCCTGGACACGTCCCAGAAAGACCCCCTCCTGGGCGCCGCCGTGCCGGTCGAGGGCGCCGAGCTCACGGCCAGCCTCAAGGGGAAGGGCCCGGAGGCGGCCAACATCAACATCGCCAAGCAGGACGAGGCGGGAGTCTTCACGGCCCAGCAGGTCCTGCCCTCCCCGGGGATCTACACGCTGCTCCTGCGGGGCCCTGTCCCCTCTGGGGAGACGCTGCAAGGGACCTTTTTTCTTGAGGTCCGACGGGATCCGGTGCAGGCGCGGCTCTGGGGCGGGATCATCGTGAGCCTGATCTTGGCCGTGGGCCTGGCCATCCTGTGGCGGGTGGGTGGCCGCGTGCGCCGCCTGGCCCAGGCCGGCGCGGCCGTGTGCGCCGTCCTGCTTATCGCCGTGGGGGCCATTGTCACCCTGGCCGGGCGGGAAGGCGAGGGGCACGCCGACGCGCACGCGGACATGGACCACGGCGAGACCAGGGTGGTCCAGATCCCCAAGGAACTCAGAGAACACGTCCTCAGGACCGAGGCAGCCGTGCTCGGGACGATCCGTGACCACCTCACCGTCAACGGCTCTGTAGAGATCCCGGCCGACCGGATGGTGCATGTGAGCCCGCGGGTGGCCGGCAAGGTCGTCAAGATCATGGTCAAGCCGGGCGAGCGGGTCGAGGCCGGCCAGGTGCTGGCCCTCCTCGACAGCCCGCAGCTGGCGCAGGCGCAGGCGGAGTACTTCCAGGCCCAGGCCCGGCTGGGGTTGGCGGCGCAGGAGCTGGAGCGGCGCAAACGCCTGGCGGCTCTCGGGGCCTTCACCCGGCGCCCCCTGGAGGAGGCGAAAAAGGAGTACGCCCGGGCCCAGAGCGAGCTGGAGGCGATGGAGGCCGAGCTGGTGGTCGCCGAGAAGAATGTCGCGCGGGTGCGCACGCTCTACGAAGAGGGCCTGCGGTCCAAGCGCGATCTGGAGGTGGCCGAAGCGGCCTCCCTGGGTGCCAGCGCCAAGAGGAAGCAGGCCCAGGCGCTCCTGGAGGAGGCCAGGAGTTACGTGGACCGGGAGCAGCAGCTCTTCACCGCGGGGTTCCGCTCCGCCCGCGAGGTCGAGGAGGCCGAAGCCGAGTACCGGCAGGCCCGCGCCCAGCTCGAGAGCGCCGAGCAGGCCCTCAAGCTCCTGCACGTGTCCCCCTCCAAGAGCGGGGGCATCGCCGAGGTCGCCTGCCCCATCCGCGGCGTCGTCGCGGAGCGGAAGGTGAACCTGGGGGAGATGGTGGAGCCGACCACGGTCCTCTGCACGGTCATCGACGCCAGCACCGTCTGGATTGACGGGGAGGTCTACGAGGGCGATCTGGCCAGGGTGAAAGAGGGAATGCCGGTGGAGGTCACGGTGCTGGCCTATCCGCAGGCGGTCTTCCAGGGGGAGGTGATCTTCATCTCCCGCACCCTGGACCCGGCGCGGCGGACCGTCAAGGTGCGGACCGAGGTGAGCAATGCCCGCGAGGAACTCAAGCCGGGGATGCTGGCCACGGTGCGCCTCATCACCGGGGAGCGCGCGCCGGTGGTGTTGGTGCCAGAGACGGCCATCCTCGAGGACGTGGGGCGTAAGCTGGTCTACGTGGAGGAGGGCGCGGGCTTTGTGGAGCGGGATGTGCAGGTCGGGGCCTCCAGCGGCGGGAAGACCGAGATCAAAGCCGGCGTCAAGCCGGGGGAGATGGTCGTCGCCCGTGGGACCTGGGAGCTGCGCACGCAGATCGAGCGCGGCAGCGGCGCTCCCGCGGTGGGCGGCCATGGGGCCCACGGGGCGCACGACAAAGAGGAGAAGGCGACCAAGGCGACCTACTAGCGCCAGCTCAACGTTCGATCCCCTACAGGGAGTGTCAGGCATGTTCAATCGCATCATCCATTGGTCTGTCCACAATCCCTATGTGGTCACCGCCGGTGCCGTCTTCTTCCTGGTGATCGGGCTCGTGGTGGCCTCCAGGATGCCGATCGACGTCTTCCCGGAGATCACCCCGCCCCGGGTCGTGGTGGTCACCGAAGCGCACGGCATGGCCCCAGAAGAGGTGGAACCGCTGGTGAGCTTGCCCATCGAGGCGGCGCTCAACGGGGCCCCCAACGTCGTCCGCGTGGAATCGGTCTCCTCCCCGGGCGTCTCGGTCGTCACCGTGGACTTCGCCCTCGGGACCAACATCTACTTTGCCCGCCAGATCGTGGCGGAGAAGCTCCAACTCGCCACGGCCAGGTTTCCCCCGGGGGTGGGTCCGCCGGTGATGGGGCCGATCTCGTCCCTGCTTGGGGAGGCCATCGAGTTCTCCCTCTCCAGCGACACCATGGACGAGCTGGAGCTGCGCGCCTTCATGGACTGGGTGGTCCGTATCCGCCTGCTCTCGGTGCCGGGCGTGTCGTGGGTCGTGAACATCGGCGGCGGGGTGAAGCAGTACCAGGTCCTGCCGGACCCGAACAAGCTGCGCCACTATAACCTCACCTTCGCCCAGGTGGCGCACGCGGCCAAGCATGCCAACGAGAATGCCCCGGGGGGCTGGCTCGAGAACTACAAGGGCCAGGAGCTCCTGGTCCGGACCCTGGGCCGGGCCTATACCCTGGAGGATCTCGCCAATTCCGTGGTGACGGTGCGGAACGGCGTCCCGATCCTGCTGAAGCAGGTGGCCGATGTGCAGTTCGGCCACCTGGTGAAGCGGGGCGAGGGGAGCTTCAAAGGCCAGGCCGCCGTGGTGGGCACCGTACAGAAGCAGCTCGGGACCAACACCCTGGTCATCACACGGCTGATCGAGGACGTCCTGCAGAAGGTCAAGGAGGAGTTGCCCCCCGGGGTCCGGCTCGACATCGGGTACCGCCAGGCCGACTTCATCGAGGCGGCGATGCGGAACCTCAGAGCCGCCATCTGGGAAGGGGGGATCTTCGTCACCCTCGTGCTCTTCGTGTTCCTGTTCAATTTCCGCACCACCTTCATTAGCCTCACCGCCATTCCCCTGTCCCTGCTCCTGTCTCTGCTCGTCGTCCACCAGCTGGGGCTGACCATCAACGCCATGCTGCTGGGGGGCTTTGCCATTGCCATCGGGGAGCTGGTGGATGATGCCATTATCGACGTGGAGAACGTCCTCCGGCGCCTGCGGGAGAACCGCCATAAGCCCCCGGGGGAGCGGCGGTCGACCCTGGAGGTGATCTACCGCGCCTCCACCGAGATCCGCAACTCCATCGTCTATGCCACCTTCATCATCGTCCTGGTCTTTCTGCCCCTCTTCTTCCTCACGGGGATCGAGGGGCGGATGTTTGCCCCCGTGGGCATCGGCTACATTACGACCATGCTGGCGTCGCTGCTGGTGGCGTTGACCGTGACGCCGGCCCTGTGTGTCTTCCTCCTGCCCCGGGGGGGGCTGCTCGAAAAGCGGGAAAGCGCGACCTACACGTGGCTGAAGCAGCACTACCGGCGGATGCTGGAGTATGCGCTGACGCACCCGGGCCGGGTCGTGGGCGTCTCGACGGCGCTGCTGGTCCTGGCGCTCGCCCTGGTGCCGTTCTTTGGCAAAGAGTTCCTCCCGAGCTTCGCGGAGGGCAGCTACCGGGTCTTTGTCTTTCCGAAGCCGGGGATCTCCCTCGCCGAGTCCGATAAGCTCGGGCGCCTCGGCGAGCAGATCCTCCTGCGCTATCCCGAGATCCCGTTCACCATGCGGAAGCTCGGGCGCGCCGAGACCGACGAGCACGCCTCCGGGGTGCACTACAACGAGATCCAGGCCAACTTCAAAGCCGGCGGCCGGTCTTACGACGAGGTCAGACGGCTGATCCGGCAAGACCTGCAGCAGATCCCCGGCGTGGTCACGGCCATCGCGCAGCCCATTGGCCATCGCATCGATGACATTCTGACCGGGACCACCGCCAGCGTCGTCGTCAAGCTCTTTGGCCCCGACCTGGGGGTCCTGCGGGCCAAGGCGAAGGAGATCGAGGCGGTGATGTCCCGGGTGCGGGGCGTGGCCGACCTCCAGGTGGAGCAGCTCATCCCGGTGCCCCAGCTCCTGATCCGGCCCAACCGGGACAAGGCGGCGCGCTACGGCCTCACCATGGGGGACATCGGCGAGGTGGCCGACCACGTCCTGAAAGGGACCACGGCGTCGCAGGTGCTGGAACAGCTGCGGACCTTTGACATCTGGGTCCGCCTGCCGGAACCCGCCCGGAACGACCTCCGGGCCATCGAGAACCTCCTGATCGACACGCCCACCGGCGAGAAGGTGCTCCTGAAGGAAGTGGCCGACATTACCCTGGGCGCCGGGCCCAATGCCATTAGCCGCGAGAGCGTGATGCGCCGGCTCCTGATCACCTCCAACGTGCAGGGCCGCGACCTGAACTCCTTCGTGGCCGAGGTCCGGGAGCGGGTCAAGAACGAGGTCAAACTCCCGCCCGCTTACTTTGTGGTGTACGGCGGGCAGTTCGAGGCCCAACAGCGGGCCCAGAGCATCCTCACCTGGCTGACCCTCCTGATCATCCTGGGGATCTTCGTCCTGCTCTTCCAGGCCTTCAAGCGCGCGCGGTACGCCCTGATGGTCATGGCCAATCTGCCCCTGGCCTTAATCGGGGGGGTCTGGGCCGTGTTCCTCACCGGGGGCGTCCTGACCATTGCCTCCCTGATCGGCTTCATCGTGCTCTTGGGGGTCGCCACCCGCAACGGCATCATCCTGGTGACCCACTACGAGCATCTCATGGACATCGAGCAGAAGCCGTTCGAGACGGTGGTGATCGAGGGTTCCTTAGATCGGCTGGCACCCGTGCTGATGACAGCCCTGGCGGCCGGCCTCGGCCTGCTGCCCATGGCCTGGGGGGGCGGCGCCGGCAAGGAGCTGAACCAGCCCCTGGCCATTGTCGCCCTGGGGGGGCTGGTCACCTCGACTTTCCTGAACCTGATCGTGGTGCCGACCCTCTTCCAGCGGTTCGGCCGGCCGCGGCCCAGGGGAGAAACCCCGGCGGTAGAGGCCCCGGTCCAGACCCCGGACATGTCGTTGCCGCACGGGCTACGCCCGTAACGAAGGAGGAAGGAGCGATGACAAGGACATTCGCCGTTGCCGTGGTCATCATGGTGGTTGCCGGCGCGGTGCTGGCGCGGGACGTGGCGGCGCAGAAAAAGCCCCACAAGAAAGAGCATGCGGACATCCCGAAGGAGGAGCTGAAGGTCCTGTTCCCTGCGGTCACCTCGTTCTCCGCCCGCGACTGCAAGCCCAGCAAGGCGCAGCAGACCGCCATCGAACAGCAGGTGGGCCTCAAGCTGACGGACGACGATCTGCACAACAAGTGCGTGGTGGCCCTGCACAAGACGCCCGAGGGGAAGACTGCCTCGGTGGGGGTGGCCTGGTTCACCCACGTGGAAGGGACCAAGGGCGATCTGGAGGTCGGCCTGGCCCTGGACCCCCAGGGCCAGGTCCTGCGGGTCGCCGTCTACGAGCACCAGGAGTCCAACGCCATCAAGGGCCAGGACTTCCTCCAGCAGTTCGCCGGCAAGTCGCCGGACGACCCGTTCCGGATCGGTCAAGACCTGCAGGCGGCGGCGGGCGATGCGCGGGGCTCGCAGTTGGCCGCCACGGCGTTCAGGAAGGCGGCCCTGGTGATCAAAGCCACGTTCTTCGAGAAGAAAGCCGCCACGCCGTAGGACCCTCTCCGAGGCAGCCTACAGCTTAAAGCAGGAGGCACAGAGAGAACATTTTGTGGCATGGCCATTGAACTTTTTCCCGTGGGCCAACGTATATTCCCACGAGAAAGCAGCAGGGGCCTGTTGGGGCCTCCTGCGAGCACGGTCGACATCTCTTACGGAAAGGAGCCTATCCCAGATGCAACAAGAGA
>Ga0137796_10002131_pt1 | contig 10798 bp, 13 predicted proteins | sample OV2TP3_FD_97704 | JGI IMG/M metagenome (GOLD analysis project Ga0137796, IMG submission 97704)
AGCTTCCCGGAGGGATCGGAAAGGCCTCAGGAGGAGAGCGAAAGTTTATTCCTGCTCTGGCCCGCGCCGCTGTGGCAGTCGGTGTTGATGCCCTGTTCCTGGAGGTCCATGAGAACCCGGACCTCGCATTAAGCGACGGCCCCAACTCGCTTCCTTTACAAGAGGTTGAAGGGCTGCTCAAAGTGGTCAAAGAGATCGACGGAATAGATAGAAAGCTGGATGGCAACCGCACCAGGTAAAACTCTAAGGCGGGCCCGCGATGTCCTTGATATAGAGGCGCGCGGGATCCTTTCTCTCATCGAGCGGCTGGACGAGAGCTTCGTGCAGGCGGTGGATATACTCTATGGCTGCAAAGGGAAAGTGGTTGTGACTGGCATGGGCAAATCGGGACTTATCTGTCGCAAGATTGCTGCTACTCTATCCAGCACAGGTACCCCCTCCCTATTCCTCCATGCTGGAGACGGGATCCACGGTGATATGGGGATGATCATGAAAGGGGATATCGTTTTGGCTGTCTCCAATAGCGGCGAGACTGATGAGATCTTAAAGCTTCTCCCCATTATCAAGCGTTTGGGTTTAAAGCTCATCGTCATGACCGGTAATCCCAACTCCACCTTGTCCCGCGCCGGAGATGTGATCTTGAATGTAGCGGTTAAAGAGGAGGCCTGCCCTCTGGGCCTCTCTCCCACGGCAAGCACCACCGCAGCCCTGGCCATGGGCGACGCCCTGGCGGTCGTGCTGTTAGAGAAGAGAGGATTTAGAGAACAGGACTTTGCCCTCCGACACCCAGGTGGGATTCTGGGACGCAAGCTCCTTCTCAGGGTCGAGGAACTGATGCATCGCGACGGAGATCTGCCGGTGGTCTATGAGGAGACTCCCATGAAGGAAACCCTTCTCGAGATCACCTCCAAGAGGCTGGGGGTCACCGGGGTAATCGATAGCCGCGGGGACCTGATCGGGGTGATTACTGACGGGGACTTAAGGAGGGGCCTAGAGAGCAAGGGCGATACCTTCTTCCGGCTCAAGGCAAAGGAGCTGATGAGCCGCAACCCCAAGACCATACCTGCTGACGCCCTTGCGGCTCGAGCCGTCGCGATGATGGAGCAGTACTCGATCACCTCCCTCTTTGTTCTGGAGGATGGGGAGCGGAGGCCGATCGGTGTGGTTCACCTTCACGACCTATTGAAGGCCGGCATTGTCTAACCCCGATCCGAGATGGACTAGCAAAACAATGAGCGGTGCTTTCGCGGTCCAGATAACTTTCCTCTGCGATCCGAGACTCAGCACAAATAATCCCTTGTGCTGTTTAACACCGGATCGGGGCTAAATCTCTCCTGTGAAGCGTATCCCTACCGAGGTCCGAAAAAAGGCACAAAAAATAAGGCTCCTGCTCCTTGATGTCGACGGGGTCCTGACCGATGGGGGCATTGTTATGGACCATCGGGGAGAGGAGATCAAACGTTTTGATGTCCGTGACGGCCACGGGATCAGGCTTCTAATCCGAGCTGGGATTCAGGTTGCGCTGATCACGGGACGATCCTCCAAGGTGGTGCATCATCGCGCCAAAGACCTGGGGATTCGCATCGTGTACCAAAGGGCTTACGACAAGCTCGAGGTCTATCACAAGATCAAGAAGAGGACCGCCCTGAGAGACCACGAAATTGCTTATGTAGGAGACGATATCGTCGATGTTCCCATCCTAAGAAGGGTCGGCCTAGCTATAACGGTGCGCGACTGCTGGCAGCAGCTAAAGCGCTCTGTAGACTACGTAACTGCAGAAAAAGGGGGAAGGGGGGCGGTGCGTGAGGTTGCAGAGCTCCTGCTCAGGGCCCAGGGGAAATGGGCAGAGATCACCGCGAGGTATTATCGTAGCTGAGGTTGTCCTACCTTAATGGAGGCACGAGTTAGCAAATTTCGTGCCTGTCTGCTTTACAGTCTTTCCAAAAGATGGTATTTTTGCCCTGGATTAGGGGTTATTGTGAGGGGCAAGGGCATTAGAATCGTACTCCTTATAGCGATCTTCGCCTCAATCGGCGGGGTAGCCTATAAAGTGGCCGAGAGCATCTGGGTTGCGAGGGCGAGAGAAGTCCGACAGAACCCCCTCAAGATTCTGGACTATGTCCCTCAGGCTGCCCTTAAGGTCAAGGAGTTCCACCGGACCAAAGTGGAGGGTGGTCGAAAGGTCTGGGAGGTGGCTGGCGAGGAGGCCCTATATCTCAAGACAGAGAAAGAAGCGGTGATCAAAAAGCCGCGCGTCGTCTTTTATGACAAAAACGGCGAGACCATAGAGGCCACGGGTAACGAAGCGCATCTGTTCTTCGCGGACCAGGAGATGGAGAAAATGCAATTAAAGGGTGGCATCCAGATCAGCTATCAGGGATTCCTTCTGTCCTTGGACGAGATGTTCTACTTCAAAAACGAGAGTCAAGTGAGCTCCCCCGGCAGAGTGGCTCTGAAAGGAGAGGGTCTGGAGCTAGAAGGGGTAGGAATGGAAATCGCCTTGCAGGATGAAAAAATTCGATTGCTTCGGCAAGTAAGGACCAAGCTCCAGCTGGAGCAGTTGGGAAACAGAAAGAAGAGGATGAGCTCCCATGCTAAGAAGGAACGATAGTGTCTCGCCTCTGGACTACGGCGCCTGTGTCGTAGTGTGTCTTGTGCTTTTGGCTCATTCCGTCGCCTTTGCCGCGCAGGCGGAGAACAGAGTGACAAAAAAGAAATCGGACGAAGCTGCTTTCCAGTTTAGCAAAGATGAACCCATCTTCATCAGCTCGAATTGGATGGAGGCGGATCGGAAGAAGAACACTATCACCTATAAGGGCCAGGTAGTTGCGGTTCAGGCAGAAATGACGATGAGAAGCGAGACGCTGACCGCCCATTATACTCCCGACATGAAGCAGCTTAAGGAGGTTGTGGCCGAAGGCAAGGTCCATGTGACCCAGAGAGATCGAGTCGCGACCGCAGCCAGGGCGGTCTTCAAGGACCAGACGATTACGCTTACCGGGGACCCGGTGGTGCGCCAGGGAAACAACCAAATCTCGGGCTCCCGCATCATCTTCTTCATCGAAGAGGATCGCGCTGTGGCAGAGGGAGGGACCCAGCAGAGGGTCAAGGCTACCATCTTCCCCGAAGAGCTTGGGAGGAGAGAAAAGAAGGCTGCGGGTTCGGCCGGCGAGAGATGAGCGTTCTTAAGGCCGAGAAGGTAACAAAATCCTATAATGGTCGCCGTGTGGTCGATGGGGTCAACTTGGAGGTTAAGGGGGGGGAGGTGGTTGGGCTTCTCGGTCCCAACGGCGCGGGGAAAACGACGACCTTCCACATGATGGTGGGATTAGTGCGTCCGGACGAGGGAAAGGTCTTTTTGAACGGCGAGGATTTGACGTCGGCGCCGACTTACCAACGAGCACGCGCGGGGATCAGCTATCTCCCTCAGGAGTCCTCCGTCTTTCGCCGCCTCACGGTAGAAGGGAACCTTCTTGCCATCCTAGAGACCCTTCGTCTGAGCGAGCAGGAGCAAAAGGAGCGCTCCAAAGGACTGATGCGTATGCTCGGGATCTCCCACCTAGCCCAACATAAGGCCTATACCCTTTCCGGAGGAGAGCGACGGAGAGTGGAAATCGCCCGTTGCTTGGTGCTGTCACCTTTCTTTGTCCTTTTGGATGAGCCTTTCACGGGAGTGGACCCAATCGCGGTGGGAGAGATTCAAAAAATTATCCGCAAGCTGACTTCCAGCGGGATTGGACTCCTCGTCACGGACCACAACGTACGTGAGACCCTGGGAATTTGCGATCGCGCCTATATCCTCAACGAAGGAGTAGTCTTGGAAGAAGGAAACCCGGAGAAAATTGCGTCTAGCCCAAAGGCACGCAAGCTCTATCTTGGCGAAGGCTTTAGGCTTTAGTCATGGCACTGGAGATAAGACAAGTTCAAAAGCTGGCCCAGCAGCTGGTCATGACGCCGCAGCTACAGCAAGCGATCAAGCTGCTGCAGCTCTCCCGCGTTGAGCTGGAAGAGCTGATCTCGAAGGAACTTCAGGAGAATCCAGCACTGGAGGAAGGGCCTGAATCAGAAAGGCCGGACGAAAAGGTGGCGGGGGAGGAGCAAACGGTGGAGACCTCGGAGCCGCCGGTTGTGAATCGAGAGCTGTCGGCAGCGGACAAAATCGGTACCCTGGATTGGCAAGAATACATGGACTCCCACTCCAACTCCGTTCACGGTTCCCTGACTGCGGAGGCGTCCCGTGAGGACGATGAAGGCCCCCCTTCGTGGGAGAATACCGTGACCAAAAAGGCATCCCTAGAAGATCATCTGGTCTGGCAACTGCGTCTTTCGAGACTGACGGAGTGCGAGGAAGCGATCGGCATCTACATCATAGGCAATCTCGATGAAAACGGTTACCTCGCCCTCCCTTTGGAAGAGGTTTGTCACGCCACCGGGGCCTCGCCAGAAGAGGCAGAGGCCGTTTTAAGGAAAATCCAGTTTTTTGATCCCGTAGGCGTCGCTGCGCGGGACCTAAGAGAGTGCCTTCTGGTCCAGTTGGAGAACCTCGATCTTGGCGGCAGTTTGGCGGCCCGGATTGTCTCGGATCATCTCCAGCAGTTGGAGACCAAACGCTACGAGAAGCTGGCCCGCGAACTCGGCGTGGCAGTGGAAGAGGTGGCGGCAGCATCCCATCTGATCGCCTCTCTGGAGCCGAGGCCGGCTCGTGGTTACGAGGAAGAGGAGGTCCGCACGATCATCCCGGACGTATCGGTGGAGAAAGTGGATGATGAGTACGTGGTGTTCCTTAACGACGAGGGGGCGCCTCGCCTGCGAGTGAGTTCCCTCTACCGCCGGCTCGCGAGTCAAGAGGGAGGAGGAGAAGAGGCTGCCAGGCAGTACCTCCAAGAAAAGGTTCGGGCAGCCGCGTGGCTGATCAAGAGCATCCAGCAGCGCCAGCAGACCCTCTACCGCGTCACCCAGAGCATCTTCAAATTTCAGAGAGACTTCCTGGAGCTGGGGGTGGGCGATCTGAAGCCCATGGTGCTCAAAGACGTAGCTGACGACATCGGGATGCATGAGTCTACGGTGAGCCGCGCTACGGCTAATAAGTACGTCCACACTCCCCAGGGGCTCTTTGAGCTGAAATATTTTTTCCAAAGCGGCCTTAAGGCGGGCAACGGGGAGGAGGTGGCCTCTGAGAGCGTAAAGGACAAAATCCGCAGCATCATCTCGGCCGAAGACCCCACAAAACCCTATAGCGACCAACACATAGCCGGGATCCTCAGCCAGCAGACGATTGATATTGCCCGCCGCACCGTGGCCAAGTACCGTGAGGCCATGGGGATCCTTCCGTCTTCTAAGCGACGGCAGCCCTATTTGCGGAAGTAACCGCGACCGCCATGGCCGATGTGAAAGTTTCCGTGACCTTCCGCCATACCCAGCCGACCGAGGCCCTCAAGCGTTATACCGCAGAGAAAGTGCACAAGATTGGCAAATACTTTTACCGCTCGTTGCAGGCCCATGTGGTTCTTTCGGTAGATTCAAGGGACCGACAGCTCGCGGAGGTCACGCTGCAGACGCGGGGACTGTCCATCCACGGAAAGGAGGAAACTACCGATCTCTATTCGGCCATTGATCGGGTGATGGACAAGGTGGAGCAACAGATCCGGAAGTACAAGACCAAAACGAGGCTCCGACGCAGAAGGGCGAAGGATTGAAGATCACGGACATTTTGGATCCGGCCAGGATCATTCCCAGCCTCAAGGGTAGGGACAAGAAGGCGGTATTGAAAGAGATGGCCGATTGTATGGCCTGCCAGGATCGGTCCCTGGACGCTGAGAGGCTGCTTGAGGCGCTGCTGGAACGAGAGAAGATCAGCAGCACGGCGATTGGCGACGGGGTGGCGATCCCGCATGGAAAGCTGGCCGGGGTCAAGCGAGTCTCCGGGGTCTTTGGCCGCAGCCCCCAGGGCGTGGACTTCGACTCTCTGGACGGAGGTCCCACCTATCTCTTTTTTCTTCTCATAGCTCCGGAAGATTCCGCAGCAGATCATCTGAAGGCCCTGGCGCGGATTTCCCGTCTGCTCAAAGACACCTCCTTTCGCGCCTGCCTGATGGAGGGGAAAACCGGAGAACAGATCTTCGACGCGATCCGAGAAGAAGACCAGAAGTTTTGAATCGCCATGGCTGATGGTCTCGACATCATTGTGGTCACTGGACTTTCCGGTTCGGGAAAGAGTGTGGCGATTCGGGCTCTTGAGGATAACGGCTTCTTCTGCATTGACAATCTCCCGGTCCTGTTGATTCCTAAGTTTATCGATCTGTGCCAAGGATATCGAGAAGAGATAAAGCGGATTGCTTTAGGGATCGACCTTAGAGAAGGCCTTTTCTTTCACTCCTGGCCTGAGGTCTTGGCCGAGCTGCGCGCGGCAGGACACCGTGTGGAGGTGCTTTTCCTGGATGCCTCAGACCAGGTTCTGCTGCGCCGCTTTAACGAGACCCGCCGTCCTCATCCCCTGGCCGGCGAAGGTTCTGTCTTGGAAGGAATCGCCCGCGAGCGCAAGGCCCTGGAGGAGATGCGGGCCCTGGCCGATAAGGTCCTAGATACGAGCGATGTGAACGTGCATGAACTCAAAAAGCAGGTGGAGCAGTACTACACTCAGAGCTTGGGTCTGCGCAGGATGAATCTCTTCCTGACCTCGTTCGGCTATAAATACGGCATCCCCCACGACGCAGACATGATCCTGGATGTGCGATTCCTCCCTAATCCCTTTTTTGTCGACGAGCTTAAAGGCAAAGACGGCTTGGAACCCGACGTGGAAGAGTTCGTTATGAGAAGGGAGGAGACCCATGCCTTTCTGGACCGGCTCTATTCCCTGCTGGAATTTGCCCTCCCCCAGTACGAAAGGGAGGGAAAGAATAGCCTGACCTTGGCCCTGGGCTGCACCGGAGGAAAACATCGCTCAGTGGTTCTTGTGGAAAAATTGAAGAAGAGACTGGATGCGGAGAGATTTCGGATCCATGTGAAGCACAGGGACATTGATAAGTAGCAATTTTCATTTTGCATTAAATCGAAAATGGGTGGATGCCCAAGGTAGTCAAAAAGCTGGAGATCAGAAACAAACTCGGCCTGCATGCACGGGCCGCGGCACTTCTGGTGCAAACCGTGAACCGTTTTTCGGCTGAGGTGAAGATCTCCAAGGACGGCCAGGTCGTAGATGCCAGGAGCATTATGGGGGTGCTCACCTTGGCTGCCACTCAGGGAAGCAAGATCCAAGTGGAGGCGAAGGGGGAAGATGCCGAGGAGGCGGTGCGGGCCATCGAAAAACTGATCGCAAAAAAGTTCCATGAGAGCGAATGAGCTTGACCCCGATCCTAACCTCATGACGATAGAAGCCAATGACTCATCCCCGAGTAACGAAAATTTCAAAAACGGGGCAGGATCGGGGTTGATTCCCCCTCTCTGATCCGATATAGGGGAAAAATTGCGTTCTCACACGCATAGCGGAAGAGGAGCATCGAATGGCAAATAGGGATTTTCTCTTTACCTCAGAGTCAGTATCCGAAGGGCATCCGGACAAGATGTGCGATCAGATCTCCGATGCCATCCTCGATGCCCATTTGAGCGGGGATCCGGACAGCCGGGTAGCATGTGAGGCCCTCACGAAAACAGGGATGATCGTCATCGCGGGGGAGATCACAAGCAAGACAAGGGTCAGCTACGGAGAAATTGCCCGCGACGTGGTGCGGGAGATCGGTTACACGGATTCGGCTATGGGGTTTGATGCGAATACCTGCGCGATCCTCACGGCTGTCGAACGTCAATCGCCTGATATTTCTCTGGGAGTCACAGAAGGCGAAGGACTACACAAAGAACAAGGAGCCGGGGATCAGGGGATGATGTTTGGCTATGCCTGTAACGAAACACCCGAACTCATGCCCTTCCCTATCCAAATGGCTCACAACCTCGTCAAGTATCTAGCGAAGATCCGTAAAGGCGGTGAGGCCTACTTTCTTCGGCCGGACAGCAAATCTCAGGTGACGGTGGAGTACCGGGACGGTAAGCCGGTACGAGTACAGAGCGTGGTGATATCGACGCAGCACTCAGCGGACGTGGAATATGAAAAACTCAAAGACACTATCATCGACGGTGTCATTCGGGCCGTCATACCACGGGAGTACCTGGACAAAAATACCGTTTACCATGTCAACCCGACGGGCCGTTTTGTTGTTGGAGGACCCCAAGGGGACACCGGCCTTACGGGTCGCAAAATCATTGTAGATACTTATGGTGGAATGGGGCGTCACGGCGGAGGCGCTTTCTCTGGAAAAGACCCCTCCAAGGTGGATCGCAGCGCGGCTTACATGGCCCGGTACATCGCAAAAAATATCGTCGCTGCAGAGTTGGCCCAAAGGTGTGAAGTCCAGTTAGCCTATGTCATCGGCGTGGCACAACCCGTTTCCGTGGCGGTAGATGCCTTTGATACCGGAGTGATCCCGGAGACAGAGCTGGCCAGGATCGTTCAAGAGCTCTTTGACCTGAGACCCAAGAGCATCATTCAGAGTTTGGATTTGAAGAGACCCATTTATCGTGCCACGGCGACTTACGGTCATTTCGGACGCACCCCTGGTGACGGTCATTTTACCTGGGAAAAAACCGACCGGGTTGAGGAACTGAAGAAGGCTGCAGCCAAGGTCTGAGAGATAGTGTTCAGAATCCAGGAGCCAGAGTCTAGAAGCTTCACTCCTCTTCATTCTGAATACTGGATTCTGTCTTCTGAATTCTTTCGCTATGGCTGAAATGAGACACGATATCCGCGACCTCGCTTTGGCCCCGCAGGGCAAGAAGCGCATTCTGTGGGCCAATCAAGATATGCCGGTCCTAGGGAGGGTGCGCAGCCGCTTCGAAAAGGAAAGGCCGCTTCAGGGCCTCCGTTTTTCCGCCTGCCTTCATGTTACCGCGGAGACTGCCAATCTGGTCCGGACCTTAAAGGCAGGGGGTGCGCGAGTCGTTCTATGTGCCTCCAACCCCCTCTCCACGCAGGACGATATTGCCGCCGCCCTGGTCAAGTATGACCGCATCCCGGTCTTCGCCATCAAGGGAGAAGACCACAAAACCTACTACCGCCACCTTCGCGCCGCCCTGGATCATATGCCGGTCATCACCATGGATGACGGGGCGGACCTTGTGACCATGCTCCATAAAGAATATTCGGCGCTCGCACCCAAAATGATCGCCAGCATGGAAGAAACGACCACCGGCGTCATTAGACTGCGCGCCCTGGCCGCAGCAGGCGCTCTGAAGATCCCGGTCATTGCTGTCAATGACGCCAGCACGAAACACCTCTTCGACAATCGCTACGGTACCGGACAATCGACCATCGACGGCATTATCCGGGCGACCGATATCCTGCTGGCCGGAAAAAGAGTGGTGGTGGCGGGCTACGGATGGTGCGGTAAAGGAGTCGCCTCTCGCGCACGGGGCATGGGGGCGAAAGTTATAGTGACCGAGGTCGACCCCATTCGCGCCCTCGAGGCAGCCATGGATGGATTCGAGGTGATGACCATGAAAGAGGCGGCCAAGATTGGTGACCTCTTCATCACTTTGACCGGCGACATGCATGTAATCGGCAAAGAGCACCTCAAGCTTCTCAAAGACGGGGCGGTCATCTGCAACTCAGGCCATTTTGACATCGAGATAGATCTTAAAGCGCTAAAGCGGATAGCGGTCAGAGAAGAAAAGAATGTCCGCAACTATGTCGACGCATACACCCTGCCCGGAGGCAAAAGGATCTATCTTTTGGGAGAAGGGAGACTTATCAACCTCACTGCCGCCGAGGGGCACCCGGCGTCTGTGATGGACATGAGCTTTGCCACTCAAGCCTTGGCATCCGAGTGGGGAGTTAAGAACCGCGTGAGCCTTAAACCCCAGGTTTATAGTGTCCCCAAGGCAGTCGAGGATTGGGTAGCCCGGTTAAAGCTCGCCAGCATGGGAATCCGCATCGACAAGCTCACCAAAGAGCAAGCGGCCTACCTGTCGTCCTGGAGCATCGGAACCTAGCCAGCCGAAGACGAACTCGATGCTAGGCTGATGGCGACCGACTCTCGCTTGACCCTCAAACCGCTGCGTGGGATAAAAAATAAACGAGGAGGGGCGCAAATGGTCAAAAATGTGGACGAGATAAAGTCCCACATGCATGACTACGAGGCGCACGTCAGAGCCGTCGAGGAGGACCTCGAATACTATAGAACCAAGCGTTTTGAGTCTCGCATCATTTACTTGGCGCGGAGAGGGGTCGTCACCTTCTATGATCTCCTTAAGGCTCACTCCTCGCTCCGGCGGAAAAAGGTCAAGGGGAAAAATCCGCAAAGCAATCCCAGGACACCCGGATATATCCGGGGGAAGGAAGGAGTCATTACGGCCGTGCACGGAGTGATCGACAACCCTCGCGATCACCGAGGCCTTTATCCTCCCCTCTATACCGTTGCGTTTGCCGTCCAAGACCTCTTTGGTGGGACGAGCTCTGATAAGCTTTGGGTGGACATCCACGAGGAGTGGCTCGAAGCGGGATGATCTGAAGGTCCGCCCCTACGATACGCGCTTTCTTGGAATCACAATGGAAGAACGCCAAAGCGCTTCAAAACCGAAGATCGCAGTCTTTTCCGGACCAACGGCCACGATCCAGAACACCGAGCCTCTGGTAACCAGCAACAAAGCGCGCGAGAAGTACGGTTTGGCGCTGCGCAAGAACCCGGATGGTAGCGCCATGCGTTTTGACGCCCTAAGACCCCAGCGTATCGCGGCCCCAGTGACAGTCTAC
>Ga0137796_10002135_pt1 | contig 10776 bp, 5 predicted proteins | sample OV2TP3_FD_97704 | JGI IMG/M metagenome (GOLD analysis project Ga0137796, IMG submission 97704)
CTCAGGACTCAGGACTCAGGACTCAGGACTCAGGACTCAGGACTCAGGACTCAGGACTCAGGACTCAGGACTCAGGACTCAGGACTGTTTTTTGACTCTGGACTCAGGACTCAGGACTCAGGACTCAGGACTGATTTTACGAGGACCTTCATGCCATTGCACATCACCAATTCGCTGACGAAAAAGAAAGAGCTTTTCGTCCCGCTTCGAGAGGGCCACGTGGGCGTCTACGTCTGCGGCCCGACGGTCTACGGCCACGCCCACATCGGGCACGCCAAGAGCTACATCAGCTTCGACGTGGTGGTCCGCTACCTGCGGCATCTGGGCTATAAGGTGCGCTACGTCCAGAACATCACCGACGTGGGGCACCTCACCGACGACACCGTCGGGATGGCCGACGAGGGGGAGGACAAGGTCCTGAAGCAGGCGCAGATCGAGCAGGTGGAGCCGATGGAGCTGGTCGAGCGCTACACGCGGAGCTACTTCGAGGACATGGACCGGCTCAACGTCCTGCGCCCGGACATCTCCCCGAGGGCGTCGGCCCACATCCCGGAGCAGATCGACCTGATCGAGCGCCTGATCGACAGAGGACTCGCCTACGCCGGGGACGGCAGCGTCTACTTCTCCATCCGGGACTTCAGGGACTATGGCAGGCTGTCCGGCCGCGACTACGAGGAGCAGGAGGCCGGCGCGCGGGTGGCCGTGGACGAGCGAAAACGGGACCCGAGAGACTTCTACCTCTGGAGGCGGGCCGCCCCGGAGCACCTCCTCCGCTGGAAGAGCCCCTGGGGCGTGGGCTACCCCGGCTGGCACATCGAGTGCTCGGCCATGTCCATGCGCTACCTCGGCGAGACCTTCGACATCCACGGCGGGGGACTGGTGAACATGTTCCCCCACCACGAGTGCGAGATCGCCCAGAGCGAGGGGGTCACGGAGAAGCCGTTCGTGCGCGTCTGGATGCACAACAACATGGTGACCGTGAACGGCGTCAAGATGGGCAAGTCTCTCGGCAACTACACGACCATCAAGGACGCCCTGCGGGAGGTGGACCCGCAGACCCTCCGCCTCTTCTACCTGAACAGCCACTACCGGAGCGTACAGGACTTCAGCATGGAGGCCATCGTGGCCACGGGGCGGGGGATGGAGCGGCTGCGGAGGACGATCCAGGCCCTGGACGAGCGATGCCGGACGGCCCCCGACCGGGAGCCGGACCGGGCCTTCAATGAGCGGCTGAAGGAGGCCCGGAGGGCGTTTGCCGGGGCGATGGATGACGACTTCAACACGGCGCAGGCCGTGGGCGTCCTCTTCGACCTGTCGCGGGACGTGAACGCCGCCCTGAGCGCCGAGACACTGGGACGAAAGGACCTCGAAGCGGCCAGGGAGGCCTACGCCGGACTCGGTGAGGAGGTCCTGGGCCTCGACTTCCGGGAGCCGGGAGGGGCCTCAGCCTCGAACGAGGCCGAAGAGTCGCTCCTCGCGCTCCTGCTCGACCTGCGGCAGGAGTTCCGGGCCCAGAAGAACTGGGCCATGGCAGACCGGGTCAGGGACCGCCTCGCCGACCTGGGCTACCTCATCGAGGACGGGCCGCACGGCGCGAGGTGGCGACGCCGGGAAAGTAGCCCTTGACATCGGCCCGGTCAATCTGTAACTTCAAATATCTTAATGACGAGCCGACGTAGCTCAGATGGCAGAGCAGCTGATTTGTAATCAGCGGGTCGTGGGTTCGATTCCCTCCGTCGGCTCCATCTCCCAAAGGCGAAGGGCGAAAGGCGAAAGGCGAAAGAAACTTTTTTCGCCCTTTGTTTTTCGCCTTTCGCCTTTTCGCTTGACATCCGGGGGCATAAGTCCTATATTGACCATAAATTTGTATGATCATCGCATGAACAACAAGTGCAAAATGTCCATAGGGATAAAAAAAATACAGGGTTGTCCTGAGACTTCAAAAACAATCCCTGGTCAGCCGGGTCCCCGCCTGAGGGTCCGGCGGTGAAAGGAGTTCGTGCGTGGAGATCCTCCAGGGCATCCATCGCCTGCAGACGCCGCTGGGGACGCGGAGCCTGTATCAGCACCTGCTCATCGGCGAGCGATGCGTCCTGATCGACACCGGTGTGACCAGGACGCCGGAGGAGGTCCTCATCCCTTATCTGAGGCAGGTGGGCCTCGGCCCGGACCGTATCGACCTGGCCCTCATCTCCCACGCCGACGCCGACCACTTCGGCGGAAATGAGAACCTGAGACAGGTCGCCCCGCGCGCCCTCATCGCCTGCCACGAGCTGGACGTGGCGTGGGTGGAGGACCCGGATCGGCTCGTGGAGGAGCGCTACAACCAGTTTTCGGAGCATCACGGAATGGGCCTCAGGCCGGAGGAGCGGGCCGGCGCGAGGGCGATGATGGGGGGGAAGGTCGGGGTCGACCTCCATCTCCGGGGAGGAGAAAAAATCCGGATGGGAGAGGGATGGCGCGTGGAGGTCCTGCACGTGCCCGGCCACACGCACGGCCACCTGACGGTCTACGACCCCCGGAGCGAGGCGGCGATCATCTGCGACGCGGCGCTCGGCAGCGTCATCCCTGACGCGCGAGGGGACCCGTCCATGCCTCCGACCTACTGCTACCCGGAGACCTACCTCCCCTCCATCCGGAGGATCGCCGCGCTGAGGCCGAAGCGCCTGCTCACGTCCCACTATCCGGCCATGAGCGGGCGTGAAGTCCAGGACTTTCTTCGCGAAAGCGCGGACTTCGTCCGCCGCGTGGAGCGGACGATCCTGGGCGCACTGCGGAAGACCAGGCGCCGGATGACCCTCCGGGAGATCATCGACGCGGTGAGCGGCCCTCTCGGCAAATGGCCGGAGGAGGCCGCCCCGAACCTCGCCTTTCCGCTGTCAGGACATCTCAGTCTGTTGTCGAAGACAAAGCGAATCAAAAAAGCCCGGCGCAAAGGGCTGGTCTGTTGGGAGATGGCATAAACAAAGGAGTTTTACGATGGGTTTAAAGCCGTTGGAGCGGCAGACGCTCCGGGAAAAGGTCGTGGAGGCGATCAAGGCGTTCATCGTGGAGAATGACCTGAAGCCGGGGGATCGGCTGCCCACGGAGCACGAGCTGGCGGAGCGGCTCTCCGTGGGGAGGTCCTCCGTGCGCGAGGCCCTGAAGTCGCTCGAGATGATCGGCGTGGTGGAGTCCCGGCCCAAGATCGGCTGCGTGGTCAAGTCCGTCGACATGAGCCTGCTGTCCGAACACATCTCGTTCGGCGTGCAGGTGAGGCGGGCGACTATGGGGGAGCTGCTGGAGGCGCGGGAGTTCCTGGAGGCCAACATCATCCCGCTCGTGGTCCAGAAGGCCGACCCGGTGATGTTCGAGGAGATGACCGAAGGGCTGAAGATGATGGAGGACGTCGTGGCCGGGAAGGGGGACCGGCGCGAGGCGGACGAGAAGTTCCACATGGCCCTGTTCAGGGGGGCGCACAACTCGGTCCTGCAGAGCTTCAACGAGGTGATCGAGGGGTTCTTCGTGCGGATACGGAAGGAGTTCGCCTCTCGCGTGCCGGGAAACCAGCAGTGGCTGGACGATCATAAGGCGATCTTCGAGGCCCTCAAGAAGCGGGACGCGGTCCTGGCCCAGGCCCTGATGCGGGCCCACCTGAACCGCTACGCGGACTACGGGGTCATCTCAAGGACCTGACCCCTCCCCCGGCTCCTCCTCGAAGGCGGAAGGCGAAAGGCGGAAGGCGAAAAGAACCTTATTTTTCGCCCTTCGCCTTTCGTTTTCGCCCTTTGGGAAGGGAGTTGGGGGGTTAGGTCTGTCCAAAGGCGTTTGCGAAAATGAAAAAGTCGCCAAAGCCGACCTCCCCGTCACCGTCCAGGTCAAATTTCTTGTTCTCTCCTGTGGCCTTTTGACCGAATGCGACGGCGAACGGGAAGAAGTCGTCGAAGCCGATCTCACCGTTGCAGTCGAAGTCGGCTGGAAGACACGTCTGTACGATAAGTGTGCCTTTCTTGATCGCCACCGGAATCGCTCCTCCGTTTTCGTCTTTCAAGCTGGCCTCCAGACTCAGGTCGTACGTCCCGGCCGCCGCGCCTGCCTTTACATCGAAGGTCACCGTCACCAGCGCGCCCTTGCCGGACGCAATCCCCGTCGCCCCGGCCATTGACACCCTTACCTGTCCCGCCGTATTCAGGTTAGGGATTACTGTGATCCCTGCCGAAGTCACCAGGTCTGTGCCCTTGACCTGTTTGGCTGTCATCACCCCTGCGGGATACGTCAGCGTGAAGTTTCCCCCGGCGATCCCTCTGGCGCTGTCCACCTCAATGGAAACGACGACCCCTGCCTGACCCAAACTCACCCCTGCATCCGACACCGAGACTGTGCGCCCTCCCACTGCCCTGACAGTAAGGACGCCTTTCTTGGCCGTGACCGGAATCGTCCTTCCGTTCTCGTCTTTCAAGCTTGCCTCCAGGCCCAGATCGTAGGCGCCGGGGGGCGCACTGGCCTTCACATCAAAGGTCACCGTCAACAGCGCCCCGCTCCCGGACGCGATCCCCGTCGCCCCGGCCATCGAGATGCGCACCTGTCCTGCCACGCCCAGGTTGGGAACCACCGTGATCCCCGCCGAGGTCACCAGGTCTGTGGCCCTGACCTGTTTCGCTGTCAGAATGTCAGCGTTATAGCTCAATGCGAAGTTCCCTCCCGCAATCCCTTTCGCGCTGTCTACCCCGACCGTGACCACCACCCCTGCCTGACCTGGACTGACGATCACGTCCGAGATGGAGATCGTGCGACCCCCTATGGCCTTGACGGTGAGGATACCTTTCCTGACTGTGACCGGGATCGCCCTCCCGTTCTCATCCTTCAGGCTGGCCTCCAACTCTAAATCATACGTCCCGGCCGTCGCGCCTGCCTTCACATCGAAGGTCACCGTCACCAGCGCGCCCTTGCCGGACGCAACCCCTGTCGCCCCGGCCATCGAGACGCGCACCTGTCCTGCCATGCCCAGGTTGGGAACTACCGTGATCCCCGCCGAAGTCACCAAATCCGTCCCCTTCGCCTGCTTCGCCGTCAGCGCGTCCGCAGGATACGTCAGCGTGAAGTTCCCTCCGGCGATCCCCCTGGCGCTGTCCACCTGAACGGACACAATCACCCCGGCCTGACCCGGGTCGACACTCACGTCCGGGACCGAGACCGTCACGGCCTCCGATGCGCCCGACCCCAGGGCGGTCCAGACGGCGAGGAGCGCTGTCGCAAATAGGCTTTTGCGTGTCATCATGACGATCCTTAAGAGGTCACTTCAGCAATAACATCTTCTGCGTCTGTCGGAACGCCCCGGCCTCCAGACGGGCCAGGTAGACCCCCGTCGCCACCGCACGGCCCGCGTCATCCCGACCATCCCAAATCACTGAATATTGTCCGGCGACCTGCCGGCCGGACGCCAGCCTGCGCACCACCTGACCCGCCACGTTGTAGATCGTCAGCCGGACCTCCCCCGCCTCCGCCAGATCGTAGCGAAGCGTTGTGACAGGGTTGAAAGGATTGGGGTACGCCACGCTGAGAGAAGAAGTTACCGGCCTATTCCATACGTCTTCCACAACCCCAAGAGACAGGCCGTCCACCCCGAAGACCTGTCCGGTCAGACGAAGTATCGTGATTCGTCCCCCACCCCAACCCTCCCCGTGGACGGGGAGGGAGTTATCTTCCCCCCGTTCACGGGGGGATAAGAGGGGGGGCCGATCCACGATCCACGATCCACGATCCACGCCCTCCAACAGAACCCGCAATACCGCCGGCTCCGCCGCCTCCGCGCGCGCCACGTGGAGTCGCATGGCGCCTGGACTTCCGGCGCCGGTGGCCATCAGGACCCCTTCAGGCCCCTTCACCTCTGCCGCTCCGTAGACTGTTGCATCGTAGGTCAGCGTCAGCGCCCCGCCATATACGCCTGCGTCCAACACCAGCGGAACCTCTAGAAATGAGGGAGGACGAGGGACGAGGGACGAGTGAACGTTTATCGGCCCTGTTTCCCCAAACCTGACGCCTGGCCGCCAACCTTCAGCCCTCGGTCCTATCCCCACAGGTTTTGGCAGCTTCGGGATCAACCCGGCCCGGAAACGGAGGACGAGAATCACGTCCCCCTCGTCCAGCGTCCCATCCCCGTTCACGTCCCCGATCCGTTGCTGCGCTGCGGTCAGCGTCGTCAGCCCGGCCCGGAAGCGGAGCATCAGGATCGCGTCCCCCTCGTCCACGACCTTATCCCCATTCACGTCGCCCTTCACCTCCGTCGGAGGCGGGACCACAACCCTCGGACGGATCCGGACCTTCGCCACATTCTGCGCCGTCTTCCGGCGCTCGATGCTCGCCAGGATGACCTCCCGTATGCTTACCGTAACGTCCTCTGTCGCTTGTAGCTCCGCCGGCTTCGATCCCTTCAGCTTCTTCACCGTAAACTTCAGGACGCCCAGCAGCCCGCTCCCGCTGACTGCGTTCCCCTTCCGGCCGTCCAGCAGCTTCCCCTCGATCCTCACCTGGTCCCCCTCCACCGTCACCCCGGCCCCCTCCTGCCTCACCACCGCCTTCTTCCGCACCGCCGCCACGCCGTCCCGCAGGCCCTTCAGCAGCAGCCGGTCCCTGGGGGACGTCGAGCCGGCCGGCGGCCTCTGATCGAACCCGACGAACTCCAGCCGCATCGTGTCGAACTGCACCGTGGCCGTGTAGCCCTTCAGGTCCTGCACCCCGTCCGCGTACACGGGGACTGAGGCGGTCGAGTCCGGGTCTATCTCCATCGTGTCGATGCCCACCGTCACCTGCCCCGGCGCCTCCTCCTTCTGAAGGGGCACGTCCTGCGCCGGGATCGTCACCGGCGGGGCGCTCCCGCCCGAAGGGACCTCCACCGGGTCAGGCAGCCCGTCGTTGTCCCGGTCCAGTCCCACGCTCACGGCCTGGTCCCGCCCCGGGACCTCCGCGTACAAAAGGTAACGCTTCCGGAGCCCGGCTACGATAGAAGGCAGCCGCGACAGGGTGAACGCGCCCCCCTTGCCGATGACCTGTTCGGCCACCACCTGCCTCGTGGCCTCGTCCACCGCGAAGACACGCCCTCCCTGCGCATTCAGGGTGTCCGTCCGGCCCCCCTGCTGTGTGGTCGCAGAGGCGGCAAACACCACCGTCCCCTGGACCGACCCCGTGGCCGGGATCGACCCGCCCGTGGAGAACAGGAACTCCCGCGACGACCCCAGCTCCTGCCCCCGCCTTCCCACCGCCGACAGGACCGTCAGCCGGTAGGTCGTGCCCGGCTCTAAAGGCACATCCCGGTAGGTCACGCGCCTCCCCACCACCGAGGCGTCCTGCTGCCAGTTGAACTTCCGTGGCTCCGGCTGCAAATCCACCTCCACCGCCGCGAACCGGCTCCCGAACGCAAACACCTCGTCGCTGAACTCGATCGTGACCGACGTGGACGGACTGACGTTCGTCGCCCCGTCCCTGGGCAGGGCGCTCACCACCGCCAGCGTGTCCAGCGGCACCTCTTTGGCCGACCAGGGGATCTTCGCCGGATTCTCCTCAGCGTTGCTGTACACGTAAATGAACCCCGATGTGGCCCGGTAGGGCCGGGCCGTGTACTCCGCGATGATCACACCCGTCTTATTCGGGTCGATGGGGTTCACCTCGTAGGACTTGACGGCCACCTGCGAGTTGTCCGAAGTCACGTCGAAGAGCCTCAGCGGGACCAGCCCCCGGTCGTTCTGCACGGTGGAGGTGGCCTGCGTCGGCGCGTTGTAGGCCGCCGGCGAGAAGTTAAAGGGGTTGAGGACCTTGATCGGAGGACGGATGTCCTCCGGCCGCTTGACCTCTGCGGTCAGCGCGATGCTCAGCCGGCCCTGGTTCGGGTCCGTGCTCACAATCGTCAGCGTCCCTTCCAGCCTCCCGACGGTCTGCGGCGTCAGCGCCACCGTCACCGTCTGCGACCCGTTGACCGGCACCTCGAACCGCGCCGACGTGACCAGGCGCACCAGCGTCGTGCCCGTCACCTCGATGTTGCTGACCGTCAGCGGACCTCCCCCGCGATTCAGCACCGTGAAGGTCTTCTCCACCGGCGTCGTGGACTGGACCACCGTCCCCCAGGCCAGCACCCGCGTCGTCCCCAGGTCCGTGTCGATCCTGGGCTGCACGCCGGCCTCCACCGTGGCCGTCAGGCTGACCGTGATGGGCGGGATGTTCAATGCCGCGTCGAACCGGAGCGTCAGCCGGCCCTCCGTCCTGCCCACCACCGACGGTGTCAGCCTCACCGTGATCGGGGCAGACTTCCCCGCCTCCACGTCGAACCGGTCCGCGCTGGCCAGCTCGAACCGGGACGTGTTCTGCGACACCATCTCCACGATCACGTTCGTCACCTTCAGCACCCCGCCCCCGCTGTTCTTCACGTCCAGCGTCTTCGAGACCGCCAGCGTGGACTGCGACACGCTCCCGAACGGCAGCTCCCGATCCACCACCGGCGTGGGCGGCGAGACGCCGTTGCCCGTCAGAGCAACAGATGAAGGGCTGCTCGCCGCATTATGGACAATCGACAGCGTCGCGGTCTTCGCACCTGCCGACGACGGCGCGAACGTCACCGTCGCCGTCTGTGCGGCAGCGCCGGGATTTACCGTGAACGAGGTCGGGCTGACCGTGAACTGAGATGCATCCGTCCCGGAGACCGTGATGCCTGTAACGCTCAGCCCTGCGGTGCCGGTGTTGCCGACAGTAAACGTGAGCGCCTTGCTCTGGCCCGCTTGCACATCTCCGAAGGAAAGAGAGGTTGGCGCAAGAGAGATAACCGGTCCTGTTCCCCTCCCGGTCAGAGGGACGAATGTAGGAGAGGGCATATTGGTCGCATTGTGCGAGAAGTTCAAACGCGCTATTTTGTCCCCCGGCGTGGTGGGCGCAAACACGACCGGCACAGACCGCTGTTGCCCAGGTCCTATGGTGAGCGTCTCCGGGCTGACCCGGAACTGCGAGGCATCGTCTCCGCTCAGGTTCATGTTCGTGACGTTCAGGTCTGCGGTCCCGGTATTCCGGATGAAGACCTCCCTGGTGCTGGTCTGCCCTGTCTGCACGTCCCCAAATCCGACGGTAATGGTCTCCAGCGTGAGAACCGGCGCAGTCGGCGCAGCCACCCGTCCCACCCCCGTCAGTGACACGCTTGACGGACTCCCTGCCGCGTTGTGGGCAATAGAGAGCGTGATGGACTTCGACCCCGCAGAGGTCGGAGCAAACGTGACCGTGACGGTCTGCGCAGCCGCTCCCGCGTTGACCGTGAACGTCGTTGGGCTGACTGTGAACATCGTGGTATCCGCCGTCCCGACCCGCGCGATGGAGAAGACCATCAGCGCCGCGTTGCCGGTGTTCCCGACCGTGAACGTCTTCTGGGACGAAGACCCCACCGCCGTGCTGTCCATCGCCAGCGACGTGACCGACAGGCTGATGCCCGGCGCGGGTTGCGCCGTCCCGTTCCCGGTCAGAGAGACCGTGGTCGGACTCCCGGACGCATTGTGCGTGATCGTCAGCGTGCCCGTCTTCGATCCCGCCGCCGTCGGACGGAAGGTCACGGTGACGGCCTGGCTATTTCCCGCGTTGACCGTGAAGGAGGTCTGCGAGACCGTGAATAGTGGCGCATCCGTCCCGGATGCGCTGATGTTTGTCACCTGCAGGTCCGCGTTGCCCGTGTTCGTGATCGTCAGCGTCTGCGTGCCGGAGGCGTTCACCTGCACGTCCCCGAAGGCCAGGCTGTTCGCCGACAGGCTGATGGCCGGCGCGGTCCCTGTGCCACTGACGGAGACGGACGCGGGGCTTCCCGTCGCATTGTGCGTGATCGTCAGCGCCGCCGACTTGGCCCCGGCGGCCGTCGGCGTGAACGTCACCGTGATCGTCTGGCTCTGCCCCGCCGCCACCGTGGCCGAGGTCGGACTGATTGTAAACGCCGCGTCATTGGACGAGATCGCGCTCACCGTGATCGAGGCCGTCGCCTGGTTGTTCGTCAGCGTGAACGTCTGCTGGCCCGACTGTCCCACCCGGACATTCCCGAACGAGAGCGTCGTCGGGTTGACGGTGAGGGGCGGCGCTCCGGTGATCCCGTTCCCGCTCAGTGTGACCGTGTGGGGGCTGCCGCTGGCGTTGTGCGCGATGGACAGCGAGGCGGATTTGGCCCCTGTGGATGTTGGCGCGAAAGTTACCGTGACGGTCTGCGTCGTTGCGCCGGGGTTGACCGTAAAACTCGTCGGGGTGACTGTAAATTGTGGCGCATCCGTCCCGGATGCGCTTATGGAGGAAATGGTCAGGGCTGTATTGCCTGTGTTCCCGACTGTGAAGGTCACCTGCTTGGTCTGCCCTGTCTGCACGTCTCCAAAATTGAGCGTCGTGGCCGAGAGGCTGATGACGGGCTGAATGGTCGCGGACGCCTGGTTGGACTCCCCGCTCTTGTTGCCCGCCGTGTCCACCGCCTTGATCTTGTAGTAGTAGGTCCCCGCGCTCAAACCTGTGTTGGTGAACGTCGTCCCCGGTTTGTCCACCTTGCCGATGGAGTCCGATGCCGCAGGCGTGAAGTTGTTCGTCGTGCTGCGGTAGACGACATAGTAGGACAGGTCGCTCTCCGTGTTGCCCGTCCAGGAGAGGGCGATCTGGTTGGTGCTCGCTGTCGCGCTCAGGCCGGTCGGCGCGGCGGGCGGGGTCACGTCTTTGGCAGTTCCAGAAAGCGCAACGGATGCTGGACTTCCTGCTGCGTTATGCGCAACGGATAGAGTCGCCGACCGGCTCCCCGGCGACCCT
>Ga0137796_10002137_pt1 | contig 10770 bp, 11 predicted proteins | sample OV2TP3_FD_97704 | JGI IMG/M metagenome (GOLD analysis project Ga0137796, IMG submission 97704)
TAGAGGAGGAGCACGGCCTTTTCGTAGGCCGGGCCCACGGCCGCGCGCAGCTTCGCCAGCGCGCGCGCCTCCAACTCCATCACCCTGTTGATTTCAGCGAGGATATCCATTCACACAGCCTGGCCGATGGGTTTCTCGTTCTTGATCGTAACTGTTGGATTCGGATTGACCGGAGGGATGGGCAAGCCTCGTTCTTTGAGCAGCGCAACATGCTCGTCCATGCCGTCGCGCGCACGGGACAGGCAATCCTCGATGGAGCGGCCCGTGCCGGTAAACCCGTCGAGGTCCGGCGAGTAGAACCCGAAGAAGGCCGGGTCCGCCGTAGCTTCAATGACGAGCGAATACTTCAGGTCAATCACGCTCAGTCTCATGGGGGCTAATCATAGCAGAAATGGGGGGCGGAATCAGACTGAAGAGCGGGTCCTGTCGGCGAACAGCCCTGACGTGCTCGTAGGGGTAGGCCCCTGTGCCTACCCTGGGCGGCCACGGGGGGCCACCCCTACATCATTATTCTTCCGCTCCGCCCGGGCACTCGTTCGCCGCCACACGCCTGCCTCTCATCAACATTACGACAGCCACTTTAAAGGATAGGTTACTGGACCGATAAGCCTGAATATCTCTTCAAACACGTAATCAAATTTTTTGCCTTGTTTCGCTAAAGCACGCGCAGATGAATAAGACAATAGGTCCGCAATTTCCAGCATTGTCGGCTTTTCTCTGGTTTGAAGATTCTCAGGAGCTAATTCGTCCGCCCTTTTAAGTAATTCGGAATCAAGTTCGCCCACAGATAACAATCGCTGGGCCTGTCGGCTTCTGCCCCACCATTTCACCATCGAACTATCAGGATCTATCCACAATTTCATCTTACCTTTGAACTTTGGATCGAGATGCAATGGACCTGCTGCCGCCAAAAATGCAAACGGAACTAATTGCTTGCTGTCTTCCAAGACGAAGGGCTTAAGCGATCCTATTGGCGGAAGTGTCTTCCCAAGATCATTCGTGCTGAGGTGACCAACAGTGGTCATGAGCCCTTTGCCGCCCAGAGAAACTGTAAGATCAAGGGCAAACTGGTAACACTGGTTTTGATTCAGGTGAGACCAGCCAGATTTCTTTCTGCTATCTGGGTGAAATGTTTCCTTGCAGTGAAATTCAACGTTGGGCGGAACACCATAATTCCCTTTTACATCACGAATGATTCCCTCAAGTGCTTCAAGCTGGCTCTCAGGTGCTATCACTAACCCATAAGCTACTATGCCTTTTACTATGCTCTCGTCACCATAAACACAAAACATTGAAAGTCATTCGCTACCATATAAGTCAGGACGTGCTCTTTTAATTCTTTTGATCACCTGCTCGGTCTGATAGCTCGTCGGAAGCCCAATAGCACGTTGGATTACCTGCTTGGCTTCATCCCATCGTCCCAGGTCGCATAGCGCGGCGGCGTGTGAAGCAAGCAAAGGTTCGTAAGAATGATGAGTATACGCTGCTGTTTCTTCAACAGCCTGCCCAGAACGATTTAGTTTCCGAAGTACAGAACAGAGGATCGCTAATGCGGCCAAGAATTCAGACAAGTCATCGATTAAGAGGCCTAGTGCTCGTCGAATTAACTTTTCAGCCCGAGGTAATTGGTTATTGTCACGTGCGGCAGTAGCAGCATTGAGGAGGTCTTGTGTATCCGTGATCGACGCATCTTCTGCTTCGCGTTCAGCGCGAATGTGAGCATCCAACTGCCTGACGATTATTAATTCGGGCTCGATATAGGTTCTGGCATCGATCCAGCGATTGTCTTGACGAATGTATTCACGCCCATTTAATAAAACGCGATGTGTTGGCATAAAAGTGTGGTGGGGTTCGAGCGCCTTTTCTGCCTACTCAACTCCTTGTTTTGAGACAGCCAGACGGAATGGCTATTCCTTCGATCGGCTCAAACTGATTTTTCCTTTTCAAGAACGAATGAATGCCTAAATCGCCACGGCCATAGGCCCACAGGAATAACTCAACACCAAACTCCGAAGGCTGGAAAATTATTCCCTCCTCTTTTGCATTGGGGCATAGGCTCTGCATGGCATACTGGTCCCCATAAATGCCTTCTTGATCCATTAGGCATTCACGCCCCAAACCGGCCAGCACATGTAACGTAACGTTGTCATAAAGTTTGCTCTTCTTTGCATCGTCGAACATTGAACGAAGATATTCTTGCAGAGGCATATAGATTCGCATGCTTCGTCGCTGGCTCAAATCACCAATATTGGGCTGCTGCCGGTTTCAAAGACACCGAGTTTGGTGTATGGATGAAACCGGAGGTAGATCATGGAGCGACGGAAGTTTACGCGGGAGTTCAAGATTGAGGCGGTCAAGCTGATCACAGAACGCGGGGTGACGGTGGCACAAGCCTCACGCGATTTGGGGGTGCATGGGGCCGTGCTGCGCCGCTGGGTGAAGGATAGCGCGGCTGATCCCCAGCAGGCCTTTCCAGGCCAGGGGCGGATGAAAGCGGAGCAGTTCGAGATCGTGCGGCTCCGCCGTGAAGTCGTGAAGTTGAAGGCGGAGCGGGACATCCTAAAAAAAGCCGCGGCCTACTTTGCGAAGGAGAGCACATGAAGTTCGGCTTCATCGCGAAGCACCGGGGGATCTGGCCGGCGGGATGGATGTGCGGGGCGCTCGGTGTCTCGCGGGGTGGCTTCTATGCCTGGCTGACGCGACCACGCAGCTGGCGCCGCCGCAGCGATGAAGAACTGGAGGCGAAGGTGCGGGCGAGCTTCCTCGCGAGCGACCGAACCTACGGCGCCCGGCGCGTGTGGCATGACATGCTCGCCGAGGGTGTCACGTGCGGGTTGCATCGGATCGAGCGATTGATGCGGCAACATGGGCTGCGGGCGCGTCCGCGCCGGCGCCGCCTGCCGTCTGATCTGGGCGAGAGGCCGGTGAGCGCCGTCGCTCCCAACGTGCTGGAGCGCAACTTCGACGCGCCCGCCCCCAACTGCAAATGGATTGCTGACTTCACCTACATCTGGACGGCGGAAGGCTGGCTCTATGTGGCGGCAGTAGTCGATCTCTTCTCCCGGCGCGTGGTGGGCTGGTCGATGAGTGCGACCATGACGGCCCAGCTCGTGACCGATGCGCTGGTGATGGCGCTCTGGCGGAGGGGCAAGCCGGATGCGCTGCTGCATCACTCCGATCGCGGCAGTCAGTACACCAGTGAGCCATTCCAGCGGCTGATGGCCGACCACGGCGTCACCTGTTCGATGAGCCGCTCGGGCAATGTCTGGGACAACGCGGCGATGGAGAGCTTCTTCTCTTCGCTGAAGACCGAGCGGGTGGCACGCCAGACCTACCGGACGCGCGACGAAGCCAAGGCGGACGTGTTCGATTACATCGAGCGTTTCTACAACCCGAAACGGAGGCACTCGACTCTCGGCTATCTGAGCCCTCTGGAGTTCGAGAGGAAGGCCGAAGTACCTTAAACAGGTGTCAACCAAACCGGCAGCAGCCCAATTGGAAGCGGACATTTCTTGACTAACTCAGCGTCTCTCCATCACCCATTATGTAGGTTGCTTCAGCCGTGATGACTTTTGTTTCTGCGAGAGCGGGGATGGCAGTGGCGAGAAGGGAGAGAAAGAAGCATGATGCGAGCGTGAAGCGAAAGCCGCACATTTGTCGGCCCTTTATTTTTTCGAGAACTTTACACCAAAGAGCTGACTCGGTCCAGAGCGAGCATCGCCGGAGGAACGGGGACCCACCGAGGGTCGGCCAGGAAGGAAAACGGAAACTGACTGAAGCACCGCGGTTGTCAACCGCGGCTGAAAGGAATTTCTGAAGGCTGCCGCCTGGCCAAGCCCGGAAGGGTCGTTCCGGGAGGCGACACGAGCCTCGGCACCGATCCACCCGCCCTCTTTGACACCCAGGAAAACGGTAGCATACAATGCCTTTCGCTATGGGAACCTTCTCAGTTAAATTCCTCCTGAAGAATCCGCTTCGGCCAGAAAAGCAGATCCAACTGGAAGGGCTGGTCGATACCGGAGCCCTGTTCACGCAGGTGCCGCAGGACTTGGTGTCCCAACTCGGCATCACCGCCGCGGGAACCCGAGCGGTCCATTATGCGGACGGTACGAAAGATGTCGTGCCGGTGGCGAAGGCGGATATTTCTGTGAACGGAGTTGAGACCGCGACCATGGTGCTGTGCGGCAAGCCGAACTCGCTCATTCTTCTCGGAGCCACGACCTTAGAGACTTTGGGTCTGGGGGTCGATCCTATTCACAAGCGACTCATTCCCATCGAAGCTCCGATGGCTTCGGCTCCTCCCCCCTCACGCCTGACGGTTCACGATGGTTGAAGTCCCGATCAAGATCTACGTGACGAATCTCGCCAAGAAGGCGAAGGAGGCGGTGCGCTCGATGTCGCTGCTTCCGGGCCCCGACCGCGATAAAGCCCTCTTGGCGATGGCTGACGATCTGCTGGCCGGCGAAGAGGTGATCCTGGAAGCCAACCGGAAGGATGTCGAATCGGTCGGGAAGAACCTGGAGCGGGAGGCGGCCAGGGAGGCGGTGGAGCGGGTCCGGCTCACGCCGGAGCTGCTCAAGGAGATGGCAGATGGCTTACGCCAGCTTGCGGAATTACCGGATCCGGTTGGAGAAATCACGAAGATGTGGCGGCGGCCGAACGGCATGCAGGTGAGTCGGATGCGGGTGCCGATCGGGGTCATCGGCGTGATTTCGGACATGGGCCCGGATGTGACGACCGAGGCAGTGGGCCTCTGTCTGAAGTCGGGGAATGTCTGCGTGGTGCGAGGGGGCGCGGAGTGGAACCATTCGAATGCCGCAGTTGCCACGATCTTGCTCAAGGCGGCGGAGCGGTTGGGGATTCCCGCGGGGGCGATCACCTTCGTGGATCGGCCGGAGCGAGAAGCGGCGCTCGAGCTGATCCGGCTGCCCAAGTACCTCGATGCGATCATCCCGCGTGGCGGCGCCGCGCTCAGGAAAGCGATTGCCGAACAGACCCGCATTCCGGTCCTGTGCCATGACGGCGGCATCTCGCATGTCTATATCGACGAAGATGCGGATCTCCCACTGGCCCAGACCATCGTCGTGAACTCGAAGGTGCAGCGTGCCGCCGCGCCCAATGCGGTGGATACGCTCTTGGTGCATCAGGCGATTGCTCCCAAGATCATTCCCGGCCTGTTCCGTCGCCTGGTGACCGAATTCAAGGTGGAGACCAGAGGCTGCCCCAAGACGATGTCGCTCACGCGCTCGCAGTCATTTCCCGGAACCCAGGCCGTCAAAGAGGCGACGGAGGAGGACTGGAGCAAGCAATTTCTCTCCCGCACGCTGGCGGTGAGGATCGTGAATGACCTCGACGAGGCCCTCGCCCATATCGCGCAGTATGGGCCGGGCCACACCGGTACGATCGTGACGCGGGACTACGCCAATGCCATGCGCTTTGTCCGGGAAGTCGACTCGAGCGCCGTTCTGGTCAATGCGTCCACCCGGCTCCACGACGGTGAGGAGTTCGGCCTGGCCGGCGAGATCGGCATCAGCACCGCCCGCATCCACGCGCGCGGACCCATCTCACTCAACGAGCTGACCTGTGAAAAGTATGTAGTCCTGGGGACCGGCCAGCTCCGCCAGCCCCACCCCGTTCCGACGCCCTACGAAGATGCCATCATGCTGAAGCGGCCCTCCTGATTCTATGGCTCGTCCCAAGCGCGCGGACCTTCCAACGTTTTATTCACCTGTCACCCATCACCCTTCACGCCATCTACCATGCTGGTTCATGATGCGCTCCTCGAGCATCTGAAGAGGTGGGGCCTCCGACGGTTCGAGTCAGATGCCGCGTACTTTCAATGGCAACGCGAGACGCTGGCGCCGGCCGACATCACCACGCTCAACAGCCTCGCCGAACGGAAGCGCAGCGTGGCTGACGCTCCGGCCGAACGGGCCTTCTACGATTTCACCGCTCAGCCGCACATCGTGCCGGTCTTGTACAGCCAGCGGTACGATTACTATATGGCTGTCGGGGCGGCCGTGGCGGAGCGGATCGGGGACGCCCGGGTCGTCCTGGACTTCGGCTGCGGCGTCGGCATCCTGACCACATTTTATGCGGCACAGTTTCCGGACAGTTCCTTTATCGGCGTGGACCGTTCCAGGGCTTCAGTCGCTGTGGCCAGGGGGCGGGCGGTCGCCCTGGGGGTGAAGAACATCCGCTTCGAGGAGATGGATGTGGAGCAGGGTGCCGCCTCCGGCCCATACGACTTGATCGTGGCGACACACGCCCTGTTGCAGGCCGAGCAGGACCCCGGGATTCCGAGTGTGAGCTGGCGGACCTTCGAGCGGCGGCAGGATTCCATCGCCCAGTCAGACTTCGAGCGGCGCACCGGCCTCTCCACCCGGCTGGATGCGATTCGTCGGGTGCTGGGGGCGAACGGGCGCTTCCTGGCCTTTGAGAAGACCCGTCAACTGGCCCGTCGCGTACCGTTCCAACGAGCCCTGGCGGCCAGGGGATTCAGGCTCCTCGAACCGCCCGTTCCCCTTCGTTACCATCTAGTTGAGGAAGTCGTTGATGATGGTCCGCTGTATGCCCTCTCGATCAGCCGTGGCTCGGGCGGTCCAGGCTGGAACGAATCGCCCGAGGTTGTCCCCGGCGAGGCGCTCTATCGCGGAACGGGAGAAGCGGCTCGATGGATGCGGAACCGGTTGCCGGCCAGGGTCCTGGAACGCGAGGACAAAAGGAAGCTCTCCGGCCGTGGCGCCGTTCGTGCCGAGCGGGGAACGGCGGCGGGAGTGCTCCGCTACTGGCTGCTCTCGATCGATGAGCGCTTTCGCGGGATCGTGGTGACGCCTCATGGGGCTGATGAGGCCGGACGGTTCGACCGGATGTTTGAAGAGGCGCTGGTCGACTCCGAACGGCTGGAGCAGTTCGTGGACGCGGTCTGGCCGCCCGACTCTCAGCAGGATCCGGCGACCACGCCGCTCTATGAGAACCATGCCGCCTCGGCACAGGAGGTCTGGGAAAGCCTCCCGGACCGTGCGGTACAACGGCAGGCCACGTACGAGGAACCGGATGGCCGCCGGCGCCACATCGAGCTGGGGACCGCCGGGGGACTGATCTTTCTCTACTGGGCCAATACCTTCGATCAACGGCAACTCGTGCTGGTGGAGCCGCAACGGGCTGCCTTGCTGGAGAGCTACTACGACGAATCATGTGGCTCGTCATAAGCGGCGCCGGTAACCCCAGTGTCCATGACGAGCCAAACGCCGCCTTGACCAAGTTCTCCGGGGGAGACTACAATCAACGCTGGTTGCGCCGCGCGCACCAGCGTGGGGAAAACCGAAGAAAAACATGAAAGTAGAGTATTCCAAGGGGGAGCTGATCCAGCCTCGGCGAGCGGTCCCCGAGCGCGACGGGGGACGCAAGCTGAAAGTGATGCTCGTGTTTCCCCCGGACTGGTATCCCTCCGAGCCGTATCTGAGCCTGCCGACCCTGACCGCGGTGCTGCGAGCTGCCGGCCACCCCGTCGTCCAGAAAGACGTCAATCTCGAGATGTATGACTGGTACTTCAGCGGAGACTTTCTCCGCCGGGTCCTGAAGCGCGTGCCGGCGCAACTCGACCGCCTGCGGAAGCTGTCTCGCGTGCGGGAGCTCGATGAATCGGAGCTCCAGCTGCAACTAGCCCTCTGCGACCTGACCCGCCAGCGCATTGCCGAGCTGACCGAGCAGGTCGAGAGCGCCAAGCGTATCGTCCGGGGGCCGGAGTTCTACGATGCGGACAGGCTCGAGTGGGCCATCAACGTCTTTCGCACGGTGACCGCGACGATATCCCTGGTGTACGCGCCGGCCAGGATCTGCATGCCGCCGATGGAGACGGACCTCTCCTACAAGGTGTACAGCTCCGCCGACGTGTTGGATGCGGTCCAGGATACGCAGGTGAACGTGTATCGGGACGTGTTCGAGCACATCCTGCGGCCCGCGATCGAAGCGGAACGCCCCGATGTGATCGGGGTCTCGATCGTCCTGCAGCAACAGCTCTTTTCCTCGATGACGTTTTGCGCGCTGATCAAAGAGCAGTTCCCCTCCATTCACGTGACGATCGGCGGAAACACCGTCACGCGGCTGCGCGATGTGCTCCCGGACACCCCTAAGCTCTTTGCGCTCTTCGACAGCGCGGTGGTGTATGAGGGAGAAACCGCGTTCCTTCAGTTGGTGGAAGCCATCGGTGCCGGCCGGGACCTGGGGACGATTCCGAACCTCATCTATCGGGACGCCTCCGGGATCCACACGTCGTCGTTGACCTGCGCCGAAGACATGGCGGCGCTCCCACCGCCGGACTTCGACGGTCTGCCCCTGGAGAAGTATTTTGTTCCAGATCGCATCCTGCCGTACCTGGCGACTCGAGGCTGCTACTGGGGCCGCTGTGAGTTCTGCGATCACGGCGAGGGGTACACGGCCGGATACCGGACGAAAAAGATCGAGCAGATCATCGACGAGATCCGTCACCTGAAGGAGCGTTATCAGACGAGGTACTTCCATTTCACCGACGAGTCGTACCCGCCGGCGCTGTTCCGCAAGCTCACCCGCAGGCTGGTGGAGACCGAGATGCACATCGTCTGGACCACCCACATGCGGTTCGAGAAAGGCCTCCTCGACGAAGCGGTGTGGACGGACGCATGCGCATCCGGCTGCAAGTATCTCCACATGGGATTCGAATCGGGGAACGAGCGGGTATTGAAGCTGATGGACAAGGCAACCACCGGTGACGTCATCCGGCGCAGCCTGGAGCTGTCGGCCGGCGTCGGGATCTGGAACCATGTCATGGGGTTCTTCGGGTTTCCGGGGGAAACCCGGGATGACGCGCTCTCGTCCATCCGGTTCCTGGAGGACCACAAGGAACTGGTCCACTCGATCGGATTCGGCACGTTCGATCTCAGCAAGCACACACCGGTCGCGAAAAATCCGGAAAAGTTCGGCGTGACCCCGTACAAGAATCCGGAATGGGATCTGGCCCTGGACTATTACTATACGGTCAAGGAAGGGCTCAGCGTCGAGGAAGCCGAGGAGGTGTTTGAGGAGTTCGAGCGCAATCATTACCCGGGATGGGACCTGAAGATCTTCATCCGGGAATACGTCTTTCTCTACGTGGCCCGTTTCGGCTCCAATCGCCTGCCGGCTCTCCAGTTTCGGCCATCCGTCGGAGCCGGCGTCTGAACCCTGTGTCCATCCGCCATGCCGCCTGAGCTGATTCACATCGACGGCCTTCCTTCCAAGGCGGAGGGCCCGAAGCTCAAAGCGATGCTGCTCTTCCCGCCGGAATGGGTCCCGACGGCGCCCTATCTCGCGCTTCCCAGCCTCACCGCCGTGCTGCGGCAGCACGGGCTCGAAGTCGTGCAGAAGGATGTCAACATCGAGATGTACGACCGCTTTTTCTCGGACACCTTCCTGTTCTGGATCAAGGCCCGGCTGACGATGCAACTGCGGGAGCTGGAATCCAGGGATGCCGCGGAGCTGACGGCTCGCGAGGCGGATCAAAAGGCCTGCCTCGAGGCGGCGCTGGCCGTCGATGTCGTCGATCTCGCGGAGCGGGCCGAATCCGCGAAGAGGATCGTCCGCAGCGAAGCGTTCTACGATGCCGACCAGTTGGAGTGGGCGCTGAACGTCTTTCGGGAGACGATGCAGTACATCTCTGCGGCGTACTATCCGGCCTCGCTGGTCTTCTATCCGATGGAGAGCAATCTCGGATACCGGCCGGGCGTGTCCCGGGAGGTGTTTGCCTGTCTGGATGACGACCAGGTGAACGTCTACCGTGACGTGTGCCGGCAACTCGTCCTGCCGGCGGTCAACAAGGAAGCGCCAGACGTTGTGGGCGTGTCGATCGGGACGCAGATGCAACTCCTGGCCGGATTGACGTTTTGCAAGATGATCAAGGAAACCTTCCCGCATGTCCACGTGACGGTGGGGGGGAACGTGATCACGCGGCTCCAGGAAGAGCTGCCGAAGCACGAACGGTTCTTCAGCTCGGTGTTCGACTCGGCCATCATGTACGAAGGCGAGCATGCCCTCTTGTGGCTCCTGGAATCCCTGAGCGGACGGCGGGCAATGGCGTCCGTGCCGAACCTCATCTATCGGGACGCGACCGGTATCCATGTCAACACCGAGATCTATACCGAAAAGACCACGGCGCTCCCGATCCCGGATTTCGACGGCCTCCCGCTGGACAGCTACTTTGTGCCGGTGCGGATCCTTCCGTATCTGGCCACTCGGGGCTGCTACTGGGGCCGCTGCACGTTCTGCGACCACGGCCAGGGATACTTCGATCAGTATCGGGGGCTCCCGGCTCACGACGTGGTTCAGCAGATCAAGGCCCTCAAGGAAAAGTACGACGCCGTGCATTTTCTGTTCGCCGACGAATCGTACCCGCCTGCGCTGTTCAAGAAGGTGATCAAACTGCTGACGGAGCAGGATGTCGGCATCAAATGGACGACGCTGATCCGGTTCGAGGAATCGCTGCAGGATCCGGAGGTCTGGAAGCTGGCGGCTCAATCGGGGTGTTGCACCCTGTACTACGGGATGGAATCGGCCAATGAGCGGGTGCTCGGCCTGATGGACAAGCATGTCAAGAAGTCGGTGATCGAGCACAACCTCCACGAAGCGGCGAGAGTCGGGATCTGGAATCACGTCATGGCATTCTATGGCTTTCCGGGCGAGACCCGAGAGGAGGCCGAGGAGACCAGACGGTTCATCATCGGCAACGAGGAGAACATCCACTCGGTGGAGCTGTTC
>Ga0137796_10002138_pt1 | contig 10768 bp, 10 predicted proteins | sample OV2TP3_FD_97704 | JGI IMG/M metagenome (GOLD analysis project Ga0137796, IMG submission 97704)
CGGGAGCCGCGCGTGCCGCTCGTGGGAGTCGATTGGTTCGTCCGGCAGGACCCACACGTCGTGGTTGCCGGGGACCGCGAGCTTCCGACCTGGGAAGTTTCGGAAGAGCGCGAGGCACTCGGCGAGCGTTTCATCGCCCACGCCGATGTCACCCGCGAGGAGCAGCACGTCGCCCGAGCGCGCACCATCAAGATGCGCGGCGAGCCGACGCGTCGCCGCGTCGCCATCGGGGCGCATCCCATAGTGGAGGTCGCTCGTTGCGTAGATCACGTCTCATTCTCCTCTCTGTCGTTGTTGGAAGGATCGCCCACCACCATGACAGACGGTCGTTCGCACGTCAAGCCCATGCCCGGTGCGGCCACATCGACAGCCACCTCCCCGCGGACGGGGGGGTGGCTGTCTCGAATGAGAGGTCACGTGGTGGGCATGGAAGGAATTGAACCTTCGACCCCAGTCTTATCAGGACTGTGCTCTACCACTGAGCTACATGCCCATCGTCAGCGGTGAGCGTAGCATACGTACCCGAATACGCAACGACCCCATGGGACAGCGCACCGAAGCGGCGTGCTGAACCCACGGGGTCGGTTGCGGTTCACGAGAAAAGATCTACGTCCGTTGACATCCTGAAGAGTGGCTGTGAGTCCGCGTTGCCTCGCCAGCGCTCCGATGTGAATCGGAGCGAAGGCGGGCGTTGCCACCTAATCGCGCAGCACAACCGTTCGCTCGATCAGGTTCGACCTGGGATGGCGCCGCTGCTCCGCAGCGGAATTTCTAATTCCTAAATCCTAATGACTAATCAAATCCCAATGGCACGAATGACCAAATCCCAAGATGTAATTTTTGGTCATTGGAGTTTGGGCATTGATTAGAAATTAGAAATTCGTCATTAGACATTTCCCGCTGCGAAGCAGCGATGCGTTTCTCCCTGTAAGGAGGTGATCCAGGACCAGCTTCCGCTAGCCCTGCCTTGTTACGACTTCGCCCTTATCAGCAGGCTTTCCTTGGGCCCCCGATCGGGAGCCTTCAGGAATTCCCGCCTCTCTTGGCGTGACGGGCGGTGAGTACAAGACCCGAGAACGTATTCACCGCGCCGTAGCTGATGCGCGGTTACTAGCGATTCCAGCTTCATGGAGGCGAGTTGCAGCCTCCAATCCGGACTGAGACCAGGTTTGTGGGATTGGCTCCACCTTGCGGCTTCGCGTCCCGTTGTCCTGGCCATTGTACCACGTGTGTAGCCCTGGGTATAAGGGCCATGCGGACTTGACGTCATCCTCGCCTTCCTCCCCGTTACCGGGGCAGTCTCCCATGGTTGAAGAAACATGGGACGAGGGTTGCGCTCGTTTCCTCACTGAAGAGAACACTTCACAGCACGAGCTGACGACAGCCATGCAGCACCTGTGCTCCACCCTCGAAGGTCACACGTTTCCGTGCGCTTGCAGGAGCATGTCAAACCCAGGTGAGGTTCCTCGCTTAGCGTCGAATTGAACCACATGGTCCACCGCTTGTGCGGGTCCCCGTCTATTCCTTTGAGTTTTAGCCTTGCGGCCGTACTTCCCAGGCGGGGTGCTTAACGCGTTAGCTTCGGTAGTGGCACCGAGAGGGTCGATACTCCCGACACCTAGCACCCATCGTTTAGGGCGTGGATTACACGGGTCACCGTGTATGTTTCCCGAGTTACCTCGGGGATCGGACTATATCATTTTCTGAACCGTTTCCATCGTGCGCGCTTCTCCTCGCAGTACCGTCGGATGACCGACGGAGCGAATGGCGTCACGCGTTCGAGTTCAGAGATCCAGCGTTGCTGCAGTTTGGGATCGCGATAGAGCATGATCACCTTGGGGAGCATGCTCGGGACTGGTATATGCGGTGCGATGATGGAGAGAAATTTTTTGAGCTCCACGGTGGATCGAATCCAAATCCGGGGATAGTGCGCCCGTCGTCCGGTACGGCCTGCCGCACCGACATGCGCACGAACGCCCCAGACGACCTCGAGGTACTGTGCGAGCACCTTCACCTCTTCCTCATCGAAACCATCGGTGCAGAGTACGCCTCGTCGCGTGTTGCCAATCAGCGATCCATCGTCGCACCACCACACGGCGAGTGAAAGCGGAGTAAGGAGATTGAGCCACTTCCGTCGGATGCGGAGTTTTCCATGGTCGTACGTGCGACGATAGATCTCCGTGAGCGCTTCGAGCGCCCGACTTTGGAAATGGAGTTTCTCCTTGGAGCCGACAAATCCGCTGGCTGCTTGCACGTGCACGCTTCCGGGACTCGCAATGACATGCAACTCTCGAACCTTCCACATGAAGTATTCGCGTTGCGTGATGGCATGGCGCACCGTGAAGCGTGCGTTTCGATATGGTTTCTCGAGCCGCAGTGAACCGTCCCCGAGCAGGGATCCGAGGATCAGTGCTCGGACGCGATCCGACAAAGACGCACCGAGCGGTACATCTTCTATCTCCCGTACGTGCATAGTCTCTACGGGGTTGACTCCCACGCCATTGGCGCAGGACAACTTCCCTCGGGATTCCCCGTACGTCGTGTACGGGCTTCCCCGATACAGCTAGATGCGCACCGCAACGTCGCCGTTGCGGGGGACACCATTCGTTCGTCATTCCATCCCTCCGGGAGTGGAGATCGGAGGATCATGACGAACACGGATTATCTAATCCGTATCACTCCCCACGCTTTCGTCCATGAGCGTCAGGGCCGTTCCAGCGAGCTGCCTTCGCCTTCGGTGTTCCTGCCGATATGAACGCATTTTACTACTACACCGGCAGTTCCACTCGCCTCTCCCGGCCTCGAGCTCGACCATCTCTCCCGCAGCTCCACAGTTGAGCCGTGGAATTTAACAGGAGATGCGTCGAGCCGCCTGCGGACGCTTTACGCCCAGTGAATCCGGGTAACGCTTGGGGCTCTCGTCTTACCGCCGCTGCTGGCACGAGATTGGCGGCCCCTTATTCCCCAGGTACCGTCAGAGTTCGTCCCTGGGAAAAGTCGTTTACACTCCGAAGAGCTTCATCCGACACGCGGCGTCGCTCCTTCAGACTTTCGTCCATTGAGGAATATTCTTGACTGCAGCCACCCGTAGGTGTGGGGGCAGTGTCGCAGTCCCCCTGAGGCTGGTCGTCCTCTCAGACCAGCTACCCGTCTGAGGCTTGGTAGGCCATTACCCCACCAACGACCTGATAGGACCTAGGCCCCTCCCGGCGCGGTCGCCTTGCGGCGGCCATTTCGTCCGAACATCTCTCGACGTCGGACCTCATCGGGAATTAGCTCACCTTTCGGTGGGTTATGCCCGTCACCGGGGTAGGTTACCAAGGTGTTACGCACCCGTTTGCCGCTCCCCATTCTCTGCTCTTGCGAGCTTCAAAGGGGCGCTCGACTTGCATGCCTTAGACACGCCGCCAGCGTTCACCCTGAGCCAGGATCAAACTCTCGACAGGAGCCGAGACGTCCTCCGCTATTGAGATTCGCGTTGCACGCAAACCTTCGGCAGGATCCCCGCCAGAGGCGCTTGTCCGCCTCTGGAGGAGGTCCGCCTTTGGCGGAAAACTCTCGACAGGAGAGTCGATAGACTCAATGCAATGTACTAACTTTCACGGACTCACGAACCACTCTTCAGTTGTCAATGTTCCGTCCGGAGCTTTCGTTACGGGGCGAACAGAAAACCGCGACCCCCGAACATTCGGGATGGCCCCGGTTTTCCCTCCTCCTCGATCGGTTGGGGAATGGCGTTGTGAAGCGGTAGGTTGGGCTGTTGAAAGTCTGAGGATAGCGTATCGCGTCGTAAAAATGGTGTCAAGCGCGGTGACGTTCGCGCCATTTCGCAATGTTTTTATGGTTCCCGGAGAGGAGGACTTTCGGCACGCGCCAGTGGACGCCACGGCGCGGGGAGAAATCGGCGGGTCTCGTGAATTGCGGATATTCATGCGACACCTGACCCCTGACATTTGACATTTGACCAACGCGACGGGCGAATGATTCGTCGCGCGGCGATTCCGCGTTTCCGAGGACGCCGGGGATGAGGCGGGTTACGGCGTCGGCGATGACGAGGGCGGGGAGCTCGCCGCCGGTGAGGACGTAGGGACCGATCGAAACTTCCTCATCCGCGAGGTACTTCGCGACACGCTCATCCACGCCCTCGTAGTGCCCCGCGAGGATGACGAGCCGGTCGTACCGTTTCGCATACCGTTCCGCATCACGCTGGGCGAAGGGCTTCCCCTTCGCGGAGGTGAGGATGATGCGCGTGCCAGGTGTAGAGGTGTAGAGGTGTAGAGGTGTAGGACGATCACCGTCCGCACTCCTTTTACTCCTGTACTCCTTTATCCCTTTCAAGGCGCGTAGCGCCTTGAAGATCGGTTTCACCATCATCACCATTCCCGCCCCTCCACCGTACGGTTTGTCGTCCACCTTCCGGTGTTTCCCCATCGCCCAATCGCGGAGGTCGTGCACGCGGAAGGAGACGCGACGCTTCTCCTGCGCGCGTTTGAGGATTGAGGCATTGAGGTACGGCGTGATCGCCTCCGGAAAGATGGTGACGATATCAATGCGCATACTGATGCCATTGCTTCATGGTTCCATTGTTTCATTGTTCTCGCAACCGAATCGTCCTTCTGGATAACAATGGAGCAATGCAACAATGGAACAATGACACGAAACCGCTCCGATGTTCGTCGGAGCGGTTTCGTATTCGTTTACATTAGATCTCGAGGTCCAAGTCCGATGCGCTCGCGCCGCCGGTGTCGGCGGGTCTACTTGCGCGCGGAACCCGTGTCGAGCCTTCCGGCTCCTCGATCTTCAGGTTCACCCGCGCGTTGTTCTTCGCGCCGACGACCTTGAGGAGCGTACGGAGCGACCGCGCGGTCTGTCCCTGCCGGCCGATGATGTACCCCATGTCCTCGGGGTCCACCTTGAGCGTGATGAGCACGCCCATCTCATCAACCGTCCGGTTCGAGGAAACCTTGTCCGGCTTGTTCACGAGCGCGCGAACGACGTAGTCGACGAACTCCTGATCGGTGTAGGTCTGTGCCATAGATGGGAACGATCATGACTGAGTATCTGGAATCGCGATCGGATCTGTCGACCTGGGTAGCAGCCGTGCGTATTCCGATGATGCCAGCGTAGCACGGATTCCGTGCCACGTCAAACGGTCTCAGGAAGCGGCTGCTGGCGCCTCCTTCGCTGCCGCCTTCTCCTTCCGTCGCTTTGACAACTGCACGACGCGGCGCTTCTCGCCCGCAATGATCTTCCGATCAACGAGGAGGTTCCACATAGTGTCGGACGGCTGCGCACCCTTCTCAATCCAATACCGCACGCGCTCCTCCTTCACATTGAGCGTCGCAGGGTCGGTGAGCGGGTCGTAGTGGCCGAGCTGCTCGATGGCACCGCCCCAAGGATCCTTCGACTTCTCTTGGACGACGATGCGGTAGCTCGGTTGTTTCTTCTTGCCGACGCGGGTGAGGCGAATGACTAACATAGAGAACACGGATGACGCGGATCCATCCAGCAGATGATGCGCCTGCCCGCCTCTGGCGGGGATATGCAGATGCACGGATAGCGAAATCGAGGGCAGAGCCCTCGATTGGTATGGTACGTGCCGCAGGTTGCACCGTCAAGGTGCGACGGTCCAGGTGTGGTTCAGTACGTCCGGTGTCCACGGTGGTCGTTCGAGTACACGCCGCCAGTCGTCATGCTCGGGCAGGTGGGCTTGTGCCCCTCCGTGAAGAACACGTCGCACACCCGGCAGTAGTTCTGCGAGACAGTCTCGCCACACTGGCCGCATGCGTACGGTTCCTTTGCCTCCATCCGCACGAGTTGTTTTTTGTTGAGAGTCGGCAAGGTACTTCCTCCTGTTGGGGGTTCGAGGCGATGTTCGCACGTGAGGCGGGAACTGTCAAGCTGGACGGGCCGAGTGAGCAGAGACCCCAGTGGTGGCTGAGGTCTCTCGTATTTGCGCGACGCGCGCCCGAGCTAGAAGGTTCGGCCGACGAAGAGCGTCGGGCCCTGGGAGTTCGGCACCGCCGCGTCGTTCAGGCCGCGGTAGTAGTTCCAGGCGAGCGAGAGCGTCAGCTTCTCGTCGACGAACCACGTCCCGCCGCCGCCGACGCCGAGGTAGAGCGCCGCGTTCGCGAAGTCGCTGCCGAGCTGGTCGTGAAGCAGGAGCGCGACGACGTCGAGGCCGAACGGCAGCTTGCCGAGCGAGATGTCGCAGACGCCGGAGGCGACCACGCCCCACGACCCGATGTCCGTCGAGTACTCAATCGCGAGCCCGGGGATGAGCGACACCGGCCCGACGGGCACGACCGCGAAGCCGCCGCCGTTCACGTACGTCGCCGCGTGGCTCGGACTCGGCGCGTTCCTCACCTCGATGATGCCACCGGTGAGGCCGTAGGTCGTCTCCGCCGAGGCGGGTACCGCGATGCCGAGGATGGCGAACGCGAGCGCGAGTGCCAGGGAACGTGCGATCCGCATCAGTCTCCTCCTTGTTAGGGGCTGGATGTGCAGCCTTCGCACCCTAGCACGATTGCCCGCCGCCGTCAAGCCCGCGTACCCGCAACCGCATTGGCTTCTTCGAGTTTCAAGCTCAGGAGCTTCGAGACACCGTCATCGCCCATGGTCACCCCGTAGATCATGGCCGCGCGTTCCATCGAGTACCGGTTGTGCGTGACGACGACGAACTGCGTCTCGCGGGCGAGGTCTTTCAGGATTTCCGCGAATCGAACAGAGTTCGCCTCGTCGAGCGCTGCGTCAACTTCGTCGAGGACGACGAAGGGTGACCGTGACGAGGAGATGATCGCACACAGGAGCGCAATGGCCACGAGCGCGCGCTCGCCGCCGGAGAGCATTGCGATCGACTTAATCCGCTTGCCCGGCGGCGTTGCGGTGATGTCAATCCCCGAGACCTGAGGCGTGAGTCGTGAGACCTGAGACTTGAGGCGATCGGTCGGCGGGATATCCGGTATCCCTTTTATTCCTTTTATTCCCTCTACTCCTTCTACCCCTTCTTCCGGCGGCTCCTCCCGTATGAGCGCGAGCTTCGCCTGTCCGCCGCCAAAGAGCTGCCGGAAGAATCGCTCGAAGTGCTCGTTGATCGCCACGAATGCAGTATGAAATGCGCGATCAATATCGGTTTCAAGCTCCTCAATGATCCGTTCGAGCGCGGTGATGGATTTCCGCAGGTCCTCGGTCTGCGCCGTGAGAAACTCCGCGCGTTCCTTCGTCTCGCGGTACTCTTGGACGGTCTGCTCATCGAGTGTCCCAATCGCGGCGAGGTCCCGCTGGAGGTGAGCGATGCGCCCTTCCGTGTCGGTTGGGAGCGATGTTGCTGACGCCGTGAGCGTGTCGGGATTGACATCCGGGAGATCTCGGGCGATGTCGTGCCGAAGATCCTCGCGTTTTTGCTCGAGCCGCGCGAGTTCGATGCGGAGGTCGTTTGCCTTCGCGGCGACGTCGTTCAAGGCGAGCTGCTGCGTGCGGTAGTTCCGTTGGAGTTCGAAGAACGCGCCCTTCTTCCGCCGTTCCTCCTCGTGGAGCGTCGCCATACGGGACTGCACGTCCGCGAGCTTGCCCTCAATCGCCTTGAGTGCAGATTCGCTCTCTCGGAGCGCTGGCGGTTGCTCGGACGTAGCTTCCGGTGCGCACCGTTTGCGGAGCTCCATAAGTCGCCGCTGGAGCTCCGCGAGCCGCCCGACGAGCGGCTGGGCATCGTCGAGCTTTCCGACCATGCGGAGATCCCCGAGGAGTTCATCGAGTATCGCGAGGATGCCGTCCATCTCCTCCGCGAGTGCGGTCGCGGGAGTGGGTGTCCGGCTGGTCGTGGCGGCCGCTGCCGCATGTCGGAGCCCGAGGATGCGTTCGCGGAGCTCCTGTCGCCGATCAACGAGCGTCTCGTACTCCCGCTGGAGCGGGAGGAACGTATCCTTGCTCTGTTCTTCGCGCTCGAGCGCCGTGAGCTTTGACTGGATGTCGTCGACCGCAGCCTGGAGGTGTTGCCGTTCCGTTTCGTCGACCTGCCACTTCGTGCGGGACTGCTCGATCTGCTCTGCGAGCTCCTGCCACCGGCTCCCATACCAGGCGTGGAGGAGGTCACGGAGTTCCCGCTCGACCTCATCACGCCGCTCGAGGCGCTTCACCTGCCGCGTGAGCGAACGGAGGCGTGGCGCGATCTCCGCGAGCAATGTCTCACCCTGCCGGAGGTTCTCCGACGCGCGCTCGAGCTTTCCGACCGCCTGATCCCGCTTGATCTCTGCTGGCCGAATGCCCGCCGCCTCATCGAGGAATGTCTTGCGCTCAGTCGGGGAAGCGAGGAGGAACTGGTCCACCATGCCCTGGCCGATGATCGAGTACGTCCGCTGGCCGACGCGTGATTTCGCGAGGAGGATGAGGATGTCCTCGCGACGGACCTGCGTGCCGTTCAGGAGGTACTCGCTTTCACCGGAACGGTACACGCGCCGGCCAATCGCGATCTCCGAGTAGTCGATGGGTGCGCCGCCGTCCTCGTTGTTCAGGTGGAGCGTGACCTCTGCGACGCCGAGGCGCGGCCGCTTCGGGGTGCCGGCAAAGATGACGTCCTCGGATTTCTTTCCGCGGAGCAGCTTCATGGATTGCTCGCCAAGCACCCACCGGATCGCATCCACGACGCAGGACTTCCCAGAGCCGTTCGGTCCGACGATCGCGGTGATCCCCCGCGACGTGGAAGTCGGGGGGAGGAACTCGAGGCTGGTCTTATTCGCGAAGGACTTGAAGCCGACGAGGTCAATCTTCTGAAGCCACATAGTGGACCATCGAACATCTGACCATTGACATTTGACCACGTGTCGGTACTTCCGATCGTTGGTCAGGTGTTACATGTCAGGAGTCAAATGTCGCATGCTCCCAGTGTACCAAGCGACGAACGGATTGCCCTGGGGATGCCAAGTATTCGGATGGGCGCATTCGGATACCCCGAGCCCAAGGCGAGGGTTGCGCTATTCGGATGCCGCATCGAACCAAGGCGCCCGGCCCCCCATGGGGTCGGGCGTTTTTCTATTGACGCGCGGGTGGTGTGATGGTACCGTCACTGGCTATGTCATCCCGCATTGCTCCCATCGCCGAACAGGCCGTCTACCGTTCCGTTTGGGAACGGTTGCTGCGCGCACGCGATATCCTCCTCGTGTCCCCGAAGCGGCCAGATGGAGATTCGCTCGGCTCCATCTGCGGGCTGCGCGCGGCGCTCCGGACCGTGGGGAAGGATGCGACCCTCTACTGCCCGGATCCTTCGCCTCCAGCCTTCATCGGACTCCTCCCGCACCTCCACGAGGTCAGAGGGAAGAGGGAAGAGGGAAGAGGGAAGAGGTACGATACGATCGTCATCGTCGATGCGGGGGACCTCGTGTTTGCGGGGATCGCGGCAGAGCTGCCGAGCTGGAAGGCGGGTGGTGGGCAGCTCATCGTCATTGATCACCATGCGACGAACACGCGGTACGGGGACGTGAACTGCGTCGTGACGAACGCGGCGTCCACCACCGAAGCCATCCACCGGCTGCTCGTCGCGAACCACGTCCCACTCACCGCGGATGTAGCGACGTGCCTCATGGTCGGCCTCGTGACCGACACCGACGGGTTCACAAACCCTGCGACCTCGCCGTCAGCGCTCGCGGTCGCTGCGGCGTGCTCGGCTGCCGGCGCGCGCATCGGCCCGATCCTCCGCGCGGTGTACCAACAGAAGCCAATCGGCGCACTCAAGCTCTGGGGCCGTGCCTTTGAGCGCCTGCGCGTCCACCCGGTCTGGGACATCGCGACAACGGTACTCGTCCCGGAGGACTTCCGGGAGTGTGGAGATGCGGTGGAGCGATCGGAGGGGCTCTCGAATTTCCTCCAGGCGGTGCTCCCGGCCCGCGCGATCCTCGTGCTCAAGGATGCTGGGGATGGGATCATCCGCGGGAGCCTGCGGACGCAACGGAACGACGTGGATCTCGGCCGCCTCGCAGAGGCGTTCGGCGGCGGCGGACATCGAAAGGCGGCCGGGTTCGGGGTGCCTGGCCGCATTGTGAGGAACGGTGATGGTTGGAAAGTGGTGTGATGTGGTAGGATGATGATGGTGCGGGCTTACGACTTACGACTAACGGCTTATGACTCCGTCCAACACATTGGTTCCGATCGTCGTCGAGAAGTCGCAATTCGGGGAGCGCGCGTACGATATCTACTCGCGCCTCCTCAAGGATCGGATCATCTTCCTCGGAGAGCCGGTGGATGACGCGGTCGCGAACACGGTCATCGCGCAGCTCCTCTTCCTCGAATCCGAGGACCCAAAGAAGGACATCAAGCTCTACGTGAACTCCCCGGGCGGGTCGGTGACCTCGGGGCTCGCGATCTACGACACCATGCAGTACATCAAGCCGGACGTTGTGACGATCTGCGTCGGGCTCGCCGCAAGCATGGGCGCGATCCTCCTCGCGGGCGGGGCGAAGGGGAAACGATACTCGCTTCCGAATTCTGAGATCATGATTCACCAGGTACTCGGTGGAGCCGAGGGGCAGGCGTCGGATATCAAGATTCGTGCAGAGCGCATCCTCAAAATCAAGGACCGACTGAACCAGATTCTCGCGAAGCACACCGGCCAGCCATTCGAGAAAGTAGAAAAGGACACGGATCGCGACTACTTCATGACTGCGGAGGAAGCCTTGAGATACGGCCTCGTGGATAAGGTCATTGAGGCGAAGGAGGTGCAGGGGAAACAGTAAACGACAGAAAGGGTACCCGGTGTCTTTATCCGAGGACACCGGGT